>WBZL01001488.1_pt1 | contig 24583 bp, 16 predicted proteins | sample 5204291 | NCBI WGS metagenome assembly WBZL01 (sample SAMN12344345, study PRJNA552823) | activated sludge metagenome | biome: Activated sludge suspended growth; feature: Nitrification reactor; material: Wastewater; isolation source: activated sludge from nitrification reactor of wastewater...
GGCAGGGCGGCGTCCATCAGGCCGGACATCGAGTCCTGGATCAGCTTCCAGCCGGCCCACAGGATGTTGAGGGCGACGGCGACGGCGAGCAGCGGATCGAGCACCCACCAGCCGGTCGCCCAGGCGAGGCCGACGCCGAGGAGCACGCCCGCCGAGGTCGCGACGTCGGTCGTCAGGTGAATGCCGTCGGCGACCAGGGCCGGCGAGTGCCGGCGGCGGCCGAGGCGGATGAGATAGAAGCCGAGGAAACCGTTGCCGATCGCGGCCGCGGCCGACACCAGACCACCCTCCAGGAGCTCGGCGAGGGGCTCCGGGTTGGTGAAGCGGCCCCACGCGGCGTGGATGATCGCCGCCGCCGCCACCACGATGAGGATCCCTTCGAGGACGGCCGAGAAGTACTCCGCCTTGGTGTGACCGAAGGCGTGGTTGGCGTCCGGTGGGCGGTCGGCGACGGCGAGGGCACCCAGGGCGACGGCGGCGGCCACCACGTTGACCACCGATTCGAGGGCGTCCGAATAGAGCGCGACCGAGCCGGTGAGCCGCCAGGCGAGCCACTTGAGAGCGAGGATGAGCAATCCGGCGACGAGGCTCAGGCGGGCGGCGTTGACGGGGCGCATGGTTGGAGGCGCGGGCGGCAGCCCGCCCGAAGCTGGCATTATGATGCAGCGCCGTGAGACCCACGCTTTCGACCAGCGACCCTGGCGCCGCAACCGACCTGCAAGCGGCCCTCGACGCGGCGGTCGAGGCCGCTCGCGGACTCGGCGACGGCGCGCCGGCCAGCTACATCCCCGAGCTCGCCCAGGTCGATCTCGAGCCGACGAGCGCCGCCGTCACCCAGGTCGACGGCCGTTTGTACGCTGCCGGGGACGCCGCCACGCACCGCTTCACCTTGCAGAGCTCGGCCAAGCTGGTGCTCCTCGCCGGCTTGCTGGAAGAGCTGGGGGAGGAGCGGGTTTTCGCGACGGTGGGCGCCGAGCCCTCGGGTGCCTCCTTCGCCTCGATCGCCCGCCTCGAGACCCACGGCCCGCGGCCGGCCAACCCGCTGGTCAATGCCGGGGCGATTGCCCTCTGCGCCTTGATCCCGGGCGACCTGCCGGCACGCCTCGCCTGGCTCGAGGCCTGGGCGGCGCGGCTCTACGGCGAGCGGCCGCCCGTCAACATGCGGGTGATGGCCTCCGAGCGGCGCACGGGTGACCGTAACCGGGCCATCGCCTGGCTGCTCAAGGCCTCGGGGGCCCTGGCCGGCGACGTCGACGAGGTCCTCGACGCCTACTTCGCCCTTTGCTCGCTCGAGGCCGGGGTTGGCGCCGTCTCCCACCTCGGGGCGGTGCTCGCCGGCGGCGGCACCCTCCCCGGCAGCAGCGAACGGGTGCTCTCGCGACGCACGGCGGGCGCCGTGGTGGCCCTGATGGCCACCTGCGGTATGTACGACGAGTCCGGCAGCCACCTGCTGGCGACCGGCCTGCCGGCGAAGAGCGGTGTCTCCGGGGTGATCGTGGCCGTCGCCCCCGGCCGCGCCGGGATCGCCGTCGCCAGCCCGCGGGTCAACGCCAAGGGCGGCAGCGTCCGTGGCCATTTCATCCTGCGCCGGCTCTCCGCCGAGCTCGGCTGGCATTTCGCCGTCTGAGGCCGGTCCGGCGGGCCACCCGCCTGGACGGTGCCACGCCGCGAGACTCTCGCTACCGTGAGCACTGAGCCCGGCGGGCGGGAGGTCGCAGATGAGCGCGATGAGAGTCAAAGACCTGATGAGCGACAAGGTGCTGGCCGCGCTGCCCGGCGACAGCGTGGAGGTGCTCTTCAACCTGATGGAGGACCACCGGATCCGCCACGTGCCGGTGGTCGACGAGGATGGCGACCTGGTGGGCCTGGTCACCCACCGTGATCTGCTGCGCGGCGCGGTGGTCGAGCAGCCCGATCTTCCCCGCTACGTGGAGAGGGCGGTGCGCCAGCGGTTGCGGGTGCGCGACCTGATGGTGGCCGAGCCGCTCTCCGTGGGCCCCGACACCGACCTGCGCGAGGCTGCCCAGGTGCTCCTCGACAACAAGTTCGGCTGCCTGCCGGTGGTCGAGGGGAGCCGCCTCGTCGGCATCCTCACCGAGGCGGACTTCGTGCGCCTGATGGCGAGCGGTCACTGACGCGGCGGCCGGCTGGCCCGCCGGTGCCGACGGTAGTAGACCGCCTTGGTGGCCTCGGCGGCGAGGACGTAGGCCGCCGTCGTCGCCAGGACCAGGACGAGGACGCTCCCCGGCAGGGCCACGAGGCCGAAGAGCTCCCGGCCCGGTAGGTAAGGAGCCGCGACAGCGATCACAGCGACCACCAAAGTCGAGACCACCAACAAGGGAGACGGCCGGCTGCGGACCGCCGGGCGGCGAGTGCGCACCACCAGCGCCACGGCGAGCTCGGAGAGCAAGGACTCGACGAACCAGGCGCTGCGGAAGAGGTCGGCCGAGGCCCGCACCACCCACAGCAACAAAGCGAAAGTCAGCAGGTCGAAGAGGGAGCTCACCAGCCCGAAGACGAGCATGAAGCTGCGCACCTCGTGGAGGTCCCAGCGGCGGGGGCGGCGCACGGCCTCGGGATCGACGCGGTCACCGGCGATGGCGAGGGCGGGGAAGTCCGAGAGGAAGTTGTTGAGCAGCACCTGCTTGGCAAGGAGCGGCAGGAAGGGCAGGAAGGCCGAGGCGGCGGCCATGCTGACCATGTTGCCGAAGTTCGCCGAGCTCGTCGTGTAGATGTACTTGAGGGTGTTGGCGAAGGTGCGCCGGCCCTCGGCGATGCCGTGCCGCAGCGAGTCGAGATCGCGGCGCAGCAGCACGAGGTCGGCGGCGTCTTTCGCCACGTCGACGGCGCGGTCCACCGAGATCCCGACGTCGGCGGCGTGGAGGGCCGGCGCGTCGTTGATGCCGTCGCCGAGGAAGCCGACCACGTGCTGCCGGCGTTGCAGGGCGAGGATCAGGCCTTCCTTCTGGTTGGGGTCGACCTCGGCGAAGAGGTCGGTGTGCTCGGCACGGTGCTGCAGGGCTTCGTCGCTCAACAGCGCGATCTCGGCGCCGGTGAGCACGCTCTCGGTGGTGAGCCCCACCGCCTTCGCCAGATGGCGCACGACGCGCCGGTTGTCGCCCGAGATCACTTTCAGGCGCACGCCCAGCCGCTGCAGCTCGGCGATGCTCTCGCTGATCCCGGCCTTGGGCGGGTCGGCGAAGCGGAGGAAGCCCTCGAGGGTGAGGCCCTCTTCACACTCGCGGCCGTAGCGGCTGGCCGGTGGCAGCTCACGGCTGGCCACGGCGAGCACCCGCAGGCCGCTCTCGGACCAGCCCTCGGCGCGTTCCCGCACGCTGGCGGCGAGCTCCGCCTCGAGCGGCAGGGAGGCGCCTTCCCGGCGGGCGTGGCTGCAGATCGCGAGCACTTCGGCGAGGGCGCCCTTGGTGATCAGCTGGCGGCGACCGTCGGCGAGCTCGACTGCCACGCTCAGGCGGCGGCGCAGAAAGTCGTAGGGCACCTCGTCGAGCTTGCGGGGTAGGGGAGGCGTGCCGCCGTCGCCCGCGGCGAGGATCGCCTCGTCGAGGGGGTTCTCGAGCCCTTCCTGCAAGGCGGCGTTCCAGCGCGCCAGCTCGTAGACCCGTGTCGCCGGTGCGCCCTCGGCATCGACGGCGGCTTCGAGGGTGAGGCTGCCCTCGGTGAGAGTGCCCGTCTTGTCGGCACAGAGCACGTCCATGCTGCCGAGGTTCTCGATCGCCCCCAGATGGCGGACGATCACCCCCTGCGCCGCCATCCGCTTGGCCCCCTCGGCGAGGGTGACGCCGAGGATCGCTGGTAAGAGCTCGGGGGAGATGCCCACGGCGAGCGCGATGGCGAAGAGCAGCGAGTCGATGGCAGGCTTCTCGTCGAGCACGTTGGCGGCGAAAACGACCAGCATCAGCCAGAGCATCAGCTGGGTGAGCAGGTAGCCGAAGTGCCGCAGACCGCGTTCGAAGTCGGTCTCCGGCGGCCGCTCGGCGAGGCGCGCCGCGATCGCACCGTAGGCCGTGGCGCGGCCCGTGTGCACGAGGACGGCGCGGCCCACGCCGCTGCGCACCGAGGTGCCCATCCACACGCAGTTGACGCGCTCGCCCACCGGCGCGTCGGCCGCCACTTCGGCGCAGCGTTTCTCGGTGGGGAAGGTCTCGCCGGTGAGCGCCGCCTCGCTGACGAAGAGGTCGCGGGCCTCGAGCAGCACGCCGTCGGCGGGGATCAGGCTGCCGGCGCTCAGCAGCACCACGTCGCCGGAGACCAGCCGCTCGACGGCCAGGTCCACGGCCGTGCCGTCGCGTAACACCTTGGCGCGGACGCTGAGCTGGCGGCGCAGGGCCTCGATGGCCGCCGCCGCGCCGGCCTCCCGCCAACCGGTGAGCAGAGCGCTGCCGAGCACGATGGCGAGGATGACGGTGGCGTCCGTCCATTCACCGACGGCGGCAGCCACGGCGCTGGCGACGACGAGGATGAGGACCAGGGGCGAACGCAGCTGCGCCAGGAAGAGGCGGACGAGCGTGGCGCGGCGCCGGGCGACGAGCAGGTTGGGGCCGTGGCGTTCGAGGCGATGCTGCGCCTCCTCGGCGGAGAGGCCCGCCGGCGTCGCCCCGAGCTGGGGAAGCAGGGCCGCGAGCGGCCAGCTCCAGTAGGAGCCCTCCACACGCACCGGCGACAGCCTACCGCCGGCGAGGCCGCCGAGCGCCACCCCCGGAGGTGGACGGCAGCCATCAGCGAGAGCGGAACGATCTGCCGCCGCTCTGCGTAGTGCCCTCCATGAACATCCCCCTGCTGAGTCTCCTCGATCCGGCGGTCGAGCGCACGCGGACGATCCTCTTCCGCCCCTTCGACCTGGTGAAGTGGCTGGTCATCGGTTTCGCCTGCTGGCTCGCCCGCCTGGCGCAGTTCGGCAGCTACAGCAGCTTTGAGACCAAGGTGCCGCGGCTCCCGAGCAACCCGCAGGACGGCGCCGCGGCAGCGAGCGAGATCTGGCACTCGACCTTGGGCGCGTTGGGCCTGGTCGCCATCCTGATCATCGCCGTCATCGGTCTCGCCCTGCTGGTGCTGTTCCTCTGGCTGGGCGCCATGGGCCAGTTCATCTTCCTCGACAACGTGGTGCGCAACCGCGGCGCCATCGTCGAGCCCTGGAACCGCTACCGCCGGGAAGGTTGGTCCCTTTTCTTGTGGCGCCTGGCTTTTGCGGCGATCGTGTTGGGTTCCGTGGTCCTCGTCCTGCTGGCGCTGCTGAGCCAGGTGAGCTGGGCCTGGCTCGAAGGCGCCGAGTGGATCGACCTGCCGTTCAGCCTGTGGTTCTACGCCTGCGTGCTGCTCGCCGGCGCCGTCCTCCTGGCCTACGTCGATCTCTTTCTCAACTCTTTCGTGGTACCCATCATGTATCGCGAAGGCTTGACGGTGACCGCGGCCTGGCGGCGCTTCCTGCCGCTGCTGCGCGAGAACCTCGGCGGGCTCGCCCTCTATGGCCTGGTGATCCTCGCGCTGGGGGTCGGCCTCGGGATGTTGGTGATGGCCGTGGGCTGCTTCACCTGCTGCCTGGGCTTCCTCCTCCTCCTCCTGCCCTACGTGGGGACCGTCCTGCTGTTGCCGGCGTGGGTCTTCCTGCGCAGCTACAGCCTCGGCGTGCTGGCGGTCCTCGATCCCACGCTCGACCTCTTCGCGCTGCCTCCGGTGCCGCCCGAGCCGGGCCTTCCCGCCTTGCCGCAGGCGACGGAGGACGACGAGGTTGCGCCGGAGTCACCAGCCCCGCCGGGGACGGAGCCCGCCGCCGGCCCTGGTGACCGATGAACAAGAGCCCCGCCGTCCGCCCGTCGCGTGGCCTCGCCGCCCTCGCCGCTGTGGTCAGCGGCCTCCTCTGGTTCGCCTCCCTGGGGGTGCATCACGCCTGGTACCTCGCCTGGCTGATGCCCCTGCCCCTTCTCGTCGTGCTCCCGGCCGTGTCGGGCCGGTTCGCCGCGTTCCTCGCGGGCCTGGCGGCGGCGATCGGCATGTTGAACTTCGTCGTCGCCTACCCGGCGATGCCGCTTGCCATCCGCCTGAGCACCGACCTGGAAGTGGCCGCCTACTTCGCCCTCGTCCTCGGGCTGTGGCGCGTGGTCGCCAGGAGGTCGGGGCCTCTCCTTGCGCTCCTCGCCTATCCACTCTTGTTGGTGGCCTTTGACTACCTGCTCTCCCTGCTCTCGCCCCACGGCTCGGCTGGCAACTTCGCCTACTCGCAGGCCGACGTCCTGCCGCTGATTCAGCTGGCCTCGCTCACCGGGCCCTGGGGGATCGATTTCCTGCTCGCCCTGGTACCTTCGGCGCTGGCCCTCGCCTGGCGATATCGAAGCTCGCCTCGCCTGCGGACGGCAAGCCTGCTCGCAGCCCTGTTGCCGCTCGCTCTGGCCTTGAGCTTCGGCGCCTGGCGCCTGGGCCAGCCCGCCCGCGGCGCGCCGCTCAACGTTGGCCTGGCCGCCTCCGACGACCTCGTTCCCCACTTCGCTGCCACCTCGGAGGAGGAGGCCCTCGGCGTGCTCTCCGCCTACGGTGCGATGGTCGAGCGGCTGGCTGGCGAGGGCGCCACCTGGATCGTCCTCCCCGAGAAGCTCGTGGGGGTGACGCCGGCCTACGAGGGGGCGGTGCGCGCCAAGCTGGGGACGCTGGCGCGGGACCGGGGCCTGACACTGGTCGCCGGGATCAACCGCTTGAGCCCCCCACCCCTCGGCAACCAGGCATGGGTGTTCGGCCCGCAGGGCGACACCCTCCTCACCTACGACAAGCAGCACCTCCTGCCAGCCTTCGAGTCCCGCTATCGAACGGGCTCCTCGCTCGGCCTGATCGACACCCCAGCCGGCCGCCTCGGCGTCGCCATCTGCAAGGATCTCGACTTCCCCGCGCTCGGGCGCGCCTACGCCCGCGCCGGGGCCGTGGCCCTGCTCGTGCCAGCTTGGGACTTTGGCCCCGACGGCTGGCTGCACAGCCGCATGGCGGTGCTGCGGGGGGTCGAGAGCGGTTTCGCCGTCGTGCGCGCCGCCGCCGAGGGCCTGCTGACCGTTACGGATGCCAAGGGGAGAGTGATGGGCGAGGCAAGGACGGGCGACGGCCCGGTGACGCTGGCGAGCCACGTCACGGTGGGAACCGGCCCCACCCTCTACGCCCGCCTGGGCGACTGGTTCGCCTGGCTCTGCCTGCTGGGTGCTGCCGGGACGTTGCTTCGCGTGGTCCTGGGCCGCGCGGCCGCCGCTTCCACTCTCGCGCCCGCAGCCGCGTTCCCGCCCAGCCCCGGGTAGGAGAAGGCGCCTAGGCGCCTTCGCTCTTCTTGCGCTCGCGGACCAGCGCGCCGTCTTTGAGGTCGCGCAGCTGCTGGAACGGGCCGGCGACCACCCGCGTGCCCTCGGCGAGGCCCTTCACCTCGACGTCGAGGCCGCCGATCACCCCCATCTCGACCGGGGTAAAGCGCACGGCTTTGCCGGCGAGGACGAAGACCCCGGTCTGCTCGCCGCCGGTCGGGCCCGGGCGCAGCACGACCGCCTGCAGCGGCACGGTGAGGACGTCGTTCGCTTCCCTCGCCAGGATGCGCACATCGCAGGTCAGGCCGGGGCGCAGGGCCGGGTCCGCCGCATCGAGGCGGATCACCACCCGGAACTCGCGAGCGGCGGCCCCGGAACCGGTGATCGGCAGGGCGCTGGCGCCGATCTCCACTACCTTGCCGGGCAGCTCACGGCCGGGGGCGGCGTCGAGGGTGACGAAGGCCTTCTGGTCGAGGGCCAGCCGCAGCACGTCGGCCTCGGCGACCTTCACCTCGGCGTTGATCGCCGAGAGGTCCGAGAGGGTCATCAGGATGGTGCCCGGCTGGTTCTGCACCCCGATCACCACCATCTCGCCCTCGCGCACCGCGAGGCGGCTCACGGTGCCGGCCATCGGTGCCGTGATCTCCGTCTTGGCCAGGCCGTCGCGGGCCTGGGAGAGCTGGGCGCGCCCCTGGGCCACCCGCCGGCTGGCCGCCTCGACGCTGGCCCGCCCGCTCTCGGCGGCGGCCTCGGCGCTGTCGAGGTCGGCGCGCGGCACGAGGCCCTGGCCGTAGAGGGCGTGGGTCCGCTCGAAGCTCTTCTGGGCCTCGTCGTAGCGCGCCTGGGCAGCGGCGAGCTCGGCTTCGAGGGCGGCCACGGAAGCGGTCGTCGCCGCCACCTGGCTCGCCGCCTGCACCGGGTCGATCCGCGCCAGCACCTGGCCGGCCGCGACGGCTTGCCCTTCCGCCACGCTGAGGTCGACGAGGCGGCCCATGACGCTCGAGCCGATGTCGGCGTAGCGGCTGGCGACGATCTCGCCGGAGGCGGTGACGAAGGACTGGAAGGTGGCGCGGCGGGTGACGGTGTCGAGGTCGACGACGGCGGCCTGGTCGCCCCGGCCGCGGACGAAGAACCAGACGAGGGCGGCAGCGGCGACGACGGCGAAAGCGATGATCCAGCGTTTCACGCGGCGGGACTCTAGCACGCCGCTCGGGGCCTCCAGCCCGCCCCGCCGGAGGGCCTTTTCGATGGTAACGTGGCGCCGCGATGGGGCCCTTCGTTGCGCTTCGGCGCCTGCGTGAGCTGGTGGGGCAAGCCGCCGCCACGGTGGTCGCCCATCCCCTGCGCTCGGGCCTGGGAGCGGTGGCGATCGCCGTTGCTGTGGCCACCTTGACGCTGGTCGAGACAGTGCTCGGGGGCCTCAGCCTCTACGCCGAGCGCTCGGCCACCCGCGCCTTCGGCAGCGACACCTTCATCCTCGCCCAGGTGGCCTCGCCGGGGCAGATCCCCCGCCGCGAGCTCGCCCGCAAGCTCGAGCGCAACCTGCCGCTGCGCGACGCCGATCTGCGCAGCCTGCGCGAGTTCGCCGGCGACCGCGCCCTCTACGCCGCCACGGCGCAGCGCGCCGCCGAGGTCATCGCCGGGCCGCGCAAGTTCGAAGGGGCAAGCGTCAGCGGCACCAACTACACCCTGGTCGAGATCCGTGACCTCGCCGTCGAGCAAGGGCGCTTCTTCGTCGCCGAGGAAGACCGCAGCGGAGCGCAGGTCGCCGTCCTTGGCCATGACGTCGCTGCGGAGCTCTTCCCGGCCGAGGACCCCCTGGGCAAGACGGTGCGCATCGGGGGTCGCGGGTTCGAGGTGATCGGCCTGCAGGCGAAGCAGGGCACGGTCGCCGGGGTCTCTCTGGACCGCTACGCCTGGGTACCGCTTCTCGCCTATGAGCGCATCTTCGGGTCCGCCACCAACCTGCAGATCTCCGGACGGCCGCCGGCCGGCGGGCTGGTCGAGCTCGCCGAGGACCGCGCGCGGGCCACCCTGAGGGCGCGCCGGCAGCTCGCTCCCGGCGAGGAGGACACTTTCGACATTCTGAGCCCCGAGGCGGCGCGCAGCTTCGTGAGCAGCCTCCTGGGACGCATCGGCGCCGCCGCGCCCCTGCTGTCCGTGATGGCCCTCCTGACGGCCGTGGTGGTGGTCACCAACACCACGCTGGTCTCGGTGGCGCAGCGCACCTGGGAGATCGGCGTCCGGCGGGCCCTCGGTGCCTCCCGCGGCCAGATCCTCAGCGAGGTGCTGGTCGAAGCCGTCCTCGTGGCCCTCGCCGGTGGCCTTGCCGGCAGCCTGGCCGTCGCCGGCCTGGCGCGGCTGGCGGCCGGGCCGCTGGGGATCGAGCTGAGCGTGGACGCTGCGACGCTCGCTCGCGCGCTCCTAGCCGCCGCCGCCGCCGGCCTCGTCGCCGGCCTCTATCCGGCGCGCAAGGCGGCGACGGTGGACGTGATCGCGGCTCTGCGCAGCGAATGAGCGAGGGGAATGCTCGCCTGGGCCCACCGATGAGCGTGCAGCCGGCGCGCCGCAGCTATCTCGACCTCGTGGTCGAGGCGATGGGCCTCGCCGTCAAGGCGATCGCCGCGCAGCCCCTGCGCTCGGCGTTGGCGGTGATCGGCGTCGTGATCGGCATCGTCACCGTGGTCTTCGTCACCGGCGTGCTCACCGGCCTACGCAACCAGGTGGCGCTGCTCTTCCGCGAGTTCGGCACCGACAACATCTTCGCCTACCACCGCATGGGCGACCCCTACTCGCCGCCACGGACCCAGGAGGCCAACCGCAAGCCGCTCGACCCGGCCTTTGCGCCGCAGCTCGCCGCGCTCGGCGACCACATCCGCGATGTCGGGGTGCAGCTGATCGTGCCGTCGGTGAGCAACGGGCGGGCGTTGGTGGCGCGGGGCGGCGGCCGGGAGTCCGACACGGTGATCGTCGAGGGAGTTTCGGCCAACTTCTTCGACGTCACGGCGGCCGAGCTGGTGGCCGGCCGGCCCTTCACCGAGCTCGAGGACCGTGCCGGCGCCAAGGTGGTGGTGATCGGCGCCAACGTCGCGCGGGCGCTCTGGGCCCGCGGCGAGAGCGTTGGCAAGGCGCTGCAGCTCGGCGGCGAGATCTACACGGTGGTGGGTGAGGCGGAGCCGCGCAAGGGCGGTTTCTTCGGCGAGAACCGCCAGGACAACCTGGTGGCACTGCCCCTGGGGACCGCGCGCCGCAGCTTTCCGCAGGCCGAGATGACGGTGTTCTACATCCGCGCCGAGCCCGGTCGCCGCGACCTGGCCCGGGCCGAGGCGGAAGCCATCCTGCGCCGCCTGCGCCACCTCGAGCCGCGGCAGGAGAACGACTTCAACCTGTCGACGGCGGACCAGATCATCGCCCAGTTCGATCGTCTCTCGGCGGTGATCGGCCTGGTCACGGTTGCCCTCGCTGGCCTCTCGCTGGTCATCGGCGGCATCGGCATCGCCAACGTCATGATCATCTCGGTGACCGAGCGCACCCGTGAGATCGGCGTGCGGCGGGCCGTCGGGGCGCAGCGCGAGGAGGTGCTGCGGCAGTTCCTCTACGAGGCCGCCTTCCTCGCCCTCCTCGGTGGTGTGCTGGGGGTGGCGGTGGCGTCCGGCCTGGGTTTCTTGCTCTCCCTCGCCTTTCCCGCGGTGCCGGCGGTGCCGGCGTTGCCGGTGGTTGCCGCCGGGCTGGTGGCGGCGGTGGTCACCGGGGTGGTCGCCGGCTACTTCCCGGCCCGCCGGGCCGCCGCCCTCGACCCCGTCGAGGCACTGCGTTACGAGTAGGGCCGGCCGGCTGGCCCCTACGGGGGGCTCGCGCGGTCGATCAGCTTCAGGGCGTGGAGCTCGTTGCGCAGGCGGGTGGCCTCGGCCTCGCGCTCGGCGAGCTGCTTTTTCAGGCGCTCGAGCTGCTCGCGGGTGCGGGCGAGCTGGCCCCTGAGCAGGCGGCTGCTGTCCTCCTGCTGCGCTGCCTGGTCGGCGCTCGAGCCCAGCTGGGCCTCGAGGGCGCGCAGCTCCTCACCGACCGCGGTGACCTCGGCGCGGCTGGCGGCGAGCTCGGAGTTGCGCTGGTCGAGCGCCTCGAGGCTCAGCAGCAGGGCGCGGGCCGCCGGCCGGTAGGGGCTCTGCGAGTGCTGGAGAATGAGCTGCTCGAGGCGGCGGCGGGGCAGCTCGCTGGCGTCGGCGCCCTCGCCGAGAAGGCTCGCCAGCGCCAGCTGGAAGAGGACGCGGTCCTTCTCGACCCCCCGCTGGCGCTCCATCAGCACGCGCTCGTAGGCCCGCTGCGAGGCACGGTAGTCACCGCCGGCGAACAGCCGATCGGCGTTGCGGGTGGGCGTCGAGCAGGCGGCGAGCAGCGAGAGCGCGACGACGCCCGCTGCCAGCTGGTCGTTCAAGCCGTGGTCTCCAGCGGGCGCAGGGGAGCGGCGGCACGCGGTGCCGGTCCAGGTGGCGAGGCAGCGGGCAGGAGCACGTGGAAGATGCTACCGCCTCCGGCGCGATCCGTCACCCAGATCTGCCCTTCGTGGGCCTGGACGATCTCGCGGCAGATGGCCAGGCCGAGGCCGACGCCGCCGCCGTGCGTCCGCGGCTTGCGGGCCACCTGGTGGAACTTGCGGAAGATCGCTTCCTGGTGTGCGGCGGGCACCCCCGGGCCGCGATCGGCCACGCCGACCATCACCGCGCTGCCGCGGTGCTCGGCGGCGAAGCGCTTGCGCACCGCGGCAGGCAGGCCCTCCGCCGTGGGGTCGACGAGCCGGATCTCCACCTCGACGGCCTGACCGGCCGGCGACAGCTTGATGGCGTTGTCGAGCAGGTTCTCGAGCACCTGGATCATGCGGTCGCGGTCGCAGCGCGACGGCGCGCCGGCCGGGCTGGTCGGCGCCGTGAGCCGTAGGTCGAGGCCACGTTCACGGGCCCGTGCCTCGAACTCCTGGATGGCGAAGCGGGCGAGGCCCACGAGGTCGACGGGTTTGAGGTCGTAGGTCATCGCCCCGGCCTCGAGGCTCGAGACGTCGAGCAGGTTCGAGAGCATCGCCGACAACCGCCGGCCGCTCTCGATGTTGAGCTCGAGGAGGCGACGCTGCTTGTCGGTCAACGGGCCGGCGAGCTCGTCGACCAGCAGCTGGTTGGTCTCCTGCATGGCGACCAGGGGGTTCTTGAGCTCGTGGGAGACGTGGGCCACGAACTCCTTTTTCATCTGGTCGAGCTCCGAGAGGCTGGTGGCCATGGCGTTGAAGGAGGCGGCGAGGCGCGAGAACTCGTCCTCGTTATCGAGCTCCACGCGGTGCGAGAGCTGGCCGCCGGCCACCGCCTGCATGGCCCGCGACAGCCGGCGCAGCGGCTCCTGGATCGACCGCACGGTGACCAGGATGACGAGCGCGCAGAGGGCGAGCGCCATGCCGAGCACCAGCCAGGAGACGCGCTTGGCGGCGCTGCCGGCCTCCTCGGGGCCGGCGAGGTCGTCTCGGATCGCCGCCTCGAGGGCCTGCGAGAGGGCGGCGACGCCCTCCTGGGCCCGGCGTTCCTCGGCGTTCGGCTTGCCCACGCTGGAGGTGTCGAGAAAGGCGGCGGGCACCGGCGGGCCGGCGATCTCGAGCCAGGCGAACAGCCGTTCCCACTGGCCGTCGAGGTCGGCGACGCGCTCGCGCAGCGAGCCCGGCAGGCGCAGGGCGGTGAGCGACGCGAGGTCGGTCTCGACCCGCGCTTCCACCTCCTGGAGCTTCTCCCAGTAGAGCGGGTCCTGGTTCGAGGCGAGGAACTTGTGGCGGTACTCGGTGAAGTTCGCCAGGCTGCGTTGGAGGGCGAGCAGCAGGGTCAGCGCCTCGTATTTGTGGGTGGCCTCGCGGCTCGCCTTGGCGGCGTCCTGCATCAAGAGGACGTGGTAAGCGAGGACGCCCACCAGGAGCACCACCAGCAGCGCCGAGCCGGCGGCGATCCGGCTGCCGACCCTCATGCGCGGTCGCCCGGCGAGCCCCAGCTAGCCAGCTTGTTGCGGATCGTCTTGACGTCGATCCCCAGCTGGCGGGCCGCCTCGGCCTTGTTGTTGCCGACTCTCTCGAGGGTCGAGAGGATGAGGATGCGTTCCGCCTCGGCGGCCGTCACGCCGGCCGGCAGCACGATCTCGGTGCGGTGGTTGCCACTCGGCTTGCGGATGTAGGGCGGCAGGTGGACGATCTCGACCCAACCGCGGCCGGCGAGGATCACGCCGCGCTCGAGCACGTTGCGCAGCTCGCGGACGTTGCCCGGCCAGGGATAGCTGCGCAGCAGCTCGAGAGCGTCGCTGCGCACTCCTTCGACGGCCGTGCTGTGCTTGTGGTTGGCGCTACGGATGACGTGCTGGGCGAGCAGGGGGATGTCGTCGGTGCGGTCGCGCAGCGCCGGCATGTGCACGGTGAAGACGTTCAGCCGGTAGAAGAGGTCCTGGCGCAAGCGGCTCTCGCTGACGGCGGTCTGCGGATCGCGGTTGGTGGCGGTCAGCACGCGGACGTTGAAACGCACCTCGCTGGCGCCGCCCAGGCGGCGGACCCGGCCGTCCTCGAGGATGCGCAGCAGCTTGGGTTGCAGGGCGAGGGGCATCTCGCCGATCTCGTCGAGGAAGAGCGTGCCGCCGTTGGCGAGCTCGAAACAACCCGGGCGCGAGGAGACGGCACCCGTGAAGGCGCCCTTCTCGTGGCCGAAGATCTCGCTTTCGATCAGGCCTTCGGGGATCGCCGCCGTGTTGACCGCCACGAAGGGGCCACGGTTGCGGCGCGAGAGCTCGTGGAGAGTGCGGGCGGCGAGCTCCTTGCCGGTGCCGCTCTCGCCGGTGATGATCGCCGAGGTGTCGGTGGCGGCCAGCGTCTTGAGCAGCTTGTAGACCTGCCGCATCGGCTTCGACATCCCCACCAGCTGACCCAGGCCGGCGCCGCGGTCGAGGTAGCTCGACAGCTCGGCGATCCCGGCCCGAGTGCGCGCTTCCTCCTCGAGCCCCTCGAGCAGCGCCTGCAGCTTGCCGTAGTCGAGGGGCTTGGTGAGGAAGTCGAGGGCGCCGAGCTTCATCGCCTCGACGGCCCGGTCGATGTTGCCGTAGGCGGTCATCAGGATGACGGCGCGATCCGGCCTGCCGCGCCGCAGCCGGCTCAGCAGCTCGAGGCCGGAGGTCTTGGGGAGCACGACGTCGGAGAGGACCACGGCCGGATCGAGCTTCTCGGCCAGCTCCTCGGCCTCGTCGGCGTCGGCGGCGACGAACACTTCGTGGCCCCATTGGCGGAGGCGGATCTCCAGGACCTCGCGGATCGCTGCCTCGTCGTCGACGACGAGGACCTTGTTGGCGCCCGTCATCGGGCGAGGTCCATCACGAGGGGCCGTCTGCGGGAGTGTCCTGGCGGGGGAAGGCGGGCGTCCAAGCTCATGCCTGAATGTTAATGCTAGGCATATGTCTATGGCCAGATGTCGCAGCCGGCGCCGGCCCGGAGCGCCGTTTCGGCAGCCGCCCGCAGGGCCGAAGCGCGGCTGTCAGTTGACTTCGGCCCCCGCTGCCCAGGCGAAGCCCGCCGCTCCCTGGGCCTGCCGCTCGCCAGCCCGCGGCAGGTCGCCTGCCGGGGCGCCGCGTAAGAAGTGCCAGAGGCGCTGTGAGAGCTCCACGAGAGTTGGGCGGGAGAACAGCAGGACCGGCAGGCCCGCGGGGTCGGGCAGGTCTTCGCAGAGGATGCGCTGACCGTGAGGCCCGGCGAAGAGCAGGCGCTCGACCGCCGCGTCCTCGTCCTCCTCGCAGCCCTCGCCGTCCGCCAGGCTGCGCCGCTCCAGCTCCACCACGTGGCCGCTCCACACCAGCCGTAGCCAGGGGCGCAGCTCGGTGTGCAGCCAAAGGGGGGCCTCGTCGCCCGCCAGGTGCTCGCCGGCCCCTTCGAGCAGGCGTGCCGCGGTCATCGCGGTCAACAGGTCGGAGGCTTCGTCGTCGAGGTCGGGCCGCGAGCCGAGCAGCGCCTTCACCTCGCTCCTGGTGATCGGCTCGTCGGCGTCGCGCTCGAGGCGGCGCCACAGCGTGGTGGCCAGCTCGAAGACTTCCGGCACCAGGCAGCGGGCTTCGAGCTCGCCAGGGAGGTCGGGGCTCGCGACCTGCTCGAGCAGGTAGCTGGCGAGGGTCGCGGTGCGGAACGGCTCACCGATCCGCAGCCCCTCGGGGTCGACGAAGGCCGCCACTGCGAGAGAGCCGCGGACGAAGATCTGGCGGACGTCCGGCGCCCTGCCGGGCCGCGAGACGGCGAGGCGCAGGCGCGCAGTCGGCGACTCGAGGATCCGTAGGGCATGGCCGAGCGGTGTGATGGCGAGGCGCTGACAGTCCAGCCGGCGGTGGGGATACCACGGGTCGCTCTCCATCAACGTGCCGCCGGCCCGGGTGCGCCGGGCCTCCGAGGTGCGTCGCAGGGGGAGGCGGAGGAAGGCGAGGGGAGATGCCGGCCCGGGATGGAAGTGGCCCTGATCGGCCAGCCATTCGAGCTGAGCGAGCGACAGGAAGGCGATGCGGCTCTCGAGGGGGTCGCCGGTCCCGCGGGCCGGGGTCGGGCGTGCGTGGTCGGTGTACGGGTCCGGGGTTGCGCTCTGCTGATCTGCCACGGTTCCTCCCTCGGACGGAGCCTCGTCCCGGGCACTCTGCCCCGGGCGGCATGTGGAGGTCCCTGAAGCAACCCGCGTACCACGCCGCCGAGATGACCCCAAGTCTCGCCGTGCGAGTCAGTTGGCGACCGTCTGCCGAGATCAGCCGGTGGCCTGGGCGGGAGGGATCGGGAAAATCTTCCCTGTTTGCTGTTGAAAGAGCAAGTCAAGGCGCTTTCAATATTCACATTGACATGTAGCTATTTTTCGGCTAGAGTTCCACTCGGTCTAGAACGGTGGTGTCCCAACCGGTGGTCGGCGAGGGTCGTCCCGGTGGATCGGGTGCAGCGGCGCCGAGGTCTTGCCTCGGCGGGCAGCAGCCCGGGCCGCGGTCCTCGACGCCACCCAGCCCGTCCCCGCAGCTCCTGCCAGCCTCCTTCCAGCTCGGGGGAGCGACCGGCCATCCACGGTCGCTCCCTGGCCCGCCTCTCCCCCCCGTCCGCGGTCGAGTTGTCACTGGACTCCCACCGGAGCTGAGGCTAGGATTCGCCCAACTTCTTCGCTGTTCAGACGCAGGTCTCTGCACGTCCTTCTTTGCTTTCTAGGAGGTTGCCCATGTCGAGACGTTTCCTTGGCCTTGGAATGCTCCTCGCCGTGCTGCTCGCTCCGTCGGCTGCCTGGGCCCAGTCCCAGGCGACCACGGGCGTCATCGAGGGTACGGTGATGGATGAGGAGGGCGCCGTGCTGCCGGGAGTCACCGTGACCCTGCAGAACACGGCCACCAACTTCGAGCAGGTGCAGATCACCGATGGGCGTGGCCGTTTCCGGGGCGTCCTGCTGCCCCTCGGTCCCTACACCGTCACGGCGAGCCTCGAGGGCTTTTCGACCCTCGTGCAGCGGGGCATCGAGCTCGGCGTCGGGCAGACGGTCACCCTCACCCTGATGATGAAGGTCTCGGCCGTGGCCGAGGAGATCACAGTGACGGCGGAGCGGCCGCTGGTCGAGGTGGCGAAGACGGAGAACTCGACGACGGTGTCGCGCGAGCAGCTGGCCAGCCTGCCCAACAACGGCCGCAACTTCCTCGAGCTGACCAAGCTCACTCCGGGTGTGTCGACCGTGCAGGGGCCGGACGGCGATGAGCTGTCGATCAATGGCCAGAAAGGCATCCAGAACAACATCTCGGTCGACGGCGCCGACTTCAACAACCCCTTCTTCGGCGAGCAGCGCGGCGGCCAGCGGCCCCCCTTCACCTTCAACCTCGACGCCGTGCAGGAGTTCGTCGTGGTGCCGGACGGCGCGCCCGCCGAGTTCGGCCGTTCGTCCTCCGGCTTCGTCAACGTGGTGACCAAGTCGGGTACCAACCAGCTCGCCGGCACGGCCCACCTCTATTTCAAGAACGACTCGCTGTCGAGCCGCGCCGAGCGGCCGGATGGCAAGCTGGAGCCGGAGTTCGACTCCGAGCAGACCCAGGCGGGCTTCACCCTCGGCGGCCCGCTAAAGACGGATCGCCTCTTCTTCTTCACCGCCGTCGACTATCAGGACGGCTCCACCACCAAGCAGAAGGACCCGAGCCGTATCGAGCAGCGGGTGGTCGACGCCCTGGCGTCGGTCGGCAGCCCAAACGAGAACGGCCCGATCGACCGCTCGAACGACGCCCTGGTCTTCCTCGGCAAGATCGACTGGACGGCCTCGGCGAGCAACCTTCTGACGCTGCGCTACAACTACACGGACTCCGAGCAGAAGAATGGCACCTTTGATGTCGATTCCTGGGGCCGCAGCGCCAACGCCACGGAGAAGGACTCCTCCTACGCCTTCACCGGGGCGCTGGTCTCGAACTTCTCCTCGGAGCTGATCAACGAGCTGCGGGTGCAGTACGCTTACGAGGAGCGGCCGCGGCCCTACGACGGCGCGATCAACCCGGCGACCGGCCGTCCTCTGCCGGACACCGCCTTCGACTTCGTGCGCCAGTACCGCTTCGGTGAGCCCTTCTTCATCCCGGTCATCTACCACGACAAGCGCTACCAGCTGAACGAGAACTTGACCTGGCTCAAGGGCAGCCACACGATCAAGGGCGGCATCGAGTACAACCGCACCGAGGCCTTCCAGACCTTCGTCGGCTTCGCCAACGGCCGCTTCATCTTCAACTCGACGGACGGCTTCCTCAACTACCTGGCCAACCCCCGCTATGTCGAGTGCTCGGACGGCAGCTCCTCGCAGACGGGCGCCTGCCCGGCCGGCACCACCATCACCGGTCCGGTGCTGCTCTACCTGCAACAGGCGGGCGTCGGCGGCCTGACCGCCGCCCAGGCCGGCACCCAGACGATCACCCAGGAGGAGCCGGCCGTCTTCCTGCAGGACACCTGGCAGCCGCTCGCCAACCTGACCGTGCAATACGGCCTGCGCTGGGAGGCGCAGATCCAGCCCGACCCGATCACGCCGCCGAGCCAGGTCTTCTACGCCGACTTCATCGGCCAGACCAAGAACGGCCAGAGCTTCCCCTCGGACGGCAAGATCCCCTCTGACTACGCCATGTGGCAGCCACGTCTGGGGATCTCCTGGGACACGGCCAACGACGGCAAGACGGTGGTGCGCGCCAACACCGGCCTCTACTACGCCCGTGTTCCCGGCCTCGTCCTCGCCTCGTCGCGCTCAACCAATGGCAGCCGCGGCCAGACCCTCTTCCGCAACAGCGAGCTGACGCCCTTTCTCGGCGCGCCGCCGGCCTACGGCGAGCTCATCCCCGAAAGCCAGGTGGGCGACCCCTTCCGCCCCGACGTCTTCGTCTTCGACAAGGATTTCCAGAACCCGCGCACCTGGGCCAGCGCCGTCGCCGTCGAGCGCCAGCTCACCCCCACGCTCGCCGGTCTCGTCAAGTTCAACTACGCGAAGACCGATCACAACACCCGCTTCATCAACGGCAACGACCCGCTCCTGGGCTCGCCGTGGTCGACCGGCCTCGGCGCCGACGGCAGCAACGGCATCGGCACCTTGACGGTCGTCCAGTCGAGCGGCCGTAGCCTCTACCGTGGCTACACCCTTGGCTTGACCGGCCGCTACGAACGCCTGCAGTTCCAGGGCTTCTACACCTGGTCGAAGGACAAGTCGAACGACGACAACGAGCGCGATCCCTTCTCCTTCCGCTATGCGCGGATCACCGACCTCGACCAGGAGTGGGGCTATTCGGACCGCGACCAACGCCACCGCATCAATGCCTGGGTGCTGTGGCACGGGCCCTGGGGCGTCGACGTCAACGCCCGCTACGCCTACCGCTCGGCGCAGCCGAAGTCGATCACCGCGAGCGGCGCCGACGCCAACACCCCGCAGGACCGCATCAACGCCGACGGCACGGTGACCCGCCGCAACCTCGGCCGCAAGGACAACCAGTTCTCCTCGCTCGACCTGCGGCTGTCGAAGGTCTTCCACTGGGGCGACGTCGAGATCGAGGGCATCCTCGACGCCTTCAACGTCCTCAACAGTCGCAACCTGAAGCGCCCCGAGGTGACCAGCCTGGTGTTCAACTTCGACGGCACCGTGACCAGCGGCCTGGGTGACCCCCGCCAGGTCCAGCTCGGTCTGCGGGTGAGCTTCTAGGTCCCTTCCTCGGTCCGGCGCTCCCTCGGGGCGCCGGACCCTGCCTGCCGCAACCGTTCCAGGTCCCAGATCTCGATCGACCCCAAGCGCTGGTCCGGCTCGCCCCAGGCGAGGTGGAGGGCGGCTGCCCAACGTACCGCGTCAGCCGCGAGACGGCGGGCGCCCGGCCGTGCCTGGTCTTCGCGGCGGGCGCCAAGGCAGGCCGGGACCTCCAGCTGCCTCTCCTCGGCGAGCGGTTCGCGGTGGAGGAGGAGGTAGCGGGCCGGGCTCGCCAGCAGACGCCCGGGCTCGAGCGGCAAGACGCGGGCGAGGCGCAGCCGGGAGTCGGCGAGCAATGCCTCGCTGGTGCCCACGAGCACGGCGCGGCCGTGCTGCGCCTGGTAGGCGTAGAAGGCGCGGTTGAAGCGCCAGGTCGTGGGCCAGGGGGCCTCAAGCAAGGCGCCCGGCTCGCCCTGCGCCGCGAGCCAACCATAGGCTGCTGGCAGCTCGACCGCGCTGGCGCGCGGGCAGGAGAAGTCGACGAAGTCGTTGTGGTGAGCGAATGAGGTGGCGAGCGAGGCGGGCTCCAGGAGGGGGCCACTCGCGGTCCAGATCGCCAGCAGGCCCGCCGCCACGAAGCCGCCCCGGCGCAGCCGGGCGGTGAGCGTCGCCAGCCCTGCGGCCACCCAGCAGAGCAGGAAGGGCAGGGCCATCAGGCTGTAGCGGTTGAACAGCAGGGGCTGCTCGGCGCCCACCGGGGAGAGCACCACGACACCGGCGAGCTGGGCGACGGCGACCGTGCCGCTCAGCAGGGCCAGGGAGCGGTGGCGCCGCCAGAGCGACCAGCCGCCGAGCAGGGCGAGGGCCCAGAAGGCCAGCGCGGCGAGGGGTTGGCTGGTGCCGGCCTCGAGCATCGCCACGCGCTGGACGGTCGCCAGCGTGTAGAGCGGCGGCTGGCGGCGGGTGGCGGCCAGCTCGCGCAGGCTCGGTAGGGCCGGGCCGACGAGGAGGCCGACGGCGAGGGCGGCGAGCAGGGCGAGCTGCAACACCTCGACGGTGAGGCGAGGCTCCTCCCGCCAGCGCCGGGCGGCGCGCCCGGCGGCGACGGCGAGGGGGGCCGCCGCGCTCGGTGCCGCCACCGGGTGGGTAAAGACGGCCAAGGCTGCCGGCACGGCATAGGCAAGGGCCCAGCGGCGGCCGGGCCTCGCCAGCCAGTGCACCACCGCCAGGCCGGCCACGCTGGTCAGCACCAAGAGGGGTGAGTAGGCGCGGACGATGCGGCTGTAGAGCACCAGCGACGGCGAGAGGGCGAGGAGCCAGGCGAGCAGCACGGCGCCACGCTGGCCCAGCCAACGCCAGGCGAGAAGCGGCATCACCACGATCAGGGCCAGCCCGGCAGCAAGGCCGGGCAGGCGCAGCCAGCCTTCCGCGAGGGGCAAGCCGGCCGTGAGGGCCAGCTTGGCGAGAGCGGCGAGTGGCAGGTAGCTGTCTGGTGCGTGGTAGGTGGTGAGGATCTCGCCCAGCGGCCGGGTGAGCGCAGCCCTGAGCACGTGCGGCTCGTCGCCACCCAGAACCTGCGAGCCGAGTTGCCAGAGCCGCAGGACGGCCCCGGCGACCACGGGCGGCCCGAGCGCGGGAGCGAAACGGCGCCAGGCGCCAGGCTGGGCGGAGGGATCTGGCATCGGCGTCGGCGCAAGCGTACTCGCCGCGGTGGTGAGGCGCCAGGGGAGGGTGCGATGGCGGCGCCGAGCCGCAACTTTCTCCGTCCCGAGGCCGTAAGCAAAGGCAATCAATCGGCTCGACCGGGCCCCAGCACGGAGGATCACGATGCAAGGATGGCTACAGGACCTGCGACAGGCGTGGCGCCAGGCGCTGCAGCGCCCGGGCTTCTCGGCCCTGGTGATCCTCACTCTGGCCCTCGGCGTGGGCGCCTGCGTAGCGATCTTCTCGGTGGTCGCCGCCGCCGTCCTCGCTCCCTTGCCGTACCGCGACCCCGGCCGCTTGGTGGCCGTCTACAGTGAGTTTCACGTCGGCGAGATGAACTTCGACAAGTTCTGGGTCTCGGCCCCCGAGTACCTGGAGCTGCAGCGCTGGAACCGCGCGTTCTCGGCCCTGGGTGCCTACTCGACCTCCTCCGCCAACGTCGGTGGTGACGGCGAGCCCGTGCGGGTGCACTCGGCGAACGCCACGGCGAGCTTGCTCGCGGCACTGGGTGTCGAACCGCTGCTCGGCCGGCTCTACACCGCAGAGGAGGACCGCCCCGGCGTCGAGCCCGTGGCCTTGGTGGGGGAGGGCCTCTGGCGGCGGGCCCTCGGTGGCAGCCGCGACGTCCTCGGCCGCACGGTGCGGCTCGACGGCAGGGACGTCACCGTCGTCGGCGTGATGCCGGCGAGCTTCGACGTCGACGACGCCGGGATCGAGCTCTGGCAGCCCCTGGGCCTCGACCCCACCAACCCGGGCAACCGCGGTGGACACTACCTCTACCTGATCGGTCGCCTGGCCCCCGGCTCCTCCCTCGCCGCCGCGCAGCAGGAGGTCGCGAGCCTCCTCGGACGCTGGGAGCAAGAGTTCCCAGCGACGCACATCCCGCGAGCGAAGACCCACCCGATCACCCTGCGGGCCCTGCACGAGGACCTGGTCGCCGCCGCCCGGCCCCGCATGCTGCTCCTGGCCGGTGCCGTCTCCCTCGTGCTGCTCCTGGCCTGCGCCAACGTGGCCAACTTGCTGCTGGCACGGGCCGAGCGCCGCCAACAGGAGGTGGCTCTGCGGACGGCTCTCGGCGCCGGCCGCGGGCGGTTGCTGCGCCAGTTCCTCACCGAGAGCGTGGCCTTGGCGCTGGTCGGCGGTGCCCTCGGCACTCTCTTCGCGGTCTGGGGGGTGAACGCCATCCTGGCGGCCAACCCGGGCAGCGTCGTGCGGGTCGCGACCATACATCTCGACCTGCGGCTCCTCGCCGGCGCCCTCGGCATCGCGCTGGTGACGGGCATCCTCTTCGGCATCGCTCCCGCCATCCACGCCCGGGGCCTGCGCCTCTTCACCCTGCTCAAGGAAGGAGCGCGGAGCAGCGCCGGATCCTCCCGTCGCCTCTTCCGCAGCTCGCTGGTGGTCCTGCAGGTGGCGATCGCCTTCCTCCTGGCCCTGGGAGCCGGGTTGCTGCTCAAGAGCTTCCGCACCCTCGAGAAGGTCAGCCCGGGTTTCGACCCGGAGCACGTGCTCTCCTTCCAGCTGAGCCTCCCCAACGCCTCCTACCCGACAGCCACCGAAGTCAGTGCGCTCTACGATCGCCTGCTCTCTGGCCTCGACTCGCTGCCCGGAGTAGAGCTGGCGAGCGCCGCCTCGGGCCTGCCGCCGCTACGTCAGGTGGACGCCAACGACACCGAGTTCGAGGGCGTGCCCAAGCCGCCCGAAGGGCCGCTCCACAACGTCGACTACTACCAGGCGGTCTCCGGCCCGTATTTCGAGACGATGGGGATCCAATTGGCCAAGGGGCGGTTCTTCGCTCCCTCGGACGCCGGGTCCTCGACGCTGGTGGCGGTAGTCAACGAGCGGCTGGCCAAGGTCTTCTGGCCGGGGCAGGAGCCGATCGGCAAGCGCCTGCGGCCGGCCTTCAGCGCCGATCCGCCCTGGTTCACCGTGGTGGGCGTGGTGGCGGACGTCAAGCAGGGCGGCCTCAACAAGCCGGTCGGCACCGAGCTCTACGTCCTCAACGCGCAGGTCGCCACGGCCTTCGACTTCCACTACCGGAGCCTCAACCTGCTGCTGCGCACCCAGGGAGATCCGCTGCTCGTCGCGGCGGCCGCCCGCGCCGAGGTTCGCAAGCTGGATCCTGCCCTGCCCGTGGCCGGCCTGGCGCCGATGCGCGAGGTCGTGGCGAGCTCGATCTCGAACCCGCGCCTCCTCGCCCTGCTGGTCTCGATCTTCGGGGGCGTGGCCTTGTTGCTGGCGGCGATCGGCACCTACGGTGTCCTCACCTACTCGGTCGAGGAGCGCCGCCACGAGCTGGGGGTTCGTCTAGCCCTCGGTGCTGAGGCCAGGAGCGTGCTGCAGCTGGTGCTGCGAAGCGGTCTCACGCTGGTCGGCGTCGGATTGGCAGTGGGTGCGCTCGGCTTCGTCGCCGCCCGCCGCCTGCTGGAGAAGGTCCTCTTCGAGGTGCCAGCCAACGATCCGGCGACCCTCCTCGCGGCCCTCGGGTTGCTCGTCGTGGTCGCCCTGGTCGCCTGCCTGGTGCCCGCCGCGCGGGCCATGCGGGTCGATCCGCTGCGAACGCTGAAGGCGGAGTAGGCGCCACACGGATGTCGGCCACCCGCCGCCAGCTCCTCCTCGACCTCCTGGCGATGGGCCCCTGGGAGGTCGAGGCCCTGCGGCGGGAGCTACAAGTCGCCGGCTCGCTCCTCGAGGACGACCTGCGCCACCTGGACAAGAGCCTGCGGGCCGCGGGGCGCAGGCTCGTCGTCGAGGGGGCGAGCTGCCCCGCGTGTGGATTTTCTTTTGCCGCTCGTCAGGGGGAGCGTTACCGCCGGCCAAGCCGCTGTCCGCGCTGCAAGAACGAGCGGCTGAGCGAACCACGGCTCAGCATCGCTGCACGCGGCTAGGCCCACCACGCCGCTCCCGAAGCGGCGACCCACCTTCGATAACGCCCTCTCGAAATCCTTGTTATCAAGGGCGAGAGATCAACATCGCGAAGAGAAATATTTTTTCCGGCGGCTGTCACTCTTGGCAGTCGGGCAGGGCACTTCTATTCTTCGGTGATTCACCTGCTCCAGTTGCCTTGAGCCTCCCCGCGTGGCGTGGGGTGGCTGGTTGGACTCTCTGCCCAATGCCCTCTAGGAGGGGGCGAACTGCCTATGAGCAAGCACCGTTTCGTCGTCGTGGCCGCCGCGGTCATCGCGGTCTCCCTGCTGCTTCCCACGCTTGCGAATGCCCAGCCGGCTGCCAAGGGCTGGCCGTCGCTCGCCCAGCAGCTCAAGACGGACAAGATCAAAGAGGGCACCGCCCTCGAGCGCCTGGTCAAAGACAACCAGGATTTCTCCATGCTGCGCGCCGAGGAGGCGAGGGACACGCTGCGCATCCCGCCGTGGCTGCGGGTGCATTGGCGCAAGGCCCACCCGGAGG
>WBZL01001280.1_pt1 | contig 24573 bp, 28 predicted proteins | sample 5204291 | NCBI WGS metagenome assembly WBZL01 (sample SAMN12344345, study PRJNA552823) | activated sludge metagenome | biome: Activated sludge suspended growth; feature: Nitrification reactor; material: Wastewater; isolation source: activated sludge from nitrification reactor of wastewater...
GGGAACTAACGCAGTACCCATCGAAGAAATCGCCAAGAATGACGACTTCGTCAGGCTTAAAATCTTTCGCGATTTCAAGCATGGCGTTAAACGCTTTTTCGTCGTGAAACGGAATATGACAGTCTGGTACCAGTAACCGTTTTACCAGTTTCACTAAAAAACCCTCTTTTCGACTTGGAATTAGCGCTTAAGCGAACTTATAGCGCGGCATCCATGCCCCGAGAAAAGGCGGCGTTTTGTACCAAGAAATAGGCTGAATTTTGACGTAAGCGTTTAAACTTTTTGCGATGTGAGGAGTCTTGCAATTACTTCCCCCACCCGCTGCACTAATCATTATTTTATCGTCGATCATCCATCCGACGTGAGTACATCTTTCAGGGGTACCAAAAAAAGCAAGTGCTCCTCTGGCTTGCAGCTTGGTCCCTTTGACCTGCAACCACTGATAAAGGGCATGAGCGGTTTGGTCCCCAGGCGGGTCAATCTGTGCGAACTCCAAAATCTTTTGAACTAACCCCGAACAGTCGTAACCATATTTGCGGCCGTCACCACCCCATTCGTAGGGGACGCCGTAGAAGGAAAGAGCGTAGTTGTAGATGTCGTCTAAGGTCATGGGAGCGGTTTTTCCACGAGCATCACAAAGCCCATGTGTCTAAGCATGTGCCTTACGTTCACATCATTTAAATCGTAAAACTCCTGGCGCACTTCCCAGGTTTTGCAGTTTCCAAACAAACCTTTTTTCGTACACTCTTGCCACTGATACTCAACGCAACCCGGCTTCTCGGAAATCTTTAACGTCCTATTTTCGAGCTTCGGCGGCGATTGTATTTGCAACGAGGCACAGCTTAAACTTGAGATTATCAAGAACAGCGTCAGACTGCTCCACACGAGGCTTAGCTTCTTCTTCTCGAATTTTGATTTTAAGCTCATTGTATTCCTCAAGGTACTTTCTATCTAACTTCTTCCCGATAATGTGAATGATGCCATCGGCAAGACTCAAAATAGTTTGGAGTAGCATGGCCTCACCTTTAAATTGGAGGAGCCCCCAGGCCAAATCGACCAACCCAGGTTAATTTTCTAGCCCGAAGGCCCCTCTTTAATTATTTGAACGCTTCAACGAGCTTTGGAACGTAGGAGATTTGCACCATGGCAAGCTCCATTCCTTCCATAACGTCTAGGTCTTTCACCTCTTCGGGGATGGCTTGGAAATTATTGTAGGCCGCTTCCATCTTGGCTTTAAATTCCGCATCGTTTTTGAAAGCTTCCCAGAAAGCCGCGAAGTCTCCAAACTGAACGCCATCTTTGAATTTCATCGCCACCAAAACCGCGACTTCGTTCACTCCAACCAACGCCTCTTTAGTTTCTTTTACCCCAACGCTCATTGTAGTTAGTCCTTTCCCCCGCACTTGCGGTGTTCCATTTTCAAATCCTGGATTTTATCCTCTAAAATCTCTACCTTCTGCTTGATACTTCTTACCTCGTCCTTGATGACGGAAAATTGCTCACGGCAAAAGTCCTTCCAAGAGTCACTAGGAGCCTCTTCTTTGGCCTTTCCCCACTTGATGAGAAAAGCAAAAAGCTCCTTTATGAGCCACGCAATCCCTACCTGCGTTGCCCCGTCATCGATAATCGCTTTGTCAGGCATGGCCTAATTGTAGCACTGACCTGTGACAGGGAACGTAGCGTTAAATCTCGGCGTCAAAGTAGACGTAAGTTCCCCCGTCAGCCTCGATAAAATACGGACGAAAAGCGGTGAGTCCGGAAAAGTTGGGCAGGCCATATCTACCGCCAAACGTTGACCCATTGACGGTCGTGACACTACCGGCACTTTGCGTTGCATCTGAGCCACCCACATCCGTCACTTGAATCGCTCCGGAAACAGAAGGAGTTGGGGAAGTTCTCATCTCCGGCTGGAACTCCTGGATAAGATGCACACCCGCCGCGTCAGCACCGATACACATGCCGGTGTTAATCGCTTTGAAATACCGTTTGCAAGCCGCCAACTCCTGGGAAAAGGAGTCAAATCGAGGTTTATAGACGGTAGGTACCGCCCCTTCCACAAGCATCGCTTGCTCAACCACAAAGCCGTTATTCAAATAGTACGGAGCTCCTGTGCTGACTCCAATGATTCTAAAACGAATACCGACGACACCGGCCGCTGTCATGCTGGTGCCAAGCGCTTGGAGCGAGATGCTTCCGCTTGCGAAGGTAGAACTATTGACGGTAACAGTCCCTTCGCTCCCAATGACAGTATCGACTTTGGCCTCAGTGGTTTTGTACATGAGTGCAATGCCGACTTGGGTCACATTGCCTTTGGCTTTTAGCTTTACGAAAACAGAGGCTGTTTTGTTGTAAAGCCGTAGGGAATCTAGGTTCTCTAAAGTCTGGTAAAGATAGCAACCGTTTGCGACAGAGGCGGTAGGCGCAGTCGTAATCTTAACCTCGCAACCGTATTTTGCACCGTCAGATTCGCCGCTGACCCGAGCCATCGTAATAACTCCGGCCGTCCCTAATTGGTTCTCGGCATACCATCTATCTGGTCCGTACGTTGTCGAGCCATTGGCGCACGCACGCGAAGTCCCTCTCTGCCAGATATCGAAATTCGAGTTGTAGAGGTGGTTTCGTTGCGTATCTAGGTTCTTAAAAAGGTTCGATAGCGTCATGCGTTTCAGGGCATAAGACGCTTCGCTGTCAGAAAGAAGAATTTCATCGGCCGTGACTGCGGTCGTTTTTTCCGTTTGAGCGTGAACCGCTCCGGCCGCCATGTCGCCTGCTGTAATAAATTGTTCGGAAGCTCCAAACCCGGCAAGCGTTCGGATAGCAGAACTTGAGCCCATTCCTAACGTAGAACGCGCCGCACTTGCGGTCGAATCATCAAGAAGGGTTTCCATGAACGCCGTCACGGGGACTTCAGACACTGTACCACTTGCTGCAATCACAGCCCCGTCAGAGTCGAAAGCTAAAAACTTTGAAACGCGGTCGTTGATTTTAGGAAGCTCTAAGCTAACCGCATTGGAATCGGTTTCTTTTAGAACAACCGCTCTATCCAGCCTTTCATCCAGGCGTTGGATAATCATGTGGATTTTGTCTAAGGCCTCTTCGAGTTCTGAGACAGGGAGAGAGCCGTTTGTCTCAAACGATTTCTCCTGGGTCAGCTCCGTATTTCGGATGATGACTAAAGAAGCACCGGAGGCAGGAGCGGAGAGCATCGTCACCGTGCCACCGCTTGTCGAACCTTCGCCTGACACTGTGTAGTGCGTGGTCAGGGTTTGAACGGTTTCGCTTCCGTTCGAAGCGACTAAAACCACCTTCAGGTCAGTTTCTTCCAAGAAGTAATAGGGGAAAGAGAAAGCGGTCGTCGTTCCGTTTCCACCATACGCAATGCGGTTTGTTAAAGTTTCAAGGCTCATTTCGTTCCCCCGTTACGGTAATCTTAATCTATTTTGAAATTTTCGTTTTGAAATTGCTCGTTCGATTTGGTTAAGCATCGCATTGCCATCTCTAGCAACGCTAATCATCTGGAAATAAATCGAGTCGATAAGTTGACGCTTTTCATCTTTGTCGTAGTCAGAAAGGTAGATGCCTTGGATAGCTTTGTGCATGTTGGTCAAAGCTTCTTTTTGACCGGAAAGCTTAACCATGTCGCCTTCGTAAATTTCGACCAAAGACAAAGCTTCATCTATCTGCCCTCTTTCACCAAGTTGCTTAATGGTCGCAAAAACACTTTCCGCCTTTTTGTATTTCTCTCTAAAATTTTGAATACTCTGAGTGTTCGCGTGCGGGTATCTTGTGACGAAAGCCTTGATAAAAGGAATATCAGAAAGCGTTGCCGCAGGCTTTTTATCTTCAATCATACCGGTTTTAATCATCCCCTGGTCAATAGCCTGGAGCGTGTACATTCCCAAAGAACCGGTCCATCCCCGCACGTAGTTCTCAATCACCATGGGGGAGGCGAGCTTTGCGTCATCCGGGCCGATGTCTTTGATGTAAGGGATGTGGTCGATAAGCTTCGCTATCGCTTTGGCAGACTCCGTTGTGTAGTCGTTGAATTGGTAAGCGGGTAACAGCTTTTCTGCTGCTTGGCTAACAATGGGGTTTCCGGTGAAAAAGCTTCTATTCACCATCTGTTCCAAAGGAGTGGACGCAGCATCGGGGATGAGAGAGGGGACCATAAGTCCACCAATTGTTTCTCCCATTTCCTTAAAGGCATTCGGGTTATCGTTGACGTAAGCCTCTAAAACTCGCTCAGGAACGGAGCCGAACATAATGCCAAGCTCTTGGGGTTTTGGAATTCGGAAGATGACGTCGCCCGCTTTCATGTGCCAAAACAAATCTCGCTCCCACTGCGGGACTTCTTTGTACCAATCTTCGTTTCTATTTTCGAACCATAGAAGAACGCTGGCCGTTGTGATGAGAGATGTTGCGGCAGACATGGCACGAGGGTTCTCTTGAAGCGCTCGAAAGGTTCTGTCTAAACCCTGGATAGAAACGTTTTGGAAGGCGGTGATGGCGTTCATCGCGGCCATCTTTCTTCCAATGCGCTGGAAGTCCACCGTGATTTCTCGCGAAGCGTATCCTCCTTCAAACACCTTTGGCCCGGAAGTTTCGCCTTTCGTCATCCGTTTGAACTCACCAACGCGAGTGGATTCTTCAACGAGGCTTGCCGCCATTTTCGCCATTTCGCCTACATTTTTTACAATGTTCCAGGACGAGTTAATGAAGCCTGTTTGCTCATTAAGCTTCAACATATTGTTTTTGAAATACCCTTCATTGATGCCTAGGAAAGAACCATTCGCACCACCAGACTTCATCCAAGCCCAATAAGCGTCTGACTTACCGATGACGTCCTTCATGGCAACCAAAGTATCGATGACAGGAACGTGCCAGGAATTTGAAAACACTCCTGCCGTCATTTGGTCACGTACAAAGTTTCTTAAAATAAACTCTGGGGTAACAGAGATACCAATCTTCTTAACGTAAGTAAGACCCCTGGCAATCTTCATGAAGATGTTGGACGAAGTGACTTCGCCACCCAAAGACTTTACCGCTTCGGCAACCGACTTATCAACAAATTGCCAAACCTGTCTGTCTCCGTTTCGCCAAGCCTCGATTTGATTTTCTTGGACTCTGCCTTTATGCCCTTTAACTTGTGTGGCAACTGTCTCATCACCAAAGGTTTCAACTAAATCAAGCAGCGCGTTTGTTGCTCGATTCTTTTCCGCTTCACGGAAAAGAACTTCCGCGTTTTCAAGCATCGACTTAAGCGGGCTTTGGGTTTTAAGTTCGGAGCCGGTTCGTTCTTTTAAAAAGCCTTCGCGAGTCGGGCGCAATGAAGTCCCGTCCGGAGCTTCCACTAAACGCTTCATCGGTACGTAGTTTTCGTTCGCCTCTTTGATTATCTGGAATTCTTCCGGAGTGAAGCGGCCGGATTTTTGAAGGTACTCTAGGTTGCGGTTAGACCATTCGGTAACTTCTTTTGCGTGAGATTCGAATTTGGCTTTGTATTTTTTTGTGAAAGCTTGCGCGTCTTCCAAAGCGATATCTGTGGTAAGCCCCCGTTTATAATAGTCCAACGAAGCGCGCGCTTTCAGGTACCCATCAAAAAGTTCGAGCTCACCTTTTACCGGCTCGATGATTTGTTTAAGACTTTTACCGTTCGTACTTAAATCCGAATACTCTAATGTTCCTTTTTCTAAAGTGTGGCGGAGCTTAGATTTGGCATCCGATGCCAAACGAAAGAGCGCGTTGGGGCTTTCATTGGCAGGAAGCGCCACTTTTCCGCCATCTTCGGTAGCGGTAAGTGCCTTTTCAAGACGCACAATGGGGTCAAATTTATCGACGTAATCTTGTCGAAATTTGGCGTAGGTGAAAGGCTCTTTGGGTTTGTCTTTGACCTTACCAATAGAACCAAGAACTCGGCCGTCTAGTTCCGATGTCGGTTCAAAAGCCTTTTCAACCACAGGCTCAAGCTTCGGGGCTTTAGCCATCTTCACTTTTTCGCCAACGATAATCTCACCCACCTTTTCAAAGTTGGTATTTTTGGCGAGGATTTCTTGCTTAACCAAAGGGTCTTTTTCCGCGATGGCCGCTGCAACTTCCGGCTTAGTGCCAAATTCACCGTACACTTTTCGAAATTTAGAAGAGACTTTAGCAACGCCATGTAGCCCACCAACCACAACCGCGGCGTCGATGAAGTCTTGAGGCTCGGGCACATCGCCTTCGATAGCCTTTCCCACCGTAACCATTGCCGCCACTTCAGAAGCGGTCTTTAGGGTGGCCGTAGTTCCTGCTTTGACGAGGGGGGACGCTACCTTACCAACTGCCCCACCAACCCCGGCGGTCGCAGCGCCCACCGCAAATCCCTTGCTGGCCTCGATAAAGGCGGCCGAAGCTCTTTCCCAAAAATCGCCAAAGCTTTGGACATCGCCTTTTTCGTAATGGTCCATAAGGACCTTACGCATACCGGCAGGTAACGCAAAACTTCCTCCTCCGGCACCTAGTACACCACCGCCAATAGCACCGGCAGCATTACCGATGCCTGGAACAACCGTTCCAAGAGCTCCGCCCGCACTAGCTCCTGCCGTACCGCCCGCCCACATACCGCCAAGCATAGCGGGGACGTCGCCCGCCAACGTCCCTAACTGATTTGCTATCCGGTAAAACATGCCCGCGTCTTCGCTGACGGTGACATCCGGCATTTTGCCACGAGCAGCTAGCCCCGAGACTGAGATTTGAAGCCCCGCCTCGACTGCTTCCCAGAAACTTTCAGCTTCTTTAGGCTGTGCTCCTTCGCCCGGGGCTTGTTGCGAGCGGTATTCTTCGAAGTTCTGGTCGTATAGTTTTTTGAGTTCTTTAGGGTCGAATTTTTTGATGCCAAAGTGTTCGTCGATTTCGTCGGACGAAAACCCCGCTTTGAAGTATTCCGCACGCTGCTTTTGTTCCTCCTGAGCGATTTCTTCGTCAGAAAAACCGGCAGCTTTATAGTCTTTGACCTCATCGAGCCAGCCCATTAGCTACGCCCCGTTCTTTTCTTCCATTGGTCAAGAGATTCTCCCGGCTGTCTTTGGGTTTCGGGAACGGCAGGGTCCGGGGAATTATCCGCAGCTGCAGGCAGAATGTCTTCAAACAAGGACTTCATTTTTCGAGACGTAAATGAATTGTATCGACGCGGATTTTTTCTCCAGTCTTGGTAAGTGTCCCAGTCTGCCCTCATCTCTTTTTCAATACGTTCTTTGTAGCCTGTGTAAGTCCTTTGATAGTTTCCTTGGGGGTCTAGCTGCATCAACCGTTGTTTTAGAGCGTAGGCAAATTGGTCCTTTTTACCGTTTTCGTCCTGTGGAACTCGGTCTTCAATAGGGGCTTGCTTTGCTAGCGCAGTCTTATCTACATTGCCGCCTACTTGAGCAGAACGCTGCTTCAAAATATCTTTGTCGGATTTTCTAAACTGGTTCATGGTCTTTAGAAAATCTTCGCCTTGCGGGTCGTAGAGCTCCGTTAAAGGCGTACCTTTTCGACGATATTCCGCTTCTTTAACCTGCATGGCGCGGGTGAATTCCGCCATGTCGTCAGCCCAATTTGCGTTCTTGATGTAGCCAGTACCTTGAAAGGCTTTCTCTGCGGATTTGAATACGGCTTTTTTCGAAGCCATGAGACTTTTGCCTTCGACCGTATTTTTACCGAGGCGTTCGCTGCGAAGAAACTGTAGCGCTTGAAGGTCAATTTTTTGGTCTACGACAGCCTGAACAAGCTCGGTATCTGTCGGTTCCGAAGGATTGTTTTCATCAAGACCGTGGATTCTTTTTAGGAAACCCGTGTAAGTTTTGTTATCTGTAACATCGTGCTTCTTCGAAGCCAAAAGCTGGTACATTGACCTTTTTTCTTCAGCTTTAAGAGGGCTGTTTTTTATATCTAACGTGGATACGCCCTTGCCTGTGTAGTGGTCGTCAATGAGCTTGGTTTTCGCTTCTTCGCGAAGTTTTTCGTCTTGCTCTTCCTTAGCTCGTCTTAAGCGTTCGTCTTCGTAAAATCGACGACGTTCTTCTTCTCTGGCCTCGCCTAAAAACTTATCTTTTTGGATGCCATCTTTGAAATAGGTATCAAGTTTTCCTTCTTGGATATCTTTGATAGCCTGCGAAGGATTCATCTCGATGTATCCCTTAACCGCAGAACCGACGAGCCTTTCTTTTCCTTGCTGACGAAGCACCTCTTTTTTGTCAGCGTCAATGTCTAGGGTTTCAACGTACGAATTAAGCCCCGTGATTTTGGCATCAATTTGAGTCGGGTCAGCCGTGAGAACCATCGAATCGGATTGGATAGCTTTTTCAAAATTCTGAGAGACTTGCACAGCCGCAAGTTCCGCTTGGCCAGACTGCGCCAACTTGTAAAACTGAGAGGCAGCCTCCGCGCTAGAACGTCTTGCGTACTGTTTAACGTCCAACTGAGTGATGCCATCGGACAGCTTGGACATGTCCTCTTGGTATTCAGTCATTAGCCTAGAGGCAAATTCGTTGTCCCCAGGCTTTGCCTTTTTCATCTCGGTTCGAAACTTCTCTACCCACTCCGCCTGTTTCTGAGAGTGAGCTGCGTAAAAGTCAGAATATTCTGATTGCTGAACGCGCTTTTGAATTGCATCACTAGCGCCCTCAACCTTTTCACCAAAGCCTTCGATAGCCTGACCAACACCTGCACCAAAATCCTGCGCGGTAGCAGCCCTACCACCGATAGGTCCTGACACACCAACTTGCGATGAAATCTCTCTAATTCGAGGCATTAGAAGTATCCTTTTTCAAAACCTTTGTACCCGCCCTCAAGCAAAGTTCCCGCACCTGAAAGGGCACCTTGCTGCCTAGCACTACTTCCTTGCAAATTATAAAGAGTAGCGTCATTGCCGAAAGCCGTTGCTTTGACTTGGCCACTATGCCTGATACGCAAAGCATCCATTTCTGCCGTCGCAGCACTCTCTTCAAGAATATCCTGTGCGGAACCTTCCATCGTCACGCCGCTCGCTCCGATGTTCGCTCTGATATCGCCAAGTTGTTTTCGCGCAAGAATCCGATATGAACGTTCTTCTTCGGCGGCCTGCTTAACCGCTAGTCCAGCGTTCTGAGATGAAACCGCCTGGTTGAATTTAGCAGCGGCACCTAAACCGGCCGCTTGTCGGAGCTGCCCCACAAATTTCATTGCGGTGCCTGCTACTAAAAGAATTGGAGCTGCTTCTGCCATGTGTTTTCATCCTTTGATCAGTACGTACAAGGAAGCATCTTCCCCATTGATAGTATAAGCCCTCATTCGGTCCACTTCTAATGTGAAGCCTAGGGCTTTAACCCAGCGATGCCCTTGCGGGAAATCGCAGTGGACTACGGCTTCTATTCTGCGTACTTGCACTACTTTTAGGAGCCTGTTTATTATTTTATGTACTGCAAGAAAACGGTTGTTACACTTTGGGTCAATCATCGCCCAGGCTTCACAACGTCCCGCCCAATACTCCACCAGGCCGAAAGCTGCTACGACATCCTCCCCCGATTCGATGGCAAAAGAATAAGGAAACCCGCACATGACCCGAACCTGTTCTTCGGTTACGTGTTTTTCCAACCCCTTTAACGCACCTGTTCTAGTTAGCGCGTCAATGTGCCTCGGAGTTAAAAAAACTACCTTCACAACTAGCCTCTGTCCTGAGTCACCATTTGAGGCATGATAGCTAGAATCTTTCCTGGCAAAGGTTCACTCTGCCTCCAACAAAACTGATTCTCTAAGTCATAGTCTGCGTCATGCTCAAAAGTCTTAATCCCAGAAAATAAAGGGACCGGCTGGTTTACGTCGTCAGCGCTTGTTCGAAACACCACGTCATCGAGTGAATCGAAGTCTCGGCCGATTTTAAGGCCGGTCGTGCGGTGAAGCATCATACCTACTCGGTGCATTCTTCGCGTTTTCCCAATCGCAGTGCCGTCTGCGGCACCGGCATCAAGGCGTAGGATTTGCCCGTCAGAATTATAGGAATATCCTAAATGCACGGTGGCAGCGCTGTAAGGAAGGGTTGCTCTTCCTCCCACGACTTCCAAATCCTCGACTACGGCACCGTCTGCTAGGACCGAAAGTGTTTCGCCTTCTAGGAAGTTTAGCCCCGAGATAGTTGTAACGAGTTTTCTCGAATAGACGTTTCCTTCCGGAAGAGTGGAAAAACCGGAAACGAAAAGGTTAGCCAACCGGAAGGTTGTCCCTGTTACGTTTTCAATTTCAAAAGACCTACCTTCAATCTGGTCTACCCAGCCAGTCCCGCCTGTGATGCCAGAAATGCGAACCGAATCGCCGTTCGAGTACCCGTGACTCGAAGTCGTGGTAAGAGTGATTTGACCACCACCAGAAATCGAGAAACCAACCACAAGCAAGGGGTCGTCGTAAGTAGCTCCGCCGTCAACAAAGTACCCGTCGTTTTGATCATCGGTTTCCTCAAAGAAGTTTGTGAGGTACTCGACATGCCATCGTTCAACACCGTCAACGTATCTTTTCACCACCATCCAAAGCTCGTCCCGCAGCCCGTCTGCGGAAGGGATGACAGCGATACTTTCCACCAAAGCGTGCGTGCCTTTGCTATCGCTTGTGCCACCCAGGATGTGACGGCTCCAACCCACTTTGAAAGATTCAATATCTCGTTCGTAGGTCATCGAAAGAAGAACGCCGTCTTCTCTAACCGCCCAAACAATTGTCTGCGGTTCTTTCATGTAAGCAAGTTGGGTAATGCCTTCCCCCGTAATATGGTGAGAAAGAACGTTTAGGTCACTTGCTCGAAAACCGTCTACGTCGTAAAAATACGACATATCTCGCAGTTTTCGGCCGGAACGTTGTACAAATATTGTAGATTTTCCACTCTGAACAGGCTGTATATCAGCGGAGCCATATGACGTCGCTTTTTTAGCGGATATGTTAGTCGGACTCAGCGCTTCGTTTTGCGACGAGGGTTTTACGGTCCATTCACCACCTAAAGTTCCTACCAACAACCCTTTTTCGTCCGATGTCATCCATCTGATGGCATTGACATCGTTAGAGTTTAACGCAAAACCAACCGCATTGTTGTTTGCTATAACTTCCGCAGTGCTAGTAGGTGCAAAGTTTTCGTAATCTCCTGAACAAGACCCGTCGAGCCTTTGCGGGCTATCTGTAACGCCAGCAAAGAAAAGTCTATCTTCGAAAAACACTACGCAAGAGGGGTATCCGGTCGTTGCAGACCAAACTCCTAAACGCCAGGTCGCTTTGGCGGTGGTGTCCGTCAAAGTCGAAAGCACGGTGACAGTGACAACTGTAGTGGAAGTTCGGCCGGTAATCTTAACGTAACCCCAGGTCGAGCCTTGTTTGATCCGTATAAGTCTCCCGACATCTGTCGTCTGAAAGCCAGTGTCTCCATTAATTCCTGTCACAGCCGAAGCGGTCAGGGTCACGCCCGTTCCAGGGGCAAAAGCCGATGGCGTCAATGTAGTCGATGTGGTGTTCGTTGCTAGGTACGGGCCGTCCAGAAAATCGATATCGGTCAGCGTCCATGCAGTGTGCGCGGTTCGAGATAGTTTTCTTGGTGGATGTGAGGGGTGTGTTAAGTACAAAACGTCAGCGCTCTGCGTGTACTTCACATCGAAAAACTCAGAAAACGAATATGAGTGCGCTACTTCATAAACCTTCGCCACCGTTCCACCAGAAACGTAAGCGTAGTACGCGGAGCTATCGACTGGCGTGGTGCCGTCGATATCAAGTAACTGAAAAGTATTGGAAGCGGGGATGGAGTTTGTAACGACAAACTCGCGGCTATTTAACTCGGTCATCCCAACGATTCCGCTGATGACCACTTTGTCGCCGTTTGAGTAGCCATGGCCAGAGCAAGTAATGGTCACGGTACCTGCGTTTGTCGCGCCACTGATGTTTAAAGGGGTAAGCGTAACAAGCCCGTTGTCTTTGTAGAATCGGAAATTCGAAACCCCCATCTCAATAACGTAGGCTTGGGTCGTGGAATATTCGAAAGGAATGAGCCTTGGTTTTCGAATCTGATTTTTGACACGAGCGACAAAGGCCGTACCTGGGCGTCTATCTAGCGCCCCTTGAAGCGTAGAGACGTAGTTTTTGCAGACGGCAAGCCCAGTGCGGTATCTATCAGAGTCCACACGGCCGTACACCAGAGGACCAAACTCTCCTCCCCCGAAATTCGTTATGATAGGAGAAACTTTTGGCATTTTAATTCCTGCAAGTGATGTAGGTGTCTGCCACTGGGACCTTGGCTTGTTTTTCTATCGCGTTGCACCGTCTGGCTTCCGCCATGATTCTTTTCAAATCCCCAAGCAGCGCTTCTTTTTTAGTGTTTGATTGCGTCAGCTCTTCGCAACATTCCACCGCCAAATTGGTGGAAAGCGCTTCGCAAAACAAAGCGTCAAATTCATTGGGGTCAGTGACGTCTTTGACGTACCGAATGTAAATCGGGTCAGAATCGTCGGTGATAATTTTATCCCCTTCGATTTCCCAATCTTTGTCGTTGATGGCGTCTTCGTTGTAGTCTTCCGCCAAACGTAGGAAGTCAGAGGGTAGTTGGAATGAATTCGCTCTGCCCCAATCCGGCTCGTCAGCATCGGCTGCAAGCTCCGCGCGAGAGATGGCAAACGACCATGGGTGGGAGCGGAGCATGGCTTTTTTCACAGGCTCATAAGCCGTATTCATCGCCCTTGCAGACACCGAATTTTGGCCTAGCGAGGTAATTCTCGCAGCGCCAAGTTTTTGAAGGGCACGATTGCAGATATCAACTTTCGACGGCATGTAGCCCCCTTTAAGGAACGCTTGTAACGATGTCTCCGCTCACGATGCTAGTACCTGTGAGATTCACACCGCCCGTAGCTCCTCTATCAACTATCGTCGTCGTGGAATCAGTTAAGTCACCCATGCGGTAATAATTCAGATTTTTCGAAACCCACATCGAGGTGGTTTGCGGATTCGTGGGCTTACCACCAGAAATCAATTCCCCGATTTCTGCGGTAGAAAGGTTGTCATTCCACACGGTGACTTCATCGACTTTAGCTCGAATGTACGTCGTTAAGTTTTCCCACTTGCCGATATAGGCGTTGATTCCGGACTGCGCCCAGTCTTCGGACGACGTGTTAAATTGGGTCGTAAGCGCCACGGAGCTGCCGTCGATGACAACGGAAATACCAGTCGCCGAAGAGTTTCCGCTGTAGACCAAACAAACATGCCGCCACGTTCCGGTGGAATAGGTGCTGTTTGTGATGACCTGGATACGTCGAGTGGCACCACTTCCAGATGAGTAGAACTGGTATTTGTTGCCAGAGGTATATCGGAAATCCCAGCCATTGCTGGTCGAGCCATTTTCTCTTGAGAAAACCGGATGCTCCCACGCAGTGTGCGGATAGTGCCATGCGCAAAGGGTAAAATCATCCGTCCAAGGAAAGTTCCAGTTGTCTCCGGCCGAATGATACTTTGTGGTGTTTCCCGAACCGTAGTCGATAGCTTTTTCGTTTAGCCAACTTGTGCCGATAAAAATCCAAGTCGCAGCCGCTGCTTTCGAAAAGCCCAGAACGAGATTTAAAAATAATTCCATTAATTCCTCGTCATGCCGACGCTAAAGGCCATGTTAGCCGCGCTGGAAAGGGACGATGTGACCAAAGTGATGGTATCGCCCGCAGACACGGTGTTAGCTGCGGTGCAGGTCGTGGTGCTTTCAGTGCTCGTCACCGCGATTCCGGTGCAGCTCGTTACGTCCACACCCTCGATTTGCAGCTTCGCCGTAATCGTCCCGGCAGAAGTTTTAATACTGATGTTGTTGATGGTGCCTGCATACTTCGCATTCAAGCGAAGGATGTAGGTAGTTGCAGCCGGGGTTTCGATGAGTCCGTCAATCTGCTCGCCGGTAAGAGCTTCAAGTGTCGTTTGCGACATCGTGGACGACACGAGCTTCTTCGAACCATTTGTGACGAGAACTTTGGAAGCGGTTAGGCCGGAAACGGTCATATCTCCGTTGACCGCGTGAGTTTGGGTTCCGCCCGAAGCGCCGATAGTGACAAGGCCCGCTTGTGTCGCCTGGAAAATCGGTGTGCTAAAAGTGGAACCGTCAGTGGCCGTAGATGGGGTAATTTCAAACGTATTGTTTACGTTGTACTGCGCCCCGACTAACCAGTTATATTTTCCGCTCGCTGCGGGATTTAAAAACCGAACGGTCCCGGCGGACGAATTACCTGTCAAAGAAAACGGTAAATTGTCCTGTGGGGTGATCGCCAACTTCCCGTTGATGGCGTGTACCTCGTTGCCCCCATTCTCGCCAAACGTCCAAGCTCCGGCACTTGAGACGCTTCCTAAAAGCGTGTAGCTGATAGCATCGCCTGCCGCTCCCGTTGTCGCGGTTCCGTAAAAGCGCATCCCACCGTTGATGAAATAAAGAAGAGACGCTTTGTCTGCAACGTCGTATTCCCAGGCTGTGGCAGAAGACGTGCTCCTAGAGTTGTAACCAACGTAACTGTAATCCGAGGTATTTGCGCCAACGAAAACTGACCGTATTTTTGTGGTCTGAGCGATTGTGTCATAGTCTGCGCCGTGCCCAGTGGTGCTGTCTTTCATCGTGTGGTGAGTGCCAGCGCTGGTTTGGAGCAGTAAGTTACCACCGGAAATTAAACTTCGAAGGCTCATGTTGGTCGATGCTGAGCCGTCAAAACCGACTCGACCGCCTTCTGCCGAACCATCTCTGAAGTTCATGTAAGAAGTAGCATCAACCCCGAAAGCCCCGCTATCCACAGTCGTAAATTGCGGGCCTGCTGTAGTGGTGGTTGTTACCACTGCGGTGCTTGCCACACCGACTGCACTTAGTTGGCCGGAGTCATTAACGCTAGCCGAGGAATTTTGAATCGCTTTTCCGGTCGTCGCATCAAACCGACAAACCGCATTGTCAGTCGAAGAAGCGGGTCCGACCACATCGCCAGTTCCGGCTACGGAGCCCCACTTCATTCCGGTAGCTTCGCCGCTGTCTGCTGTCAGCACTAGCCCGTTCGCTCCCACTCCCAGGCGGGTGTCGATTGTCGAATTTCGAACAATCAAATCACCTTTGGTAGTAGTCGGAGAAGTAAAACCGCCCTTGCCGGTTTTGTCGGCAGGGGCGTTGACTGTGGCAAGACCGATAACGCTGAGTATTCCAGCGAGTAAGAAAAGCTTTTTCATTTAATCCCTCTTATTCTTGCGAAACTGTGACATCCACGGAAGCGCTAGCTCCGGAAATTGCGGAGACGTTTGCGCGGTAGTACCCCCACCCAGCTTGGCTCGCAAAACCGTCCGTCGCGGTAGTCGTTCCGGAAAGCGTGATCGTGCCCAGTGTTACCCACCCGAGATTGTCGGGGTCGTTAGATACTTGGATAAGTACCGTCGCAGTAACCGCGCCCGTTCCTGAAACCGTCGCTTGAAAAGTTTTTTCGCCGCTGGTGCCTGGACCGTAAGTTGAACCGGCACCCGTGGTGGTTTTATCCACCATCAGAGTTCCGATTTTCAGCTTAAGAGGGGCCCCAAGTACAACCCCGCCCAAAAGGGCGAGGAGAATAAACGTGTAAAGACGCATGAGAAGGCTCCTTATTAAGCAGGTGGCCAATTACCTTTGATGATGTGGTTTTTAATTTTTTCTAGGCAATCCAAAACTTCAGATTTCAAAATTTGACGTGTGCCCGAAGCTGCATTGACCGCAGTTGAAGCAAGTTCAACCGTCAGTTCTACCTTGTCTGCCGATACCGCAGAACCAGCCCCTTCAGCCACACTGAACTCACCTTCGCCGACCGAAATACCATATCGCCGTGTCGCCATGATTTCTCCTCAAAGTGTGAAAGGGTGGGGATGCCCGACGCAATCCCCACCCTATCTCGCGATTTTTAGACGTAACGAAGTTTCAGCGTGAGCGTTCCGCCCGCATCCGAATCTGCCGTTAGCGTGGCAACCACGTCGTAGTAACGACAGGGGTCGCTCGACAATCCAAGGGCCTGCCACAAGGGCTTTTCGGCATCTTCTTTGCCGAAACCGCTTGCGTTGCCGTGCGTGATGTCGCTGTCCGAAAGCGCTCCGCTGTTAAGCGAAACCGCTGCCGAGAAGAAATCGGCATCCACAACCGAACCGCCGTTTTCGGTGGTTTGGTAGATACCAAAATCCGCAGCCGTTGCCGTTCCCATGTCGTCCGTGACCAGCAGGAGCTGGCTGATACGAGCATTGGAAGGAACTTGCATCATGCGATAGGTCGAGGTCGAGCTATCTCCGGTTGCAACTTCATACGTGGCAACGCTTTCTTTCAAAACGCCGTCTTGAATATGAGCATTGTTTTTGACTAGGGGTGTGGCATCACGATTCGTGATTGCCGTCGATTTAACCGCTACTACTCCCATGGTAATTCTCCTTTGCGCAAAAGTTTGAAAGGGCCTGGGATTTCCAGGCCCTTAATTTTTATTAGACGTTACAGGCGATCTGGACGACCTTCTCTTCTTCGAGACGGGTCGCACCGGCCGTCATCTTCACGTAGGCTTGCCAAGGCTCGCTCGACAAGTCGTTACGTTTAGAGATGCTGGTCTGAATGTCGTTCCAGATTCCCAGATAAACACCACTCTTCGCCCACACGGGGATGAGTTTATCGCCCGAAGAACTCTCAAGGAGTTCAGTGTGGATGAAGTTGATGCCGAGGAAGCGCATGATGCGTCCTTCCACGAGAACCGGCTTATCATTGAAGTCAGTCGAAATGACCTGAGCTTCGGCAAGCAAGTTGTCGTGCTGGGTCGCGCTGATGGCGGCATAAATCTGCTCGGATTCCATATCCAAGTCAGCGGCCATCAAAAGACGCTTGGCTTCGAGAAGCTTAGCAACCGTCAAACCGACGTCTGCCGAAGCTCCGAAACCAACAGCAACTTTTTGACCAGAAGGCAATACCGTCGAGGTGCTGCCTGACTCACCCGTTTTCGCCGTTCCGTTAAGAGCAGCGATGATGAGAGAGTCCATCTTACGGCCAGCAGCGTACACTGCGTTTTGGACGTAAGCGCTCTGCGGATCCGTCAAAAGACGTAGTTTGTCGAATTCATCGACCAACTGGGGAAGTTCGTAGTCGGTAGGAAACACCCACCGACGATCAACCGCAGCGTCAACCCGTCCCATCGGATTGAAACGACCGGATGCAACTTGCATCTCAATCGGAGCGAATTGATCAACCGGAGAAGCCTGTTTTCCAACGTGGCTTCCCGTCATAACTGCGCTACGAAGCTTCGAGCCCTTCTGTTGCAGAAGAAGCTGGATGTTCGTCGCGTACTGCTGCACATAGTGCGATGGTAAATTCAAGGACATGACATTCCTCCAGAAAAAACAAAGTTTGTGTAATGTAACGGTTTTTTCGAGAGGCTTGTCTGCGTGAGCAGGGCCGAATCTCTTCCCCTATTCCCCGAGGCGAAGGAGATAGTCTTTCCTATCTGTCATCTGACCCTTACTTAAATAAGTCAGGGTTGCCAGACTTTTTTGGTTGAGGCTTTTTCGCCTCTTCTTTATCAAGCTTTGCGTCACTTACTATGTAAGCTTCGTACTGTTTGGCACTCTCGATGACTTGTGCGGGTTCGCGGTCATGTCGATGCCAAAGCTTGATACATTCCAGGCGAATGGTATCTCTATCCATTATATTCCTCTACTCAAAAAGTTTTCTCAAGCTGTTTCTGGAAACGCCATCTTGTGCAAGCGCTCCATCTCTGCTTTTTCTGCGGCACCACCAGTTGAATACCTTCGTACCCACTCCTGGTCAGAACCAAGTTGTTTGATTCGGTGCTGCGCTTGCTGCGGAGTCATAATTCCAAATCCGCCTGTTTTGGAATCCGGTCCTATGAAGTTATCTTCACCTAACCCTTTTCCTAAACTGTGCGCGAACTTGATGAGGCCAGCAAAGCCCATCACGTTCTCAAGTTTATCGAGCGTCTCTTTGTCGATGCCAAACTTCGCAACGGCGTTTCGACCAATCTCTACGTTTTGGTTATAGGCTTGGCCCCACTCTTTTTTTAACGATTCGTTCTCTTGCTGTACCTTAGTGGTATGTTGTTCAACATAAGATTTATTCTGCCCCTGAATGTATTCATCCCATTTCGCCGCAAGCTTTTCACCTTGCGATTTAGTAAGGCCAACTTCGTGGAACATGCCCTGTGCGAACTTGATGAAGTTTTCGTCCCCTCCTGCTTCAGGCTTGATGTTGTATCCTTCCGCTTTTTCAGGACGACCAAGCTTGTCAAAGATGGGCATCAAAGCTTGGTCTTCTAGTTTCTCCGGAAGCTTCAAAATTCTCTCAGGCGGAGCTCCAACCACTTTTTCCAAATTCCGGTAAGCATCCGTCACCGCTGCGGGGTCTTTGAATCCTTTGGTTTGGACGTAACCTTTAAGGTCGTCGTTGAATCCGGAAAACCATTCAGAGCCGCCCACATTCGTTTGTTGAACGGACCCGTTGGAACCGGCTCCTCCACTACCTTGCGTAGTAGCTCCATTGTTTCCAGTAGACATTTGCCCTGTAGTATTTTGATTTGCATTGCCATCACTCATTGATTTCTACCTTTCCGTAGCTTTTCCAAAACTGTTCTGGGTCTAGTTTCAAATGTTTTTCGATTCGTAAAAATACTTCACGACGCCCTTCAAGCACCGCATGAGCTCTTGCGTCTTTGTGGTAGGTGGAATCCATCGCACGGCAAAATCTGGCTAAGTCATGGAGCACAATTTTGACGTGGATACTCTCGGGATTGAAGACTTGCTTGTAGGCAATCCTACGACGAAAAAGAATGTTTTTTAACTTCTCTAGCACTTCTTACTTCCCTGACATCACCGCATTACCGGCTTTCATTAAAGCTGCTGCACCAGGAGCTGCTTGGATAGCTTGTTGTTGCTGCGCTTGCTCAGCACGCATCTGACGAGCCTTTTGAACGTTCTCCATGGATTTCATCCATCGGAAGGGCACACCCTGAATCTCGGCCACTTCGGGGATGATGGTGTCCCAATCAAAGAAATCTAATGGCTCCGGATTTTGCGTAACGTTCACGACGTTCAGCGCCGTTTCCACCGTACGCATCAAGCCGGCCGCTTCTTCCGCTCGCTGAGCGCGAGAAAGAGGCGAGTCATAAACAATCTGAAACTCTCCGCCCGCTTCTCTTAAAATTTGCGGCATCGGAGGTAAAAGACGTTGCTCGATTAAAACATCAATTTCTCGCTCAATCATCGGCCCTAAATACTCAGACTGCTGACGGCCAATAGTCGGGGCTAGAAGAATTCCTTTTTCCTTAGTGCGCTCCAAAACTTCGGTGGCACTCATGGCAGGCGTTTCTGTCAAAATCTGGAAAATCGTAATAAGAAAGGCGTCATTAATGACCATCCTTTCGTCATCCATCATGTCTTTACCGACCGCGACATTCCCGGTTGGAAGCGCGTGTACCATGGGGCGCCCGTCCGAACTCACGCCCCCAAAGTTGATTGCACCGGGTGCCAAATCAAGGTTATCCAAAACGCCGTCATCGTGGACCAAGAGTACCGGGTCTGTAACCCTGTGGCCTTGCTTCAAAAGCGTTTTCTTCTCTTCGTTTAGGGTCTTAATCGCAGGCAGTACCGCCATCGAAGGACTTCGGCCGTAAACTTCGCCAGAATGCTGCTCGTACCTAGAAATGGCGTACGGAAAAGTAGAATACCCGCCTTCGCCTAAGAGCTTTCTTTCTTCGAGCGAGATGTAATAGCTCGCGTAGTCCATGCCCTTGTAGTCCTTGCGATAAGGGTCTTTGTCCGAGCGAGGCTTTACGCAATGGATGAAATAAAAAGTCTCTTCTTTACGAGTCGCATTTTTAATTTTGTCAGGGCACTTATCGCCCCACTTTTGCAACGCTTGGCGGGCTGACATCGAGTAGTAACGGAGCGCTTTATCTACGATACCTTGGTGATTTTCAGAGAAATAAACTTCTCCGAGGTGGATGTTGCGATATCTCAGCCCTTTTTCAGAAGGGTCCATGAGTTTATCGACAAACATACACCCCGAACCGTAAGCCCCGAGGCTTGCGTAGTTCTGTTGGTTTTGCGAAGCAAAGTTCGCTTTTGGTGCGTACCGATATTTGAAAAGAAGTCGGTTAACTTCTTCAAACCAGAGTTTTACTTCGCGTGACCGATTGAGAGCGGGGTCAGAGGCCACCAGCCTGTGCCAGGTTTGGTTTCGCGGAGTAAGAAGAGAATCCAAAATCGCGGTGAAACGATTAAGCGCGATAGCTGCGGTCGAATCAAAAAGGAATTCGGTCTTCTTTTGACCCTGCTCACTTTTCCAACCCTTCTGGTCAAACATGTCGCGCTGAGCGGGGATGACTCTTTCCGCAATCTCGCGCCACTGTGTTTCAAAATGGCTTCGATCAGCGGAAAGCTGCTCATATTCCGAAATTATTTCGGCTGCTAACTCAGAGTTTGGTTCGTTTTTCAATTTATTGCCCTAAAAGAGAACGCCGAAAAACATTCGTGTCTGAAAGACCGGCCTTGTTTGAAAGCAAAGTGCTTCTCCGGCCCCTTTGCCCTCTTTCCACCGATTGTGCTTTCTTTTGGTTTTCTTGAACCGAGGGATCTTCTGGAGTCGGAGGTGGCGGAGGCATCTCAGGAGCAACTTCTTCTGGAGTAGGATTTAATATTTCAGCCGCCGCATTAACGCCGTCTGAAACTGCGAGAGTTGGGCCAACAAAAGGGACCGCGTAACTCACCGCTTTGCGCACCCAACTATCCTTGCTCATACTCCCCCCTCCCAATAGTTAAATTTACCGCCCAAAGATGGGATAATCTACATTTTTCGCTCGCGTGGACCGTGAACTACGCCTGGAGCTCCTTAAGTCACGCCGCGCTACCTTCACTGCAAACGTGCAGGCCAAGGCGTCAGCATCGTCCGGACTGTGAAGTCCTCGGGACTTCATTTTTTCTTTCGACTCCAACATGATTTGGTCACTTCGCCCCATAAACCCATACTCAGGCCCCACCAAATCGTCCTTTAAGTCGTCGTCTAAGTCGATGCAGGCTCCTTTAAGCCACTCTCTCATGTCAGCCCACATCTCAGTTCTCTTGTTGGCGTATTCTGGCTGACTCGACTTCGACCCGAACCAAACTTCGTGGACTTTATACCCCATCTCGCGAAGCCTATCGATGACGCCAGTCCCATTTCCAGCATCCACACAAATCGCATCAGGGTTGTATTTCGAAATTAACGCCGCACATTGATTCGCAAGCGCCATGTTGTCTAGCCCCTTAAACTTAAAAGGAGGCAGGATCCGGCCGTTTCGTCCTTGCCGAAAACGAATCACGCTTTTGTCATCGCCAAACCGCGCGGGGTCCACTCCCATGATAAGCGGTGCATGGTCATCGGGCAGAAGTTCTCTTTCCCGAGCTCCGTCCACAATGTCTCTTGCGATAAACTGCTTATCGCCTTGAGACGGGAATTCTCCCAGCACTTCGATTTTAGCTTCGTCCGAATCTTTGCCGTATTTTTCGATGATGGCGTTAAGCCTATCCGCATCAATGCCTTCTACTGTGCGAGAATCGATGTGACGACGCTTCCAATAATCTCGGTACTTGTGAAAGCACTCGTAAAAAGAACCTGTGTTTCGTCGTGGGTTACTAAACGCAAACCAAAAATGATACGGCGAAATATCAGTGAAAAAACCTTCGCTCACTGACCAAATTTTTTCCGAAATACCTGACGCTTCGTCAAAGACGAGTAGAACTCCGGCAGGGTTATGAACTCCGGCAAAAGCATCGGGGTTTTCTTCGCTCCAAGTCTGAGCCAAAGCGTAATAGTAAGTTGAGTCGATACTGAGCTGCTTTTTCAAAGCTTCCGTAAACCAAGCTTGGGGACGAAGAGAAAGTGCCTGCTTATCAAACCAATGCTTATTAAGAGAAAGCGTGTGCCACTTTCCGAGCTCCGCCCAGGTCCTACTCTTTAACTGCTCCTCGGTATTGGCCGTCACGATGGTAGTTGAACCAAGGTGCGTACTCATGTGCCAATCATCTATCCACGACAAAAACGCTGACTTTCCGGAGCCTCGGCCGGAGGCAATCGCACTCTGATAAACTTTCGGATTTTTGCCTGCTGCCAAAAGTCTTTTGTTGTTTGCGATGTGCTCTTTCATCGCTTGCAACTCATCTCGCTGCCAGGTCCTTGGACCTGTTTTGTCGTGCAAAGGTGTGTTCGGTTTTCCCCAAGGGTAGTTGTAAAGAACGAATGCTTCGGGGTCGTCTGCCGTACTCCAGATGTCTATCATCAACTGCTGCTCGTCTTTGGCGGAGTACGGGGATTGATTCATGGTTCTGGTATCACCTTATTGATGACGTTGTCGATTAGCTCGCACCAAGCCTTCGTATCACTGAGTGCTTCGAGACAAAGATTGTCTTTGTACAGGCAGTTTTTGAAATCGTGGTTAAACATGATCCGCATTTGGCTTTGGCAAAACGTACAAGAAAGCGTTTCAGGGTCAGGATGTATTTCCCACAAAATAGGCTTCTTGCCGTCGATAGTTCTTCGACGTGGCCTTCGGTGAACGGGACTTGCGATATTGTAACCAAAGATGATGGGCACCTCCGTCATCGCAGCCAGATGAAGAAGCCCGTTGTCTAATCCTATCACCATCTCCGCCTTCGACATAATCCCCGCTGCTTGGAGGAGTGTCGTCTTTTCCCGAAGGTCAATCCCGCCTGAGTAGTCGTAACCGTCTTCAAAAAGGATTTTACGTGTGTCGCCAACTTCCACTTTGCCCAAAAAGATAGGAACGATTCCTTTTTCCAAAAGGTAATCTTTAATTCCGTTGAACGCTTTTGCCGGCAGTTTCCTGTTTTCGTACGTCGCTCCTGGTGTCATGACCGCGTACTTAGTTTCTGGCAGCTCAAGCCCCGCTAACTTCGAAAGGTCGAGTCTTGTGTAGTAGTAACCATCCTCCGGAGGAGGATTCATGTTGGCGTAGTAGATAAATCCTAAATCCACTAAGTGCGCGCCGGTCCCATTAATCGGCCGCATGAAGGGCATATAGGTAGGACGGCTTTGCATCTTTTTTGCCGTCAGCGCTTTTCGACCACTAACTTTCCATTTTGGGTAATTTTGTAACACGTTCGCCGCTATCTCGACGAAAAAATCAGGGCAGTACACTCGACCATTAATCTGGGGATGGTTTCTTGCTAACCACTCCAAAGCCGAAAGCGCGCAGATAAAGTCCCCAATCCCACCTTCAGTGAGGAGGTAGTTTACGGTGACTTCGCGAATCTTAGACCCTTTTCGAAAAAACCTGGGGTTAAGTTCGCAGACTCCTGCTGTGTCCGCTGACGGGATAACGGGCTTTGGTACTTCTTTCAAGACTACCTCTTTTACTTCGATTGGTTTTAGGCCAGGGTCACGTCTTTGGCGCAAGGACCTTTGGGTCCTTGGCTTTGAGAGAAATACACTTTCTGGCCTTCTTTTAAGGTGCGAAAACCTTCCTGGTTTATCGACGTATAATGGACGAAAAACTCATTGCCCGAATCGTCTTGGATAAAGCCGTACCCTTTAGAATCGTTAAACCACTTCACTGTTCCCGTCTGCACTCTTAAATCCCCCAAAACCCAATTCCTGTTTGATTAGACCGGGACCCCCGTTGGGTCATCGTCTAATTCGTCCAGCAGAATATCGTCTTTTTCTCGACGAGGGAAGGGCACTCCATCTCGACACTCTGTGTGAGAAGGGTACCCTTCGCACTCGTCTATAGCGTCACTCGGTAGGATTTCGCGGTCGCAGACACAGCATCGATTCATCGAGTCACCATCACCAGGGAAACAATGACGACGATGACCGCCGAATAGAACAACAACTCGTAGAGCGCTGCTTTTCGTAGCTGCGCTGAATGCTTTCTTCGTTCTATCGCGTAATCTTGGTGCTTCATTACTGCTTACTCCGCGTGGTCACATCCACATTTGTGCTCAATCTTACGGCACATCACACCACGAACAATTTGCCCGTTGGGAAGTTTCACTGGCGTGTGACCTTGCATCACCGGATATTCATCCGAACATTTTTCCCCACTAAAATACTGCGGAGCGCTCATCTTCGTTTCACAGTGGCAAGCGTGCTCCTCACAAACGCCACCTTCGCACGAAGGTTTTTCGCTGCCGCTGTTGGCGTTTGCGTTTTCACAACCAGACACAAACAACGTAACCAACATGAGAAAGGGAATAATTCGGAAAAGATTTCGCATTTTATCTCCTGTGCGCTTCGCCAAACGGCGTAATAATGTTTTCAGACTCTTGATACTTCACCTGCCCCGAACCACTAATAAGCGGAGCAAAAACTCGAATGTAAGTCATTGCAGTAACTTTACCACACTCGTTAGAGACTTCGAGATGGTACTCCGTCGACTTTTCGGGCATCGCGTCAGTTTTGCAAGAGTTCGGGTCTTTTAGGCCAATCGTCGGGGACCAAACGCATTTCACGTTAGGGATGTCTCTTCCGATTTCGGTCTTTGAACCAAGAAAGATGATTTGTTCTGGCTTGAGGTTTGGATTCGATGGAGGGTCGCAGGGAGGTTTGATATCTCCCCG
>WBZL01000939.1_pt1 | contig 24566 bp, 26 predicted proteins | sample 5204291 | NCBI WGS metagenome assembly WBZL01 (sample SAMN12344345, study PRJNA552823) | activated sludge metagenome | biome: Activated sludge suspended growth; feature: Nitrification reactor; material: Wastewater; isolation source: activated sludge from nitrification reactor of wastewater...
CAATAGCCGAAGTGGAAGAAGCCCTCCAAAAACTTGTCGCGCAAGTGTCCCAGGAAATTTCTCCCTTTCAAATGGAATTCATCACCGAGTCCTTCATTCCCCCAACCCTTATTCCTGAAACAACGCCCGTGGTACAGCAATTGTTCGCCACCGTCCAAAAGGTTAAAGGGCTTTCTGTGCCCTTCAGGGTTTCAGGCCCTGCGAATGAAGCCTATCTCCTGAATGAAATCGGCATTCCCACCTGTATCTATGGCCCGGATGGAAAAAACGCCCACGCGATGGACGAATATGTGCAGATAAGCTCCCTTTTTGACGTGATGCAAATCTACGCCCAAACCGCTTTGGAACTCCAAGGCGCTCTCCATAATTTTCCCAAATAAGAATAAGCGAGGTTGACCATGCTCTACCCACAAACGAATGCCTATCGGCAAGTCATGACCCTTCCTGAGTTTTGGACGTTCCGCTTCGACCCAGAAGATTCCGGTCAGCAACTTGGCTGGCAAACCGGGTTTTCGGAAGGACGCCCCATTGCCGTGCCGGCAAGTTGGAACGATCAGTTTGAAGATGGCCGCGACTACCTCGGCCCAGCCTGGTATCAAACCACATTTGACACGCCGTGGGGATGGCAGGAAAAACGCATCCTGTTACGCTTTGGCTCGGTGAACTACCTGGCAACAGTATGGTTAAATGGACATTGCCTGGGGACCCACGAGGGAGGCATTTACCCTTTGAATTTGAGGTTACCGATCTGCTCCAGCCCTCCGAAAACCTCCTCCTCTTGCGTGTAGACGGAAGTTTAGCCTTTGATCGGGTTCCCCCTGGCAATGTTACGGGCGCTCCGGCGGATTTTTTTCCCAGCCACGCAGGAAATTATCCCCAAGCCCAATTTGACTTTTTCCCCTACTGCGGAATTCAACGCCCGGTCCTGCTTTATGCGGTACCCTACCCTTACATCCAGGATGTAACAGTTCAGACGGAAATTCTCGGGCAAGATGGGCGCGTAAAAGTGGCAGTTGTGGGGGAGGGGGAACCCTACGAAAAGGTGCGGTTTCATCTATCCGGGCATGGTGAGCAAATGATCGAGGAGGGTGTGCGCTTGGGGGATGAAACGCAAATCGAGATAAATGTTCCCCAAGCCGCCTTGTGATCACCCGAACACCCCAACTTATATGGCCTGCGAATCGAACTCGTTCAGAATCAGACAGTAGTTGACGCATACGCCTTGAAAATTGGGATTCGCACGATCCGGGTGGAAGGCGCTCAAATCTTCCTCAATGGGGACCCCCTCTACCTGACCGGGTTTGGGCGGCACGAAGATTTTCCGGTTGTCGGACGCGGCTATCTCCCGGCCTTAATTATCAAAGATTACAGCTTAATGACCTGGATGGGCGCAAACTCCTTTCGCACCACGCATTATCCCTATTCAGAACCCATGCTCGACCTGGCCGATCAACTGGGGTTTCTGGTCATTGATGAGACGCCCGCCGTGGGCTTGTATTTCCAGGAAGAGGGGCTGGAAAAGCGCCGCCAACTTTGTCACCAGTACGTGGAGGAGATGATCGCGCGTGACAAAAACCACCCCAGCGTCATTATGTGGAGTCTGGCGAACGAACCGCATTCCACGGATCCGCACGCCCGTCCGTTTTTTGAACAGCTTTATCAGGAAGCCAAAGCCCTGGATGCCACCCGCCCGGTCACGTTAGTCAGTTTTTTAGGCGTCCAGGAACAAGCCTTCGAATTTTGCGATCTCGTCTGCTTGAATCGTTATTTGGGCTGGTACTCGCAGGGCGGGAATTTGGACGAAGGGTTAGCCCTGCTCTCTTCAGAACTAGATGCCCTTTACGAGAAGTTTAAAAAACCGATCCTGTTGGCGGAGTTTGGGGCGGACGCCCTGCCCGGACATCATGCCCAACCCCCGGAGATGTTCAGCGAGGAGTACCAGGCGGAGATGTTGGTGAGCTACATCCAACTCTTGCGCCAGAAACCTTATGTCGTGGGCGAACACATTTGGAATTTGTGTGATTTTAAGACTTCGCAGGGGATTACCCGCGCCGGAGCCTTGAATTACAAGGGCATTTTTACCCGCGACCGGCGTCCGAAACTTGCGGCCCATCAAGTTCGCGCCCTCTGGCAAACCCTAAACGGGTCACAACCCGTATAGAAACTCCTCAAGGAAAATTATGTCAAGCATGTTAAAAATAGGAATCCTCCACCCCGGCGAAATGGGCATTTCCATCGCCGCCTCTGCCAAACAAAATGGGCACCTGGTCTTTTGGGCTTCCGAGGGACGAAGTGACGCTACCCTGGCCCGCGCACGCCAAATCGGACTGACAGAGGTCCAGACCCTGGCCCAGCTTTGCGCGCAATGTACCCTGATCCTCAGTGTTTGTCCCCCTCATGCCGCGGAAACCGTCGCGCGCGAGGTTTTAGCGTGCGGTTATCAAGGACTTTATGTGGATGCGAATGCCATTTCCCCCCAACGCGCCATCCAGATCGGCCATAGGCTGATGGAGGCGGGGATCGCCTTCGTGGATGGGGGGATCATCGGGGGGCCTGCCTGGGAACCGAACCGGACCTGGCTGTATCTTTCCGGCCCGCAAGCGCCGGAAGTGGCGGCATGTTTTGCCAACGGCCCCCTGATGACGCAGGTTTTGGAAGAAACGCCCGGGGCAGCCTCGGCGCTGAAGATGTGTTATGCCGCGTATACCAAAGGGACGACCGCGCTCCTCGGTGCCATCTTGGCGACCGCAGAAAGTTTGGGGGTGCGTGCGGCCCTGGCGCAACAATGGGACCGCGAAGGCAATGATTTCACCGCCCAAACCACGCAACGTGTGCGCCGGGTCACGGCGAAGGCTTGGCGTTTTGTCGGAGAAATGGAAGAAATCGCCGCCACCTTTCGGGCCGCGGGGTTGCCGGGTGGGTTTCATGAAGGGGCGGCAGATATCTATCAGAGATTGGCCCCGTTTAAAGATGCCTCCGCCACGCCCTCGCTGGAAGAAGTCCTTACAGCCTTGCTCAGCCCACCAGATGAGAGACAAAATGAAGGCTGATGAAGGGCAAAAAGATTTGAGGCAAAGGCTGTTGCTTACGGGAGAAGGACGGTTTGGATTTCGCTCCAGGTTTGGCCGTTATCGGTGGATTTGAAGAGGCCGCTGATCTCGCCTGTGCCTAAAATGGCATAGCGGGTGGAGGGGTTCAGCCGGGAGATGATGAATGCGTAAACGTCGGAGGAGGAGAGGCCGAGCGTAGTGGGTTGCCAGGTTTGACCGCCGTCGAGGCTGGTGTAAAGTTGGCCGTCTAGGTTGTTTTGGGCATAGAGGATATTGGAGTCGAGGGGGTCAATGGCGAGCCACTTGACGTAAAAAGAGGCTTGCCCCTGAGATTCGCATAAACAACGCCAATTGTCACCGCCATCGGTGCTTTTGAAGGCACCCCAGCCGCCAATATCCAATGCATAAACTGTATTTGATAAAGATGGATCGAAGATAAACTGTTGGAAATTTAATCCAGATGGCCCAGGTTCAGGAAGTCCTTTTGCTTCCAACCAGGTTTCGCCCCCATCAGAGCTTTTGTACATTGCGGACATTGTGGTCACGAAAAGGATGTTTGGGTTTTGGGGGTGTATTTCCAGGATGCCTAATCCAACCAGTAGATCCATCAGGTTGAAAGGTACGGTAAGGGGTGTCCAACTTTGTCCACCATCGACACTCTTCATAAAAAGCATTAGCTCGGAAACGCCATAAAGGATGGTGGGCGTTTGTGGGTCACGCCAGTATTTTCCGCCTTGAAGAGACTGTTGAATTTGGGCGTATTCCGGGTCTGGGGTAACGATTTTCCAGGTGTTCCCCGCATCTGTACTTTGATAGGAAGTCGTCCCGCCAAATCTGGTTCGTGCGTAAAGTGTGTCAGGGGAAGCCATATCCATGGTCAAGATGATGTCATTCATCTGGCGGAAGTCAAAAACGCGCAGGGCCGGAGTTGGTGTAGGGGGGATTTCTGTTGCGGTCGCGGTAGGCGGAATGGAGGTAGCCGTTGGGGGTTCAGTGGCCGCGAGGGTAGGCGTGTTTGCCGCCGCGGGAATGGAAGTGGGTTCGGGCAGAGCGGGGGTGCTGTTGGCGCAGGCGAGGCTGAGGAGGAGAATGATCAAGATTGGAAAGGAAAAAGGTTTGAGGAGAGGCGTTTTTCGAGGAGGCATGGCGGTGATTCACCTGGTGATGATTGGTAAATAAACATATTGCGTGGTGACGGCAACAAAACTATCTTCCGCACTTTCAGCCAGATTGCCTTCCAGGTCGGTGCTTTGTACTTTGAAATAATAGAGGATGCCTGGTGTCAGCCCGGTGAGGGGGAGACTATGATTTTTATTAAACAAGACATCCGAGACGCTTTCGGTTAAGTTACCGGCTTGCGTGCCGTACAAGACCGTGGAGTCGCTAAATTCTAACGTTGTCCAGGTGATGGTTGCCGTACTCCCGTCCCCGGTTGGGATAGCGTTGAGATCGGTGATTTGTGGGGCTGTGGTATCGTCAATGATTTCAGCAGGGTAAGCAAGGGCTGTGAGGGTTCGATTAGATTGGGCGAATTGAATCTGAATATGATCGCCTGTACTGTTGAGTAGATTTTGTAAAGCAGGAGGAACGTTTGCCAGGAACGTATTTCTCAGGCTTTCGCTGAACTGGATCTGGAAGTGTGGGGGCACAGTATCGAGTACATTGTTTAATGTTGAAGATGCGGCAGGAAAATCTGTGCGTGTGCTATCGGCATTGGTGATCAGGATGCCCCCTTCGGCATTAGCGATGCTGAAACACATCGCCAGGATAGCCAGGCCACAGATGAGAAGCAGGGAAAAAATCCAGGTGGGCGTTTTCATGGCAATTCCCGGTATACAAGGGCGATCATTCCGGTGGTGTAGTCGCCCCAGGTTCCGTCCGTGACTTCGATGGTGTGGGTAAGGTCAGGTCCGAGGGTGAGACTCCCATAAATATTCTTGAACGCCGGGGTGGCCTGGCCGATGACCTCCCCATTCAAGCTGATCGTGGAATACTCGGACTCTGTACCCAGCGTCCAGCTTTTTTCATCAAAATCGAACGTACCTGGAAGCTGGATCGTGAACGAGTCTGTGCTGGAAGTTGTATCTGCGACGAAAAGTAAATGCGTGGCATTGGGGTAGCGAAAATCATAGAATGTCGCTGTGAAATTCGACCCGTTTCCAATGGCAGAGCTAATCCGTCCTAAGGCCATTTCCAGTTTGGTGTTGATCGTTGCACCGCCGTAGTTATACGTATCTGCGATTTTTGCGACCGGGTCGTTATTGTGATAGTAGGCCATTACCCATCCACTGGTGCTGACGAACATATGCGGATTTTCAGACTCAGGATAGGGATTAAGCGCGGCAGGATCATCGGGATCTATTGAGCCAATGATGTACTCCGAAGTCTCCAACTCGACGACCAGTAACCCGCGCACCTGATTCAAGTTAATGCTCGCGCCACGGTCAAAATAAGCCGAAATCCCTGCTTCCTCCAACCCGGTGATTGTTTCCGGGGCTTGCGCGTGGGCGGACGACAAAAAGGGTGGGGCTACCAATGCGATGGCTCCCTCCTGAAGCGAGGCTCGGGAGTGCATTACGAGGGGAATGAGAAACAATAAGGCTGTTCCAATTCCTGCGCGGATCATCCAACGAGAAATTTGATTTCTAAACATAACGACCTCCACGGAAAAAAATAGAGTAAAACGCTCCCTGTTATAATAGCCGCTATCCCTCCAAAAATCTGGTCTCATTTTTAGCCAATTTAATCTATGTCTTCCCCTCTCGCTGACTTATTGGGAAAACACCTCCAACGCACGCACACCAGCGTCAACCGACTCGCCAAACTTTCCGGCGTTCCTCAGCGCACGCTTGCCAACTGGCTCAATGGGTACATTCGCAAACCCCATCAGTGGCAAACCCTCGTCAAAGTTGCCCAGGCCCTACATCTCCCCGAACCTGAAACCAATGCCCTCCTCCAATCCGCCGGACACCCTCCCCTCGCCGATCTCCGCGCCCAGACGCAAACCCCCTCCGACCACACTTTACTCGCTCCCTTTCAACCTTCAACTTTCAACCATTTTTCCCCCCCTTTCCAGGCCATCGCCGACCTCCCCACCTTCGTCGGACGGGAAAACGAACTGGATACTGTGAAACGCGCGGTATTGGATGGCGGACGCGCGGCCATCTGCGGGGTACGGGGCATGGGTGGGGTAGGGAAAACCGTGCTCGCCGCGCGTCTGGCTTATGAGGTCCGCGAACAGTTCCCCGATGGCATCCTATGGGCGCGGTTGGACACGTCCGATCCGCTGTCCATATTAGGCACGTTCGCCGAGGCCTACGGGAAAGATGTCAGCCAGTACCGGGACGTGGAGAGCCGCGCGGCGGTTGTTCGTAATCTCCTTTCGGGCAAACGTGCCCTCGTGATCCTGGATAACGCCGAAAACAGTGCCCAAGTCCGGCCCATGCTTCCCCCTAGCACGGGCACGTGTGCGGTGCTGATCACCACCCGCCAGGATTTGTCCGTCTTGGACGGGTGGACGCGGTTGACGCTCGGTCCGTTTGATCCTGCATCGGAGGAGAGTCTTCAACTGCTTCAGGAATATTTGGGCGAGGCGTTTGTGGAACGGCACCAAGCGACCCTCCGGGAAATCGCCACGCTGTTAGGCCATTTGCCTCTGGCTCTGGCCATCGCCGCGGGGCGGCTCGCCTATGCCCGCCCAACCCTGACCGAGGAAGTAGCCACCCTTTCCGCATTATGCTCTGCCCTGCACGAATCTCGCACCCGGCTCGACACCCTCACCCGCGACGATTTGGGGGTACGCGCCTCGTTTGATGTCAGTTATGCCGCGCTCACCGCGGCGCAACAGGCGTTTTTTGCGGCGTTGGGGGTGTTTGGGGGCGAAGATTTCAGCACGGAGGCGGTTGCCTACGTCACAGAAACCCCCAGCGCGGAAGAAATCATGAAACACCTCCTGTCCCTGTCATTGGTGCAGGAAAGCCGCGACGGGCGTTGGCGGCTCCATCCCTTGCTGAAAGATTATGCGCGGGAAAAAATCACGGACCTCGAAGTGTACGGAAGTGCGTTGATGTTTTTCGTGGAGACGGTCGAAGCCATAAACGCAACCGATTTTCACGCATTGGATCATGATGTAGATAATATTCTTCATGCGTTGGAAGCGGCGTATCAGTATAAAATGCCGCAAATCCTGGTGAGAGGGGTATTGGCCCACCATCTTTTGCTCCGGTCGCGGGGTTTGTATGCCTTTTCGGAGAACCAGTTGATCCGCGCGGAACAGGTGGCCCGAGAGAGCGGTGATCCCGCCCAGTTATTGGAAGTTTTGGTGAGTAAGGCGAAACTAAAAAGCGCGCAGGGTTACGATCAAGAGATGAAAGCCGTTTACCAGGAGGTGTTGAGCCTCGCACGGACCACCCAAAATCGGTTTTTTGAAGCTCAAGCATTGGGCGGATTAGGCGAATTGGACCAAGCCTTGCAGATTGCCCGCGAAATTAATGCAGTGACTTTATTACCTGCCATGATTGGTAACCTGGGCGTGCGGTTTGCCTGGCAAGGTGATTTCGCGCAGGCAGATGTCTATTTTGAAGAAAGCGTGCGGCTCGGAAAGCAAGTGGGCAAATACGAGGTGGTGATTCCGATGACGCACAATCGGGCCTGGTTGGCCTTTCAACAAGGCGATTTTGCCCGGGCCGATGTCTTCAATATGGACGCGATCTCCCTGGCACGGACAACGAGCAACCGTGAGGTGTTGGTCGGAGCCTTACGCAATCACGGAGAGAGTTTGCTGGCGCGGGGGGAGATGGAAGAAGGCAACCGTTATCTGCAAGAAGCGCTCACCATGTCCCGTGAGATTGGGGAAATTCAGTCTATCTGTGAAATACTGGCCGAATTGGGAAGGTATGCTTTTCGAGAGCGACAATGGGAGACTGCCGGAAATTATTGGCAGGAAGCCTTGCACCGCGCACAAGAAATTCAAAGCCCCGTAATTTTGTGTCAGATGCAAATTTATTGGGCTGAGTATTGTCTGCAACAACAGCAATTGAAAAATGCCGAGACGATTCTGCACGAAGGGCGCGAACTTGCCCACCAATTAAATCTCCCGTGGTTGTCAGGCCAGTCAAAATTTGTCCAGGCCAAACTTTTGCTAGCGCACGGACAATTGCTTGAAGCTGTCCAATCGGGGAAAGATGGATTAGCCATTTTGGAAACATCTAAGCACCCTCGTACTCAGGAAGTCCAGGCTTGGTTAAAGGCTCTCAACAGTTACGAATTCGACGGGGCAGGTGCTACTCAGGGGATCACCCCAAAAGTAACATAAGTTTTTGTTAAAACAAAAGACCCCGACGCATAGCCGGGGTCTCATTTTAGTGGGTTACGAAAAACCTAACCCTCTTTCCTTCAAACTGGTGAACCGGCTCCCTGCCCCACAGATGAGATGGTCAAGGAGTTCGATGTCCAACAGTTTGCCTGCTTCGACAAGCGCGCGGGTGACGGCTACATCGTCGGGGGAAGGCGTCGGATCACCGCTCGGGTGGTTATGCCCGATAATGATCGCCGCCGCGTTGCGCTGGATGGCGGGCTTGAACACTTCCGCGGCACGGATTTGTGCCGTATTCAAACTGCCGTGATAGACCTCGACCACGTCCAGCACATGTTGGCGCGTGTTGAGCACGATCACGACCAGATATTCCTGTTCGCGGTGAGAAAGCACTGGGAGGAGAATATTCGCGGCGTCATTCAGGCTGTGGATGAGCGGTTGTTCTTCCACGGGGGAGAGCAGGCGTTTTCCTAGCGCGAGCGCGGCCTTCAACCGGACCGCCGTTTGCTGGCTGATGCCCTGCACGCCGGCGAGTTCGCCCACGTGGGCTTGCGCCAGGGCGCGCAACCCATCGAACCGGGTCAGCAAGGCTTCGGCCAGTTCGATTTGCTGTTGCCCACCGATGATCGCGGCGAGGAGCTCGGCCAGGTTACAAGCATCGGGATTGTGCGCCACCCGGTAAGTGGGCTGTTCCCGCAGAGGGAGCAAGCGTAAGCGTGGCAGAGAATAGGAAGGAGGGGAAGAGAGTAGAGTGAATTGAGCAGACATGCTTACCTCGAATAAAAAAACTCCCCTGGAAAGGTATCCCAGGGGAGTAAGGACGAAAAAAAGTTAGTGTTAATTGTAGAGATGCATCGGCATCAACACATGGAGAAAACCTTCCTGCCCGACCGGACGCAAAAGGCCCGGACAGTTAGGCGCAGTCATCTCCAGCGCGATTTCTGGGACATCTATCACCTTCAACGCATCTTGCAAATAGCGAACATTGAACGCAATGGCCAGGGGCTTGCCTTCGACCGAGCCGGGAAGTTCGGATTGCTGTTCCCCGGTTTCTGCGGCTTGCGCGGCGACCAGGACCTGGCCGGGCACACCATTGGAGGGCGTAAAGTCCAGACGGGTCACGTTATTTTCATGCGTGGCAAAGATCGCGGCCTGCGAACATGCCGTCAGAAAAGCGGCTTTGGTCAACACCGCGCGGGTCTCGTAAGTCCGCGGGATGACGGCCTCGTATTCGGGAAAATTCGCATCAATCAATTGCGAGACTACCTGCAAGTTCTCCGTCTGGAAGATAATTTTTCCCGACAGGGCGGCAAGGTGAACCTCCCCGGCGGTGGGTAAGGTTCGCGCCAGTTCCACCAGCGTGCGGGCTGGCACGACAACCTGAAAACCGTCTTCAACGGCCTCTTGGGCGAGGGACATTTCCGCGACCGCAAGCCGAAACCCATCCGCGGCCGCCAGCGTCAGGCGGTTGCCTTTGGCTTTCAGCAGAACTCCGTTCAGGACCGGGCGAGCTTCATCCCGACTGGCGGCAAAGACGACCTGCTGGATCATCTCCTTGATGGTTGGAATCTCCACATTTAGCCCTTTGCCCGTATCCTGCATTTCGACAGGGGGGAAGTCTTCTGCGGGAATCCCTTTGAGATCGGCTTTGGTGGCCCCACACCGAATGTGCAGGGTTTCAGTGGCCGGTTTAAGAGTGAGAGAAACCTCTCCATCCGGCAAGGTTTTAACCAAATCTGCGAACGTGCGGGCCGGGATGGTGGTGGCTCCGGATTCTTGCACATGAGCGAGCGTCTGACTGGTGATGCCCAACTCCAGGTCCGTGGCAGAGAGCCGAAGATACCCGTTTTGGGCGGTAAGCAGAATATTTGTCAACACCGGCAGGGTACTGCGTGTTGCGGCCGCGCGTGCGGTGAGTTGCAGGGCGTTGGAGAGATTGTTTTTGGGGATGGTAAGTTTCATTGAGAATAACCTCCGTTTGTGAGTGTGTCAGGATGTTCGGTGTCAGGTATCAGGCTTCGAGTCCTGATACCTGACACCTGATACCTTTGATTAGAAATCTTCGGGGAAACCAATCGTGACAACTGGCTCCCCTTCATCACCGGGACCCGCCGTCATGAACAATTCGAGTTCGTGATGGCGAAGCCTTTGTTCGGCCTCATCGAATTCAGCGAGGATGAGCAGGAAACGCACCTGGTCACTCCCCGCCTTTTTCGGGAAACCTAGCGCCGCGCGGGACGCCATCCAGACGACATCCCACAGCCGGCCTTGATAGGATTGGCCCAGTTGTTGGCTCGGTGTGTCGGGTTGTAAGCGGGCTGAGAGATGATCGGTGATCGCAACCGGCCAGCGAAAACCGGCCTCGCGGGCGATGGTACTGACATCCACCAGCACGCCATCGCTCAAAGCCTCGGCGCGTGTGTAGCTGAAGATAAAGTCAGCGTCCTCGAACATGGTGGGAACCTCCATTTTTTGAAAAAGCGTGAATAGGCAACGAATTGGCCTGCCGGATGATCCGTAAGGCCGCTTCGGGGCTGAGAATCCCTGCGGACAGGGCGTACACGGCGTGGGCAAGCGGATCTTCCTTTGCTGTATACGTGGGATCAGCGTGCTGGGCCAGGAATTGGACAGCCTGCCGGAGCCGGTTAGCGTTCATCTGATCAGCGGGAAGGCCGAACGCGCGGGCTTCTTCCGGCGAGGCGAATTCCAGGGGAAGAATGGCATCTCCCAGCTTCGCGACGCGGAGCGAACCGCGCGGGTGGCAAGCCCGTTCACAGGCGAACCGCAAGTAGGCAAGGTGATCGCCCCAGGCGTCGAGCGCACACGCACCCGGGCCTAACACCAGCCAGGGTGAATACCAACGCCCGTCCGGGGTAGGGACTCCGGGCGCGTCACACAAAGGACAGCGATGTGTGGGAAGATATTGGATATCCGCGAACTTCCAGGGAATTTCCAGGGTGGGTTCTGCAAGCATGGCGGCCTCCTCAGGCGTCCGGACTGGCCCGGTAGCCGAGGTTTTCCAGTTCCGTGATCGTGCCCTGGAGTAATCGTTGCATGTCAGGATGGACGCCGTGCGCCTTGAGGTTGGCGGTGATGTACCGTAACCAGCGCAGAATTTCCTCGACGGGCAAGGCAAAGAGCGTACTCGCGGGAGGATAATCACTGACAGGATTGGCTTTGTGCCAGGCGTTGTATACCTCGCGCACTTCGGCGAGAATCTTCCGGGCAGGGTCGTGATCCACCCTGCCATTTTGATGATTGTTTTTGGGTTGCATAATGCGTGCCTCCGTTTAAAAAATTAACCGGGCGAATTTCTCTTCGCCCGGCGATATAAAAAGTAAAAAAAGAAAGGATTACTCTGCTTCAACGCGGATTGGGGGGATGGGAACCCCCGCACGGGCAAACAAAGCGTGGATTTTTTCATCTGCCCAAACAAGGTCTGCGGGGCGGTTGTGATAGGCGTAAAGCCCTTTGCCGTGAGAGTCGCGCAAGGCATAGGCATCGGTGGATAGGACGAGATGGGTAATCGTCGGAGATTTCTCCGTGTCTTCCTCCCAGCCCCAATGCACTGAAGCAACAAATTCACAAGGTTGTGAAAACGCACCCGCGTCCATCAGGACGCCTTCCCATCCGGCTGGATGATCAGTGGGACTGCACCAGATTTGGAACCCGGCAGTTCCCGCTTCGAAGAGGGCGTCTGGGGCGGGGTTAGAGGCAATATCCAGTTCACGAGCGAGGGCGAGAACGGGTTTCATCCGTTGGTGCTCGGTCGAATAGCTCATCGCGGCCTACCAGTCCCCGGTTTCCGGGGTGGAAAACCGGTCTTCCCAGGCCGCTTCCAGCCAGCTATCTTCGGTTTCAAGATGCTGAGAGGATGTTTCTGCCTCGCGCTGTAAAGCCTTCAAAAAGGCCATGCGGTCGGCGAGGACATAGGCCGCCCAGGACGGCAGTTTTTCAGTTTGACCATTTGCCAGAATTTCGGTCATCGGACCTTTGGCATACTGGCGTTCGATTTCCAAAAGCTGGACAATCGCGAGCGTAAAGTGTTGGAACAGTTCTACAAAAATCTCTTGCAGATGATCCGCGACTTCCTCGATGTGGCTATCGGGTTGTTCTTCCCGACACGCGCCACAACGTGGACAGTGAGGGATGCTGGTATGATGCAGATAATGCTGTTCACATTCGCAATCCCAGAAGTTGGGGGTGAGTGCATCAAAGGTGTTCATAGAATATGTCTCCTCATAAGTAGGGGGCCGGGCATCACAAACCAGGTAATGGCAGAAGGGCTTGCTTTACGATCGAAACCGTGAAAACAGGGATGATCATTGGCGTGACTTCACAGACGGTTTCATATGCAGGTGGAGTCGCAGTGAACCCGAGTTCGCGTAACATTTCAGCGGTGGTGCGGAGCCTGGTGGCATAAATGGCAAATCGTTCGGATTCTTCTTCGTCGGGAATACATTCGGCCTGTGCTTCCTGGATTTCCGCTTCATCTTCCAGCCAGAACAGGTAGTCACTGATCGTGGCAGGCGCGGACAACCCACCACAGGCCGCGCGCTCTTCAGCCATGCTCATTTGGAAGTCGGTTATCTCGACCTCGTGCAGAACGTCCCAGGCACGGGTATCAGGGGTAATAGGGGGTGAATTCATCGGTTCTCCGTTTGGTGAGCCTTTTTCAGGCGAATAGGGCGATATTCATCTTGCCCGCTCTGCATCCCTACGAGGAGAGCGGCAAAGCGGGGGAGACGAAAACAGGAGAGGCGAGGTGCCTCTCCTGTTTAGAAGATAAACAACGGCAGATAGCCGTTCAGTTGAACAACGACAACTGGCCGTCAGCAACCGCGACCGCAAGCCGCGGCGTTCGTTTGGGGCGAACGTACCGCGCCCGCAGAGCCGGATCGCTCAAGACAAATGCCAGTTGGGGGGAAACCAACGTGGGACTACCGAACGGAGAGGTTGTCACTTTCATCTCGGAGCCGAGATTGAACATCCCTTCCGTGCGTCCAACATTGATCTCGCCCAGCGCGGCACGCACGAGATCGCCGAGGAGATCGCTTTCCGCACCCTCCTCGACGAGTGCGCCGGAGACATCATCACCATAAAAAACCATCGCCGCGAGCATCTTGCTCCCCATCAAGTCAAGCATGCGCTCTTCGAGCGTGCCTTCGTAGACGGGAAACAACATGCGGACTGGTTTTTGCTGACCCGGACGCCAGAGGCGACGCATGGCCTGCCAGGTCACGTACAAGCTCAAATCCAATTCGTAGAAGATGCCGGTGCTGAAGGTGGTGAGGTTGAGACCCACCTGCACCAACCGGGCATTGGTCAACAGCACATCGAATTGAGTGGCATGGGCTTTGATCCACGAGGCACGTTGGCGGGGAGCCAGCGAGGGACGCAGGATGCCCACCCGCAAACCATGTGCTTCGAGACACTCAGCCAGCCGGGGTTGGATGTCGTGTTCACCCGTTTGACGGAGGTACACCAGCACTTTCCGCCCGGACCGGCGCTCGGCCAGGCACGTGTCTGCCAGCCAGGTTTCCTTCGGAAGCCAGCCAGAGAGGGCAGGGATGTTGGTGACAAATTCCGTCTTTTGGAGCATGTCCAGCGTGAGGTAGTCCCGGTAGCGGGTGTTAAACACCACGTGCCGGGGACGGAAGGCGGCATCGGGCCAGTTCAGCGCGGTGTTCAACCACACGCTGATCGCCCCTTTGCCATCGTCCAGCTTTTGCCGGTCGAGTGCCCAGGCCAGTAACCCGGTTGGGGGTTTGTCCTGACTCCCGTCCGCAAGGGGGAGTAAATCTTCCATTGCGGCGGAAAGCGGTAGGCGAATGATCTCCTCGCGGTAGTCAGGCAGGGGCAGGCCGATGTCTTTCAAGGAACTGAACGTACACCGTTCGAGCGCCAACCCGACGATGGCGGAACTCAACCCCGGTTTTTCGCGCACGGTTTCCCGAAAGCGCGTCCCGGTGTATGCGCCATCCTCAACCATTTCCTCTTCGCCGACATAGAAGGTGGTCTTGAGCAGACCGAACTTCTGTGCCCAGCGCATTTCATCGGAAAAGCCGAACTCACGCCGTATTTGCGGGACAAGCCGATAGAGCAACCAAAAGATCGAAGTTGAATAGCCTCCGAAAAGGGTGCCAGTTAACCCAAGGGTGTATCGAGACGCTGTGTGTAAGGCTGTGAGTGCCCACCCGACACCGGTCCCTTTCGCCTTTGCCTGATGAATTTCATCGCACAAAAACAGCCCGAAAACCTTTTTGGCTTTTTTGCGGGCGTATTCTGCGGCGGCTTCGCGACGGAGCGCGGTATTCTCAAACAATGGAGTCCCACATACATAGGGTTGGCCTTCGGCATCGTGCGTCATCCAGACTTTTTTGCCCGTTTCTTCATCCCAAACCCAATGCGGAGTTGGAGCCTGACAGAACCGACGGCGCATGGCGATCCAGTTGTCTGCCTTGACGGGGGTGACGAATTTGCCGGGGAGGGGTGCGCCGGATTCGGGATCATATCCATCGGCGACGATGGCCCCGCACCCCGGACAGGTGCAGACTTGAGCCAGATGAGCTTGCCGTTCACCCTCTTCGTCCAAATGCCAGACCTTGACCCGCTTCGTCCGCATCGCGGCGACACGTCCGGGGCCAAGTTTGGCTGTTTCGTAGCTGAGGATGGCGAAGCTCTTTGCGGGGAGTAGGCCATGCTGGAATTCATCCACGAATTGGGCAAGGCTGTATTTTCCAGCCGTTTCGCGGCCGTGGTTGGCGTCGCGGGGGATGTCCAGCCCGAGCCAGGCGAACCCACCCACGCGGCCATCGAGTAAGTTCGTTTGTTGGGCATTTTTCCGTTTCGAGGGCGTATCTTTCTCCGCCCGTTTCAGCGCGCCTTCGAGGGCGCGCCAGACGGGGTGAGTGAGGGTGGTGCCCTGGTCTTTGGCCGTCAGCACAATTTTGCCCAGGCAGGAACCCGCGTTTAGCCCTTCGAAGGCGTCTTCATCGAGCTGTAGCCTCAGACTTTCCAGCCAGCGTCCGATCTTTTCCGGTTTGGGGAGCGGCTTGACCCCGACCGTGATCACCCGACCTTCTGCGCCAGGGGTTACGTCAGGGATTTCCTTCGGCCAGTTCTCCTCGCCGGTGACAATGCCGGGGCCAGCGACCAGGACCGGATACGGCGACCGATTTGAACTCGCATGGCGTTGTCCGAGGGTGGTTTGCAGATATTCGGCGATGGCAATGGCAACGGAAGTTTTTCCACTTCCCATTTCCGCCATCAGAATCCCAGCCCTCGCCTTGAGGAGCAGGCGTCCGTTGGCGATGGTCAGGTGGCGCTGGAAGTCCGTCAGGCCGGTTTCGTCCCGTCCGGGGAGTTTGCGTTCCCGCGAGAGCAGGTCGAGGGCTTTCCACTCCCATTGATCCGGGTTCATTTCGTATTGGGGGACGTTGCGCGCCATCACGACTGCGGCCAACTGTTCGACGTGGGTCTTGAGCAGTTCCGCGATTTCCTGTGGGCTAACGGTCGTGCGAAGTTCGCCGGTTTCATCGAGCGTGGTTAGGATGGTCTCGAACCGTTCTTCAACATCCACCCGGCGCATTGTGCGTTTGCGGCCTTTGTCTTCGATGACGAGTTGGGAATCTTCTTCGTCCCCACCGTTTACGACGACACTGTACTTGCGCTGGCCGCCTTTGAGTAGGAGCGATGCGCCACGATGCTGGACCTGGTTCGTCCCCAACAAACCGCCCGACAACTGTGAAGCGATGTGACCTTTTTTGGGGGTGATAACCGGGTGCAAGGCAGGCGGTTCCCCTTTCGGGAGGAGGTCGCGCCAATCCTTGCTGGTGGTCTCCAAACTGGCCGCGGCCAGGTGCGCTTCGCGTACCATCGCTTCATCGGAGACGGCATGATATTGGAAGCGAAACGGCTTGCCCTGTTTGCCTTTGAGGGGGGAGAGGGGCAACGCGTATTCGCCCTGGCCCGCGTGCAGTTCGGGCAAGTGTCCCTCCGCCCACGCCAGGATAGAGGTGTGTTCTTCTTGGGTGGGGGTTTTGTACATCACCCGGCGCACGCCGAAGATCACCACCTGTTTAAAAACGGGGTAATCATCGTCAGCCAGGCGGAAACAACGCATATCCGTGTACCACCCGGCCAGATGGCGGGCGATCCGTTCGTTGATCCGGGCGTGAGGGATGATGTACACCAGGACCCCGCTCGAAACGAGCAAGGGGGTGGTCGGAAGTAGGAAAGTTTCTTCCAGCCGCGTCCCACCCCCGGTCATTTCCTGACCGTCATAGGGGGGATTCAGCAGGCATATGGAATAGGTTTCGTCGGTCAGGACGGCGTTTTCGTAGCCTGTGTTGAGAACATGCGTGAGAGTTTCAGTGGCGTTCAAGGCACGGGCGTCCGAGAGTTCGATGCCGTAGGTTTCCAGGGGATGACCGTTGGCGGCAATCGCGGCCAGGGCTTCCCCGCGCCCACAACATGGGTCGAGGGCGCGCCGAAAACCGGGCTGAGGGGTGGCGAGCCAGGTCAGAATCAGAGACAGACTCAGGTCAGGGGTGGGGTAGTACCCCAATTTGGATTGTCCAGCGAGTCGCATGGGATTGTTCCTCCGTTTGATTTCCCCGAAGGAGGACGCGGTGCAGCCCGTCGGGGCGCAGACGCGGCCCAACGGGGTGATGCAGATTGAAATTTACGATTAGACCCGGACGGGTTGAAGGGCGGAAAACGTGACGGGCAAGCGGGTGATGCTTCCCTCTAAAGTGAGATGGCCCAAACGCACGCCCTCGGCAATGATCTCGCCCCAGGGCGCAGGTTCGAGCCAAAAGCCTTCGGGCACAGGCCCGCCCGTTTTGAGGGGTTGGGCATGTCCCCGGTGAAGGGCTTCGGCCAGCAGATAGTCGCCCCAGCCCGTGCGGATTGGGTAAGGGGTTCCCTGTTCGAGCATGGCGGCGAGGGCACTTCCTGGCGTCATCCCCGGCCAGGCGAGAATGCCAAAGGGTTTGTTGGCATCTTCTACCTGGCACAAATCCGGCGCGATGAGCCGCAAAAACTTGGGTCGTGCGCGTCCGGCCAGATTAGGTGCATCGGCGGTCAGGCGGTGGTAGCGGCGGCGTAGCCCGCGGACGTAGTATGAACGAACCGGTTCGTATTCCCGGTCCGGGTCTTCGTCCACGAGGCGTAGCCATTCCCCGCTTCCATCTACCAACGATGCCCAGATGGCCCCGAGGAGTTTGGGGTGCTGGGGAGCTAACTCCAGCCAGACGACGATATTTTCTGGGGTGACGGCGTAGCTACGGACGACTGCCCCCGCTGAATGGTTGTGAATGCGAATGATGTTCATGACGATTGCCTCCGTCGAGTTTTAAAAATAATAAGAACCCACCAATTTATCTGATGGGTTCTTATAGTTAGAATTTATTTGCTGCCTTTGCTTGAATGTGCAAAGACAGCAAAATTAACTTTACTACTAAAGCCTTTGTCGAAAGAATCACCCCAAAGACAAAATCTGGCTTCTTAGTCTGAAAATTCTCGTAATATTTTACTTGTTACTAATAACAGAAACTTTGATCAATGAATAACCTGGATAAAGCCAGAATCTTTGGTTAGTTCTTCAAAAAATAATTCTATTTTATTTTCTAGGGTTTCAGAGTCTAGCTGCAACTCTTGAAGCATCTTAATTCTAATAGCATTTTTTCTTAAATCCCCTTTGTTGATACGTTTCTCAAGTGTAGTTTTTGTCTCTTCCTGTGAAGATATTAGTCTATCAATTATTTTGATTACCTCTCCCTTATAAGCTTCCAGAAACTGCTCTGTCTGAATGCGTAAATTTGCAATTGTCTGATCGGAATACGCAAAAAGTTGTTTTTTCATTGCCTCTTTTAAATCTTTTCTCCTAGCTCGTTGTTGCCAAGTTGTCCATCCAACGCCTACCGTGCCTGCAATTATCAGAAGAAGGCCAACAGGGCCTAATGCGGCAACTGCTGCTGCAGTAGTTGCCGTAGTGCTCATTGCAGCAATAGCACTAGCTACTCCGCCGGCACCAATGCCGGTTACACTAACAAGTAATTGCCAACTATCCTTTATAAATCTTAATGCATCTTCGACTTTAACTGGAGGTGGAACAGTAATATTATCTGGCCCTCGAATGGCTGAAACCGGGCTAGTTTCAGACAAGGGAATATCTTGACGGTTAGCTTCATTAATTGCATCAGTTAATAATCTTGCAGTTAATTTTTCAAAATCATTCCAAGCACGTATCCATTCTTCTTCGAACCCTTTAGGTCGGCTTAACCACTTATCTCGAATTTCCTTTTTCTTCTGTTCAATGTTATGCTGAACACCTTCTTTCAATACATCTTGTTCCTCTATCATTTTTTCAATTATAGGTTTTAAGAGCCCATATAAATTATCTGGATCACTCGTAGAAAAAGCGGCTTTAAGAGTCAATTTTCCATGCTTATCTAAATCTTCAAGCAATGTTTTTCTTGCTTCGTCAAGCTTTTTAATTCTGATATTAATTCTTTCAATTTCATCTTTTGCTTTTTCCATTGGTATTGTCTCATCTCGTAATCTTTGAACTGAACTCGTTTTTACTTGATTCAAAATTGCTCTCATATGAAGTATGATTTCTCTTAGGTGCGCTGGCCCCGATGTACTTGTTAAGTATTCAAATAGGACATGCTGTAAAGTTGGCATGCCACTCTTATCGATAGAGTCGGAGAGTTTAGATGCATTAATTTCGCCCATACTAAATTTGCCTAGAGCTTTTGCTTTAACTGCAGGTGATAGCGGTATAAAACCTCGGCCTAGAAAAGCGGCATTAGGCTTTCCATCTTTTCGAAAAAATTGACTAATGAATTTATCATTCTTGTTCTTAACCTTACTCCAGTCTCGCTCACGGTCTATTTGGGATAATACAAAAAATACTGGAATTCGATTCTTTTCTGAAACATCATCAATGAATCGTAGTAAATCTAATTCTGCTTCTGAAAGCTCTCTTATTGCGCTGGCGACATAAACGATACAATCCGATTGAACAATCGCCTCACGAACTACCTCTATATATTCATCACCTGCTCCACCGATACCTGGTAAATCATAAATAATAGCAGGAAATGGAACGCTGTTTACAAAAAGACGCGCTTGACTAACCTTTCTCGGGAGATCTTTTTGGGGGCGAGCAGCGACCCAATCATCAACATCTGTGACATAAGCTAGCATTTTCCGCTGTATCTCAGACTCATCAAAATAAGGTTCTGATTTATCTTCCCATGATTTGGTGTCGTCAAAGAAAACCTGAAACCTCGATCTATTTTCTTCTCCCGGAATGATTGCTAGGGGACAACTGCTTGTTTGTTCTGGTGAGCTAGGGAGAAATGATGAATAAGCGTCAATTTCTTCATCTTCAAAAAAAGGACTAACTTCTCCGGCCTGAGGTCGATACCAAGTTAGACGACCTATGAGCCCGCTAATTAAAAAACTTTTGCCTGATGAGAAAGCACCACAAACTGCTATATTCATCAATTGAGATTTGATTTTTCTTCTAACCCGTTCAACAGGATTGTTTTCTAACAAGTCAACCAGTTTTAGAATAGAAACATCATCTTCACGTAAAAAATGATCGTATCTTTCAATTATTTGTTCTAAATTGTCAACAATATTTGTCGCATCAGTAAGAAGTTTTTCATATCTTTTCTTGATATGTTGTTCACGCGAAGTTACTTCAGCCATTTTCTACTCCTTCTAAATAATCTTCACAAATTATAAACCAGTTTTTTTTGTTAAAAATATATTTACCTCCCAAAAATTGTAACTACCTTGACAATGTCAGATTAGACATTTGTTCTGTTTTTCCGATGGCGCAAGCGTGATTTACGCGAACGAGTTCTATTGATAAGATGGTTCACTACCAGCTTGGCAGCTTCTTGCGGGGATAGTTGGGGTAATGGCATCGCGGCTCGAAGCAGTTCGCGCACATTAGCAACGGAGAGTTTGGGCAAGGCATCCACCTCATACTGAACCAGCAAATTCGGGCTTTGCGCAAAGCGCTGTTGCCAATCGAGGCGAGTTTCCGCAACAAACCAGGATGCCAAAATCGTCAGTGCGAGTTGATGTTTCCAAGCACGATATTTTCGGGTTTGGAATTCATCCCATCCGAACTCATCTTTGGCGTCTTCGTTACTGCGTTCGATCAAGTACCGATGCGTTTTGCGCCAAGCCATCGTTTTTAGGTCCATCGTTTCAGGCGCATTGCTGAGAACATAGGTAATTTGAACGGCATCCTGGCGTATCAGCAACCATTCCTGGCGTGTTTCTTCGCCGTAAACGACCCAGACACGCACGCGTGCAAACTTTGCTTCCAGATAACCGCGTTCACTTGTTCGCAAACGCAAGGTGTGCCACTCCAACCAATCCTGCTTGCACAGTTCGCAGACTTCGTAAGCAGTTCCCATAACTTGCGGTGTCTTGGACGGTTTGTTCCGCTTGGTAAGCGGGTGGCTAATGAGTGGCTTTCCCAAATAAACCCGGGTATTGGCAGGAATATCACCGTAGTATTCAATCCCTGCTTCATTCAGGTTTTGGCGCAGCGTCTCATTGCGTCCATACAAGTCATCCATGACCACAGCTTGAAACGGAATTTGACGTTCCTGCGTGCGTTTGATTAACTGCCAGCCAAGGTCCGGCTTGGTCTGAAAACTCAACTCATCTGGCACGCCTGTTTTTTTTCGTTGCTCTGCATGGCTATCTTCAAACCAGGCTTTCGGCAGATACAGGTCCCCATCAATCCATGTACAAACCTCTGGCGTTACCAAGGCTAAAAAGACACCGACTTGGCTCATCTCAATTTTACCCAAACGTCCGTTGTGTTGGCGACCCGTTCCAGCACTGTGCTCACCGGCTTTCGCTTCAGCACTTTCATCCAGTACCAATATGGCTTCCTGAAAGGCAGGGTGAACTTTGATCTCAGCTTCAACGGCAAGGACCACGGAATCGCCTGACCAAGGCGAGTTGCTCACAAAATGCTGTAAGTTTTGCCCTGAAACACGCGTTTTTCTCCCAACATTTGCCAGATTGCGGTCGGTTTCCATGCGTAGTAATCCGCTGATATACTTCAAACCGTATTCGCTTGTATCTCTCGTTTTGCTGCGAAAATGCTGCCCAAAACGCTTGTAAAATTCGACCAGCCGTTCTCCCAGTTGAGCAATCTCTTCCAACGGTAGGCCCCATTGCTTGAATTCTTTTTTTGTTCCATCTCACTGATTCTGCCATAGAACAGCTGTCGAATGTGACATTGTCAAACTACTCAGGCTATCGCCAAGTGGCAGTTGAAACTGCACCAACCGCGTGACGAAGGCGGCCTGCGCCGCCTATTTTCAACCTGCGAAGGCAGGTTTTGTAGTCGGTTGGCGCGATTTCAATCGCCGGGTGAGTAGTTACCAAAAATTTCTTAAGTTGTGCGTACACATTTAAAATGTTGGAGGGGCAGAAAACCACCCGCTCCATCATTCGTTCATCGTTGAGTGAGCTTTGCTAAAACAGCCTGTTCAGCCTTTTTCGGATCCTCTCCACGGCGAATGGCCGCTTCGATGGCTTGCGCGATTTGTGCAATGACTTGTGCCGACAAGTTGAGGGGGACGGAGTTAGAGTTCATAGTTGCCAATCCTCCTTAATCGTTCATCGGTTTTGTAATCGCCGGAAAACAGGTAGCTGAACACCCAAATGCTGTAAGCAATCAGGCCAACGATAATGACACCTGCAATGATGATCATGAGAAATCTCCTCTTGTGCTGGATTTTGTTGGGGCGGGTGGCCCTCGTAGAAGGCGGAAAGGCTTTCCGCCCTCTGGGAGAGGGAGGAGCAAGTAGGTAACTTGCTCCTCCTCACCAACAACAAGAGGAGATGCAGGCGCAATCGAATGAGAGAGCGAGACGCGCTGCCCCTCCACTTCTACGCTGCTGAAGGTTTTGAGAAACTCACCAGCGCAGAGGTCGAAGGGCAGAGAACAAAAAGGTGGAGACGCGCAGATCGCGCGTCTCCTATTTAATTGTGAGCGTTTCAGTCAGAAACGCGTGGCCGGTAGGGTGGATTTACTCGAAATCCGGCTCGTCTTCCCCATGCCCGGCGTCGCGCGGCTTGTCCAAAAACTGGAAGGAGTTGGCGACCAGTTCCCACGAAGTGCGGGGGGTGCCATCTTGATCTTCCCAGCGGTTCTGGTGCATTTCGCCTTCGATGGCGACGAGGCGGCCTTTCGCACCGTATTGGTTCAGGAATTCCGCCGTTTTGTTGAATGCGACGACGTTGAACCAATCAGGTTGGCTTTCGTCTCCATTGCGGCGGGTATCCACCGCGACGGAGACTTTGGTGAAGGGGGTGCCGGACGAAGCGAATTTCATCTCCGGTTCTTTCCCCAGACGGCCAATGATGTGAATGTTGTTGACAGCAGACATGATGCTTGCCTCCAAAAAGGAATATAAAGAGACGAGAGAGACACTCTCTCGGGACTCACAAAAAGAATGATGGTGGTGGGGCTTATCCCCACTCCTCTTCTACTAGATTGAGCATAGCGCGCCCGACTGGACCGCCATGCCTGGTCTCGCACGCTTCCCGGACCGAACAGAAATCACATTGCCAGATTTCCTCGGGGGCCGCCAAAGGAGGCGGGAGGGTTGGGGTTGTGTGTTGGGCGACGCGGGCTTCGAGCAGGCGTTGCGCTTCGTTCAGGGGAAGGAGTTCAACCTGCAGGCGCATCAACCGGCGCATGTCCAGATAGATGATTTCCCCCTGGTCAATTTCGATGCCATGTTCGGCGAGTAGGAGCCGGTACAGGCTAAGTTGTAAAGCGTCGTGGGGGCGGGGACGCGGGGGGAATTTGCGTTCCACCGTTTTAGTCAGGTGGCGTTCGTCCGGACAGTGCGGGCAGGTGATCCATTTGGTACGTACAGAAGTTGTCCCTTCCTGGATGACTGTGCCACTCTCCGGGCACGTGTAGGATTTCCACTCGGCGGGCAGGCGATTGGTGCTTTTGTAATCGAGCAAACGCCGGTGTGCCTGATCAACGTACACGAGATCGGGCTGACCGGAAATTTTGACCAATCCCTGAGCCGTCTCCACGAGCATGACAAACCGCTCTTCGGTGATGTCATGTTTGCCGGTATAAGCGGCCATGCCCGCGTGAATGATTTGCCCGCGGAAGGTCCAAAAGGCCTCTGAGGGTTTCAGATAGTAGTCCACTTCTTGTTTGAGCCGCTCTTTCCGCGGGCAAGACAACAAAGTGGTGACGGTCAGGCCGAAGTCGGGGGGACGTTGGTTGGTGAGAATGCCGCGTACGACGGGTTCGGTCATGTCGCACCCGGTCAACGCTCCTCGCCGGGCACAGGCCAGACAGGCCTCGGGGGTGGTGGGTTCGCCGTTGGCGTCGCAGATAAATCCTTTGAACATGGTTGCCTCCAAAAAGGAAGTCGGCAGGCGGAAAAGCCTGCCGACTTAAGAAAATGCGCTCACACGATCCATTACCGGACCCGTGTCGTGCGAACGGAATGCCTGACACGGGAGAGGCCATGGGGGATGAGTGCGCCCCAGAAACAGGGTAGTTTCTGAGAGATCAACCAGGATGATCCTGGATGATGGCCTGAATTAATGCTGAATAAATTCCGCAAATGGCCCGTGAATGTACCGGTACCTGTCGGCGTCCAACTCTGTGGGTTGGGTGTTACGGCGAGCAGGGTGCGGTTTGCTCGGGGCGGATGAAGAAGTTTGGGCGTCCTCTTCTCCTTTCCGATTTCGTACAAACTGGCGTGCGGCCAAAGCAACTGCCGTTCCGGCAAAAAGGACGAGCATCGTCGGGGCGAGACAGAGCACACCGGTAGCGACCCCAAACAGCATGGGGATCACAAAGGGGACATTTTCGAACATGGCGGGAACCTCCGTTTGTAAGTGTCATGGGGTTCGGTATCAGGGGGCAGGTTGGGACTGACCTTTAGATACCAGAACTTGACAGGGATGGACTGGGGTGTGGCGACCCCACGGGTGGGCCAGAAAACTTTCAGGCTAACCCATCGGACAGCCACAAACAAAAACTCCCGCAAAAACTGCGGGAGTCTGTCTCGCTCTAAAATTTAACGCAAAGTTGCAAAGGCTCCAAGGCCCAAAGATTTATTAAAGCCATTGCACTCTCGCGTCTTGGTGTCCTTGCGTTGAAAAATTAC
>WBZL01001489.1_pt1 | contig 24558 bp, 17 predicted proteins | sample 5204291 | NCBI WGS metagenome assembly WBZL01 (sample SAMN12344345, study PRJNA552823) | activated sludge metagenome | biome: Activated sludge suspended growth; feature: Nitrification reactor; material: Wastewater; isolation source: activated sludge from nitrification reactor of wastewater...
CGCGCCGTGCCGTTCAGCGTCGGGGCGGACTTCAGCGTCTTCGACCACCTCAAGTACATCGCCATCAGCACGCAGGAGTTCCCGGTCCCCGCCGTGGGGTCGTTGATGTTCTCGGTACGCGTCGAGGCGCAGACTCCAGGCACGGTGCCCGGTCGTGTCATTCGCGGGTGTTACGGTGCGCCATTCTCCTACCTGTCGCCCTCGGATCCGTGCGCCGCGCCGTGGTCGGCGGTCGCGCTCGAGGGACAACAGGCTGGCGTGGTGCTCAACATGATCAACTTTGCGACGGGGCAGCTGTTCGACTGGTTTGTCTCGTCCAACAAGGTCTTCGCCCTGGTGGAGCGCCTGCCAAGCAACGTCACCGGCGTCGGCACGGTCGGGTTAGAGCGTGCGTACACCCAGATCGTCAAGGAAGCGACGATCACCCCGGGCAAGAAGGTGGACCTCGCCATCCGCTACACCCGCGGCCCTGGCGTGTCGCGCGTCGAGTTCTTCCTGAATGGCGCGCTGTTCACCACCGTCGACAACGTCGGCATTCCCCTCGATGTACTGGGCGTTCCGTACACCGGTATCTACCCGTCCTATGGTGCCGGTGAAGCGCTGTCGCTGGATTCGTTCGTGATCGGTCACGGGCTGTTCAGCCTGCTCGACGCCTTCCCGTTCCAGCACCCGGATCGTCCGGACCTCTCGGTATCGATCCCGATGTCGGAGCGGTTGTTTGGCCAGGGAGCCGACGGTCGCTGGTCGCGCTTTCTCGTGACGACGCAAGGTCAGTAAGACGCCCCTGGGGTGAGGCCGTCCATGGCCTCACCCCAGCCCGAGTGGCGTGGTCATCACGTCTTGTCCATCCAGACATCCCACGTCCGGGGCCCGATCACCTCGTCGTCGAAGGGCTGCCCCGCCAGCTTCAGCGCCAGCTTGATCTGGCCGTGATGATACCCTTCGTGCCAGATCATGTGCTGGAGGAGCAGGATCGGATGATCGTAGTGCCGGTCCATCTCCCGACCCGCAGCGACGCGGCTCATCACGGCGGCACGCACGGTCTGCGCGCTTTCGTCGAGCCACCGCGCGATCTGGTTTCGATCCCGCACGGTGCGCCACTCGCCCTGCGGCACGGGCGTCGCCACCTCGGGTGCATCCTCTTCGACAAAGACCAACCGGCAATAGTGCATGTGCATGAAGAGCCCGCCGATCGACGGACTCGTCGGCATGGGACGCAGGTCGAGTGCACCCGCGGGAATCGCGTGCAGCAGGTTCACGAGAATGGTGTTGTTGCGCGCCCATGAATCCAGGAGCGCTTCAAGGAGCAGCTTGTGCGGGTCGTTCGACATGGTCGGGCCGGACCTCTGCTGAAAGGGCAATTGTCAGGAGTATGCAAGTCTGGCGAACGCGGCGGTTGCGCGGCGCGTAGTGGCGGCATGTCCCTGCGTGACTCGATCGGACGTCGTCAGTTTATTCACCGCCTCTCCGCGGGCGCCACCGGCGCAGCGCTTGTCGCTCCCTCCTTGCACCTGCCCGCGACGCGCAGCAGCCATGCGACCCGGGCCGACTCCCCGGGCGCGGTCGCCCCTGAACTCGCCGAGGCCACCCTCAGCGACCTCGGTGCCGCGCTGGAGACCGGTCGGCTCACCTCGGTGGCGCTCGTCGAGGGATACCTCGAGGCCATCGAACGGATCGATCGCAGCGGACCCACGATCAATGCGATCCTCGAGCTGAATCCCGACGCCCTGACGATCGCCGCCGCGCTCGACGCGGAGCGGAAGTTGCGCGGACCTCGATCACCGCTGCATGGCATCCCGATCCTCCTCAAGGACAACATCGGCACGCACGACAAGTTGCACACCAGCGCTGGATCGTTTGCCCTCGCGGACTCGATCGCGCCGCGTGATGCCTTCGTCGTGGAACGACTGCGCGCCGCCGGGGCCGTGATCCTTGGCAAGACCAACATGAGTGAGTGGGCCAATGCACGTGGACGCGCCGCCCTTGGCGGGTGGAGCGGCCGCGGAGGCCTGACGCGCAATCCCTACGTGCTGGATCGCAGTGCGGGCGGGTCGAGCTCGGGGACGGGGGCCGCGGTTGCTGCGAACCTGGTGGCCGCCGCGCTGGGGACGGAAACCATGGGGTCCATCGTCACGCCGGCGTCGTTATGCGGGGTGGTCGGGATGAAGCCGACCGTCGGGCTGGTCAGCCGGAGCGGCGTCATCCCGGTGTCGTTGACGCAGGACACGGTTGGCCCCATGGCGCGCACGGTGCGCGACACGGCCATGCTGCTCGAGGTCATCGCCGGCTCCGACCCGGCGGATGCCACCACGGCCGAGAGTGACCGGCGCGGCGGCCGCGACTTCACCTCGGGGCTCGGCGAGGACGGCCTGCGCGGCGCTCGGATCGGCGTGGCGCGCAACCTGTTTGGCAACAGCCTCCCGGCCGATCGGGTGATCGAGCGCGCCATCGAGGCGATCGCGGGCGCAGGCGCCACGATCGTCCACGACGCCAACGTCGAGACCGCCGACGCCATCTGGGCCCTGGATGCCGAGGTCCTGTCGTATGAACTCAAGGCCTCGCTCGACGCCTACCTGCGATCCCTGGATCCCGAGGTCAAGGTCCGGTCGCTCGCGGACCTGATCGCATTCAACCGGAAGAACAGCGATCGCGAGCTCACATGGTTTGGCCAGGAGACCTTCGAATACGCGGAATCCCGGGGCCCGCTGACCAGCCCCGAGTACCAGAGCACCCTTGCGCTCGTACGCAAGCTCGCGCGCACCGATGGCATCGACGCCACGGTGGCGCGGCATCGTCTCGACGCGCTCATTGCACCGACGCAGTCGCCCGCATGGTTGATCGACGGCCTGCTGGGCGACAATGCCGTCCTCGGGAGCTTCGTTTCGGCAGCGGCTGCCGGCTATCCCAGCATCAGCGTGCCTGCCGGTGACGTGGCCGGCTTGCCCGTGGGGATCCTGTTCTTCGGTCCTGCGTGGAGTGACGCCAGGCTCCTCCGGTACGCCTACGCCTTCGAGCAGCGCACCCGCGCACGCCGGGCCCCGAACTTCCTGCCCTCGGTTCACGCACGACCGTAGTCGGCTCGACAACCCGACGACTTCAAGGCGCGTTCGCCCACCGACATGGGGTCGCGTCAGTTTGTCGCTTTGGGAGGCTGTGGGGAACTTCCATCTAGCTTCATTAACCCGATCACCATACCGTTGTGAACCGATTGTAACGCGGGTCACCTCTGGCGCCAAAGCGCCCGGGCCCGCGGGGACCCCAAGCCCATAACCCCATGAGATTCACCAGTCTACTTACCGGATCGCTCCTGCTGGCGGGCCAGGTGCTCGCCCAGCAGAAGACGGTGTCCGGGCGCGTCACCGGCGAGGACGGAGGACCCCTCCCGGGGGTTCAGGTCCGCGTCCGCGGGACCGCCACCGGCGGACTCACCAACGCCGACGGCCGCTACAGCGTCCGTGCCGACGTCGGGCAGGTCATCCAGTACCGCCTCCTCGGCCTCGCTCCCGAGGAGCGCACCGTCGGCGCCGCCGACGTCATCGACCTTCAAATGAAGAAGGTGGCCACCCAGCTCGACGCCGTCGTGGTGTCGGCGCTGGGGCAGACCACCGTCCAGCGCGCGCTCGGCACTTCACAACAGACGGTGGATGGTGCCGCCATCGCATCGACCCAGCGCGAGAACTTCATCAACGCCTTGCAGGGTCGCGTGGCCGGGGTCGAGGTGACGAGCAGCTCCGGTGTCCCGGGCGCCTCCACCTCCATCACGATCCGCGGGGTCTCGTCGATCTCATCGTCGAACCAGCCGTTGATGATCGTAGACGGGCTCCCGATCGACAACAAGACCACCAACACGGGCGTGTTGGCTTCGGACAACCCCGGCTCTGCCTTCGCGTTCAGCAATCGCGGGCTCGACTTCACCAACCGCGCCGCCGACATCAACCCCAACGACATCGAGTCCCTGGTCGTGCTGAAGGGCCCCGAGGCTTCGGCGCTCTATGGCATCGATGCGGCCAACGGGGCGATTGTCATCACCACGAAGCGCGGTCGTGCGGGCAGCGGGGGCCTCGAGTACAGCTCGTCGTTCCGCATGGAGAACACCCGGGAAGCCCCTGAGGTGCAGCGGACCTACGGCCCCACCACCGTGGCTGGCGACCTCCTGGGTTCGTTCTTCTATTTCGGGGCGCCGTACGCGGCCGGGACGACCTTCTACGACAACGTCGACGGCTTCTTCCAGACCGCCCTGACCCAGAAGCACAACCTGGCGTTCAGCGGGGCCGCCCAGGACAACCGCGTGAACTACCGGGTGGCGTTCTCCGCTGACAAGGTCGAGGGTGTCGTCCCCAACTCCAATGAACGTCGCGGCACCATCACCGGCGCCTCACAGGCGCAGGTGACCAACTGGTTGCGCGCCGACCTCTCCATGACGTACTCGGTGCAGGAGAATGCGCAGCCCCTCAAGGGCGCCAACGGCCCGCTCCTCGGCCTGCTCTCCTGGCCCTCCACCGACAACGCGAAGGATTGGCTGACGCCGGCCGGCACGCGCCGGCGACTGACGTCGCTGACGGTGGCGAACGAGATCGACAATCCGTACTTCAGCGTCAACAAGAACCGCAACAACGCCGAGAACAACCGCATCATCGCCAACCTCGGCCTCATCGTCACCCCCTTCTCGTGGGGCAGCGTGCGGTCGAACATCGGGCTCGACGGCTTCACGAACAACATGCAGATCCTGCGGCATCCGGAAGGCGCGGCCGGGGTCAACAACAACGGCATCCTCGACGAGGCGAACGACGCGACGCGCAACCTCAACGCGCAGACGCTGCTCAACATCAACCAGCGCCCGCTGTTCGGCGGGGTGGAGATCAGCGGCTTCGTGGGAAACAACGTTTCCGTCCTCCGCTCGGAGACGGACGCCATCAACGGGCGTGACTTCCTCGACCCGAACTTCGTCTCGGTCAACAACACGAACCTGCGCACCAACCGGACGACCATCAGCGAACGCCGCCTGGTGAGCGCCTTCGGGCAGGCGACGCTGTCGTACCGGGACTACCTCTACCTGAACGTCACGGGCCGGAACGACTGGACCTCGACGATCCCGGTGGAGCGCAACTCCTTCTTCTATCCGTCGATCTCGGGATCGTTTGTCTTCTCCGACGCGTTCCCGTCGCTCCGCGAGTTCATGACCGGCAAGGTGCGCGGGGCCTACGCCGAAGTCGGCCGTGACGCGCGCCCGTATGCCTACCGCCCCTCGCTCGAGTTCAAGCTGACGTCGTTCGGCGGGTATGGGTACGGCTTTACGGGCCCGAACCTCGACCTCAAGCCCGAGTTCGCCCGCTCGTACGAATTCGGCACCGAGCTCTCGTTCCTCGACAACCGGCTCGGCCTCGATGTCACCTGGTTCCGCAAGCGCACCAAGGACCAGATCGTCAACGACATCCGCGGGTCGTACGCCACCGGCTTCATCCTCTTCAACCTCAACGGCGCCGAAACCGAGAACAAGGGCTGGGAAGTGTCCCTGCGCGGCACCCCGGTGCAGCGCGGCGCATTGAGCTGGGACGTCCTCGCGAACTTCGAGAGTGCTCGCGGCACCGTCCTCGCGCTGCCCAACGCGCTCCCGGAATCCTACGTCTCGGACACCTGGCTGTACGGCAACATCCGCAACGGTACGACGCCCGGGTTGTCCACACGGTCCCTCACCGGCACGTTCTACCTGAGGAACCAGAATTGCGACCTGCTGATCGACCCGACCACCGGGCTCCCGATCCGGTCAGCGAACTTCATTTCCGGCGCATGTGGCGACCAGAAAGGGTACGACCGCCAGCCGGAATGGACCCTCGGCTTGACGAACACCATCACCTGGAAGCGAGCGACCCTCAACTTCCTGGTGGACTTCCGGCGCGGTGGCGACGTGTTCAACGCCACCGAGCACTACCTGACCACGCGCGGCCTGAGCCTGCGCACCCTCGATCGGGAGACCCCACGTGTCGTCAAGGGTGTGCTGCGCGACGGCAAGGAGAACAGCGCCACGCCAACCCCGAACAACATCGTCGTGATCCCGGCTGTCACGCCGCTCTTCTATACCGGGATCAGCGAGGAGCTGTTCATCGAGCGCGACATCAACTGGCTGCGTCTGCGTGACGTTACCGTGCGGTACGTCCTCCCCGGCCGGTACCTGAAGGCCAAGGACGTCAGCGCCTTCATCACCGGCACCGACCTGCTCCTGATCACGAACTACTCGGGTCTCGACCCGATCGTCAACGGCAACTCGGCGGCGGTCGGCGGATCCGGCGGTGCGGGCATCGACTACGGCAACTTCCCGATGCCGCGTCGCTTCAGCCTCGGCTTCTCGTTGAGGTACTGAGCCATGACCACAACCATGACACGACTCGCGACCATCACGCTCGCCGGCCTCCTGGCCGCCTCGACCGCGTGCAAGGACTTCCTGGACGTCAACGAAAACCCCAACGGCCCGCAGACGGTCTCGGCGAACCTGTACCTCGCGCCGATGCTGCACTGGATGGTAACATCGCCGCAGTTCGACGGGCGGTTCGTCGGCCGGTATACGCAGCAGTGGACGCTGCCGGGGACGGTCCTGAGCACCTGGGACCGGATGGGATACGACCCGACCAGTGACAACGGCGCGCAACAGTGGCGCGACGTCTACTGGACGCTCGGCCAGAACCTGGTGGACATGACCGCGAAGGCCGAGGCCGAGGAACGCTGGGACCTGCTCGGCGTCGCCAAGATTCTCAAGGCCTGGGGGTGGCTCGTCACGACCGACCTGCACGGCGAGATCGTCGTGAAGGAGGCGATCGACCAGTCGAAGTTCATCTTCGAGTACGACACACAGGAGTATGCGTACCAGGAGATCCAGCGGCTGCTGACCGAGGCGATCGCCCTGCTGCAGCGCACCGATGGTGCCGTCGATGCCGCGTACCTGGGCCGGACGGACAAGATCTACAACGGGGATCGCACCAAGTGGCTGAAGTTCGCGTACGGGATGATGGCCACCCAGCTGAACCACTTCTCCAACAAGTCCACCTACAAGCCGGCGGACGTGATTGCAGCGGTGGATCGGTCGTTCGCCAGCAATGCGGACGATGCGCTCCTCGCATACCCGGCGACGGTCAACGACGACACGAACTTCTGGGGCCGAACCCGGAACAACATCACGAACTACCGCCAGACCCGCTTTGTCCTCGGCCTCATGGACGGGACGCAATTCGGGGGAGTCGTCGATCCGCGCATGAGCCGGATGTTGTCGCCGTCGCCCGACGGCCAGTATCGCGGGTTGGACATCAATGTCGTCGGGGTTGGCGGGCTCCCCGCGGCTCAGCAGCCGAACAACTTCTTCGGGTATGCCGGCACGGGTGGGTTGCAGCAGCCGGCGCGCTACATCTTTGCGGACAAGAGCAAGCTGCCCGTGATGACGTACGCGCAGCTGCAGTTCATCAAGGCAGAGGCCGCGTATCGCCTGGGTGACAAGACCACGGCATTGGCCGCGTACCGCAACGGCATCTCGGCCCACATCGACTGGGTGAACGCCCGGAACACCGATGCCGGCCAGACACCGACGCAGATCAGCGCTGCGGAGAAGTCCGCCTTCCTCGCCGCGCCGGACATCGTGCCAGCCACACCCGCCGCGCTGACGATGACGCACATCATGTCGCAGAAGTACATCGCGCAGTGGGCCTGGGGCCACAACGAATTGTGGATGGACATGCGCCGGTTCAATTACACCGACGTGGATCCCGCCAGCGGCCGGCAGGTTTACCCGGGCTTCACCCCGCCGACCAACCTCTATCCGGACAACGGTGGCAAGATCGTCCACCGCATCCGTCCCCGGTACAACTCCGAGTACGTGTGGAACCGGGCGTCGCTCGAGAAGATCGGCGGGCTGGCGCTGGACTATCACACGAAGGCCCTTTGGATCACCCAACCCTGAGCCGAGCCATGCACAGACTTCGACATCTCGTCCTCCTGGCCGGCTGCGTGTTCCTCGCGTCGTGCGAGGAGAACGCCGTCCAGGATATCACGGCCCCGGAGACGGGGACCCGCATCAAGTTCTTCAACTTCGGCGTGGCCGCGCCCGCGGTGAACTTCTACGCCAACACGACGAAAATGACCGCCATCACGTCGGCCACCGGGGTGGAGTCCACGAATGGCGTGGCGGTCGGTGGCGTGGGCAATGGCGGGCTGTACTCGTCGATCGCCCCGGGGCAGTACTCCCTGGAGGGGAAGATCGCCGCAACGACGGACAAGGACCTGGCCGTCGCGAAGGTCACCGCGACGCTCGCCGACGGCAAGTTCTATTCGTTCTACATGAGCGGGATCTACAACACCACAGCCAAGACGGTCGACGGCTTCGTCGTGGAGGATCCCGTCCCGGCGGCGATCGACTTCACGCAGGCCAACGTGCGCTTCGTGAATGCCATCTCCAACTCGCAGCCGATGATCCTCTACGCGAGGAACACGACCACGGGAGCCGAGGTTGCCGTCGGGGCTGCGGTGGCGTACAAGGCCGGGGGAGCGTTCACCAACCTGCCGCAGGCATCGTACGACCTCTTCGTGCGTGCGGCGGGCTCCAGCACCAACCTGATCACCCGCACGGGCGTGTCATTCAGCAGCGGACGCGTCTATACGATCGGGGCGCGCGGCGACATGACCGTCACCTCCACGACATCGGCCAACCGTCCGCAGCTGGATAACACGACGAACCGGTAGCGACGGGAGAGGGACGCAAGGGAGCAGGGGCGCAGTTGGCCCTTGCTCCCTTGTTGCATTCCTGCCCTCCGCTCACCCCGAGAGCGGGGTCGCGTCGCTGAAGTACTCCCCCCGTCGGCGGGCCACGACCAGGACGTGGTGGTGGTTGTGGTAGAGGGTGAACATGACCATCTCGCGCACGGTGAGCTTGCCTAGCAGGGGATGGGGCAGGAAGAGGTCGTCGACCTGGTGCCGGCTCCAGCTCATGACGCGGTCCGCGAGGATATCGACCTCCTCCCGCTGGCGGGCCAGGAGCTCCTGCCGATACGCCACGGGGTCACCGGTCACCGGCTTCGGGCGTGGCGCGAACCGCCCCGCCTGCCCTCCCTCGCGCAGCGCGCGGTGATACACCTGCACCAGGACCTCATACCGGCGAGAGACCCGCGCCCGTCCCGGAAAGAGCAGGCGAAGGAGGAGGCGAGGGAAGCGCATGGCCCGCGACACGGCACGCACCGACGTGGTGAGGTGCCGGACGTGATCCGCCGGCGACCACGAGTTGCCGATCGGGGCAACGAACTCCTCGTCGGGCATGGCGTTCCAGTACAACTCGCTGTCCGCGCATAACCGGCGCAGCCCGAACGCCAGTTCCTTCCGGTGGTAGGCGGGAACCACCACCGGAAGGAGCGAGGCGAGCGAGGCACGCGTCACAGGTGTTCAATCCTTGTAGGGGTCGAATTCATTTGCGCCAGCCATGACCACCACCAGCGGGCGCAACGTGTGCTCCACCACGACCGTGCCAGCCTGCGCCTCCAGCACGTCCGGCAACCGGCGGTACACCTGCGGCGCCTCGTCCAACCCGCCCCCACGCAGCACCACCCCTTTCCCCCGCACCCAGGCGTCCATCATCGCGGCCGAGACGAGCCCGGGACGCACCTCCCCGGTCCGCCGGTTGCGCCAGCCAGCCGCGGCCGTACGCGACATCACCCGCCCGGCACCGTGTACGGTGGAGTACAGCGCCTTCCGCTGCATCTCCGACCGCTCGGGATCGCCCGCAATCTCCGCGCCGCGCACGATCACGGCATCGTCGCCCATGGAGCCCCCCACGAACCCGCGCTGCCCGGGGAAAGCCGGCGTCGCCCCCTTCCGGACCACGATCAGTCGCTCCCCCTCGTGCTCCTCTTCCCACGCAAAGTTGTGGTGGTTGTGCACCAGCTCAACTTCCCGTCCGCCGAGCAGCGCCGCCACCTTCCGGGCCACCCACTCCCGGCCGGCGTACGCGTACTCACCGGCCAGCCGCATGAGATGCCAGTAATCGTGGCCGAGCGGGGCATCGAGGTCGAGCAGCACCTCCCGCTCGGGAACGCGCTCACCCCAGGCGGCTCCCTGCCCCAGCGCGAGGAAACCAGAGGCGATCGTGTGGCCCAGCCCGCGCGAGCCGAAGTGCACGCCCACCCAGAGGAAGCCGGCCCCATCGACGAAGACGTCCACATAGTGATTGCCGGACCCGACCGTGCCGAGCTGCGCACGCGCCTTCATCCGCAGGTTCTCGCGGTGTTTCGGCGCCAGCGCCTCCCACGCCGGCGACTCGAACAGCGGATGGTCCGTGGGTGCATCGTCCGAGCGGTTCTTGCGGCCGACACCAAAGCTGATCGTATGGCGGATGGCATCGGCAATGAGCCCGAGGGTCCGCTTCTGTTCCTCGGGGGTAAAGCCGAGGGCATCGAGGGCGAGATCGGTGCGCAACGCCGCGTTGCCGCACGCGATATCGAAGCCGACGCCAACGACGGACACCTGGTTCCGGTAGGCGGCCACGCCGCCGATCGGCATGATATATCCCACATGACCATCCGCCATGAGCGCCACGGACACGGCGCGGGATGCCACGTCCTGCAACTGCGCGAGCGTCTTTTCGTCGTGCGTTCCAAAGATCTGCATGTGAATCACCTGTCGGTGCGAAATGAAGTGATGCGAGCGAGTCGGGGGCTGTGCGTCCACGGGGGATCCCGTCCGCGAAAACACAAAGCCCCGTCGTGACGTCCACGACGGGGCTGACAGGCTGCGCGCGCGCGTCGCCTGTTATCCCCTCTCGCGGGCCATGAAGTGCCGGCACGCCACCGGGCACGCTGGTCGTTCTCCGGATATGGTTCTGGAGAAGACGGGCAGGCAGCGCTGTGCGGTTTGCCGGTATCGCCTGATATTCATGGCATCGCGAGGGAAGCCGGTGCCGCCATGGCGCCGGACGACACGTGAGACCCCCGGACGCCAACCCGCGTCACAACGCCGACGCCCGCAGTGCCGATCCCCGACGAGTCACCCACAAGGATCTTCCGCCGCTTCCTGCGTTTTGGGTGTCTCGCGTGGGGTGGTCCGGTCGCACAGATCGCGATGATCCGGGAGGAGCTGGTCGAGCGGGAGCGGTGGATCCCCCCCGAACGCTTCAATCGCGTCCTCGCGGTGTACCAGGCCCTCCCGGGGCCGGAGGCCCATGAGCTCTGTGTCTACTTCGGCACGATCGCCCGGGGTCGGCCTGGCGGCATCCTGGCGGGGCTCGGTTTCATGCTGCCGGGCTTTGTGCTCATGCTGGCGCTCAGCTGGGCCTACATGCGATGGGGTTTGGCTGCCCCGTTGGTCGCCGCGGCGCTCGCCGGATGCCAACCCGCGGTCGTCGCGCTTATCGTCCGGGCGGTCCACCGCATCGGCAGCCATGCGCTGCACGACCGCGTCCTGTTCGCCATTGCCATCGGCGTGGCGGTGGCGACGCTCGCGGGGGCCAGCTTCATGTTGACGCTACCGCTCGCGGGGATGGCGTACGCCGTCGTCGCGCAGCGTCCCGGTTCATCCTCGCTCCCCGGGTTCATCGGAGCCGGACTCACGAATTTCGTTCCCCAGGTCGCTTCCCTCGCGGCGCCGGGAACCCTCTCCTTGCTGGGATACGGCCTGCGTTGTGGCCTCCTGACGTTCGGGGGAGCCTACACGGCCATCTCATTCCTGCAGCACGATGCCGTGGTGCGCGGCGCCTGGATGACCAACGCGCAATTCCTCGACGGCGTCGCACTGGCCGGCATCCTGCCGGCGCCACTCATCATCTTCTCCACCTTCGTGGGCTACGTTGGCGGGGGCTTCCCCGGGGCCTTCGCGATGACGGCGGGTGTCTTCGCCCCGGCGTTCCTGTTCACCCTCATCGGGCACCGGTACCTGGAGTGGCTCGTCGACCATCGTGCCGCACATGCCTTTCTCGATGGTGTCACGGCTGGCGTCGTGGGGCTGATCGCCGTCACTGCCCTCCAATTGCTGCGTGTGGCCGTGACCGGGATCGCGCCAGCGCTCATCTTTGCTGGCGCCCTGTTGCTGGCCTGGCGCTGGAAGGCGCGCCTGGCCGTCGTCGGCATCGTGGGCCTCGCGGCGCTTGCCGGGTGGATCGTGACCGCGTTCCGTTCCTGACCGCCATGCGTCGATTCCGTCTCATGTCCCTGCCTTCCCTCACCGTCGCCCTCGCGCTCGCGCTCGCCACAACGGTCGCCAGCAGCCAGGAGGCGCGACCACCTCGTGCCCTGCGCCTCGACCCGGGAGCCACCCTCCAGCTCGACGGACAGCTCAACGAGTCGCACTGGGCCCGCGCCGATTCGCTCACGGCGTTCACACAACGCGATCCGGTCGAGGGGGAACCGGCATCCGAGCGCACCGTAGTGCGCTTTCTCGCATCCGATGCAGGACTGTGGATCGGGCTCTGGGCCTTCGATCGCGACCCGGGCGGCATCCGGCATGCCCAGTTGCGGCGCGACGCCGACTTCGAGACCGACGATTCCTTCACCCTCGCGATCGACTCCCAGAACGATCGCCGATCCGGCTTCCTCTTCTCGGTGAATCCCAACGGCGCCCTCCACGATGCGGAGATCCTCTCGTTCGAGCAGCAGAACGACCGCTGGGATGGCATCTGGGATGCCCGGGCCCGCATCACCCCTGACGGCTGGATGGCCGAGCTCTTCATTCCCTGGCAGACACTGCGCTATCCAGCCGACGCGGAGACGTGGGGCGTCAATGTGCAGCGCTTCATTCGCCGCAAGAACGAGTACGCCCTCTGGCACGCCTGGCGTCGCGGTGAGGGTATCCGCTTCCTCGAGCGCCAGGGACAACTCGCAGGGCTCACCAACCTCCCGGGCCGCGCGCGCGCCGAGTTTCGCCCCTACCTGCTCGCAACCGACCGGCTCGCCGATCGGCGCTTCTTCGCCGATGGTCGCGACTCCGTGACCCTGGGCGGTGAGCTTGGCGCCGAGGGCGGCATCGACGTCAAGGCGGCGGTCACCAGTCGCCTGACACTGGACCTCACCTATAACACCGACTTCGCCCAGGCCGAGGTGGACCAGCAGGTGGTGAACCTGACCCGATTCCCGCTGTTCTTCCCCGAGACCCGTCAGTTCTTCAATGAGGGCGCCGGCATTTTCGACTTTGGTCGCGTCCGGCAGACCCAGCTGTTCTACAGCCGGCGCATCGGCCTGCGCCCCGATGGGACCCCGGTCCCGATCATCGGTGGAGCGCGGCTCTCCGGGCGGGCGGGACGACAACAACTCGGGGCCCTCCTGGTACGCACCGGCGGCGACGAGGACGCCACGGACTTCGTCGGCCGCGTCAAGCGCGATCTCCTCGGCCGCGGATACGTGGGTGCCATGGTCACCGGCCAGTCGCGGAGCGCATCGCCCACATCGCTGGCTGGGGGCGTGGACTTCAACCTGCCGTACATCATCGGCGGGAAGAACCTCGTCCTGCTCGGCAACACGGCCTGGAACCGCGACAGCACCGACGGCCGTACCTCCAACTACTCGCGCTTCATCATCGACTACCCCAACGATCACGCGGATATCGTCTTCCGGTACGATCGCGTGGAGGAGGGCTTCGAACCCGCCCTCGGGTTCGTGTCGCAGAACGGGATCCAGCGTTTTGCCGGCCAGGTTACCCTCACACCCCGTCCGCGTCGCTGGGGCATTCGCCGGCTCGATCTTTCGCTGCCGTCGTGGGATTGGGTCTCGCGTCTCGATGGCACACTCGACAATGCCTCGCTGACCCTGCGTCCGCTCGGGGCGCAGTTCGAGAGTGGCGACTCATTTGAACTCAACCTCAAGCGCCTCTGGGACGTGCCGCCGGAGGACTTCGAGATCTTCCCGGGCTCGGTCATCGCGGCCGGACGTTACCAGTACGACCAGGTCGAGGTGAGCCTCGAGGGGTCCGAAGCCCGGCGCCTGGTCCCCGAGGTCTCGATGACCGTGGGAGAGCTGTACGACGGTCGTGGCTACGAGTGGAATACGGGGCTGGGATATCGCCAGGAGCCGCACATCCTGTTCTTCGCGGAGTTCTCGCGCACGCGGGTCACGCGCGAGGCCGCCTCGTTTGCCGCGACCACGGCACGGGTCCGGGCCGACTACGCGTTCTCCCCACGCCTGTCGACGACCGTCTTTGTCCAGTACGACAACGAGAGCGAGCGGGCGAGCGTGAACGCGCGCCTGCGGTTCACCCGGGCGCCGGGGAGTGACCTGTACCTCGTGTGGAACAGCGGGTGGACGACGGCGCTCGACAGCGGCATTCCCTGGCGTCGGCCTGTCCGGGGTGGCCTTGTGCTCAAGTACATCCACTACCTGCGCGCGTAGCTGCCAGGCCCTCTGGCTGGTGGAGTCGGTGGCCCGGGGTAGGTTCATGCCAGCCCTGTCCCCCCGGTACCGTGCAGCCACTCCGCTTCGTCCGCCTCGCCACGGCCTCGTTCGCCATCACCTTCCCGCTCCACGCCCAGACGGCCTCACAGGCCGACAGCGCGGCGCGCGCGGCGTCACGCACCAACGGGCTGCCGCTCATCAACACGCGCACCCTCTCGTTCACGACCGACGAGGGAACGTGGATCTCCCTCGACGTCGCGCGCGACGGCCAGCGGATCGTCTTCGAGCTGCTCGGCGACCTCTACACGCTGCCGATCGCTGGAGGTGCGGCCACGCGCATCACGAGCGGCCCGGGCTACGATACGCAACCGCGCTACTCGCCGGACGGAACACGGCTCGTCTTCCTGAGCGACCGCAACGGGTCCGAGAACGTCTGGATCGCGAACGCAGACGGGACGCAACCCCGGGCGCTCACACGCGCGGAGCGCACCAACTTCGTCTCGCCCACCTGGACACCGGATGGACAGTACATCGTCGTCACGCGCGCGGGGCAGCTGTGGCTCTACCATGTCAACGGCGGCAGCGGCGTCCAGATGACCGGCGTCCGTCCCGCTGGTGCAGTGACCCCTGCCGGGCCCGGCACGGGCGCCGGGCCCACGCTCCTTGGTGCCGCCTTCTCCAACGATCCGAGGTATCTCTGGGTCAATGCCTCGGGCAATCTCGGCGGGGAGTTCCAGGGAGGACTCGGCGTCGCCCCGCCGGCCGCGGAGGAAGACGACATCGAGCACGCGCCCCGCAGCTCGGCGCGACGCATCGGCACGTACCAGATCGCGCTGTATGATCGCACCCTGGGACGCGCCGCGGTGCGTACCTCCGAGGGCGAAGGCGCCTTCCGCCCCATGCCGTCCCCCGATGGCAAGTGGCTCGTCTACGCCACCCGGAGCGACGCACGATCGGGCCTCAAGCTGCTCGACCTCGAGACCGGCCGCGATCGCTGGCTGCGCATGGAGGTACAGCGCGATGCCTCGCAGGGAGGCGCCGACCGCGACGTCTATCCCAACTCGGCGTTCACGCCGGACTCGCGGGCGCTGATCACGGCCTACAACGGAAAGATCTGGCGCGTGGAGGTGCCATCCGGCACGGCAACCAACATCCCGTTCACGGCCACTGTTGAGCAGCAGCTAGCCCCCCTGGCACGCTTCGACTACCCGATCAACGACACCGCGCTGGTCGTGAGCCAGATCCGTGGGGCACAGCCCTCACCGGACGGGCGCCGGGTGGCGTTCACCGCCCTCGATCGCCTCTGGGTCGCCGACCTGCCGGCTGGTCGCGGTGGGCCGGGGCGACCCCCGAATGCGCCGGCGAATCACCAGGTCATCTCGAATGCCCGGCGCCTGACCACGGCGGACGTGGTCGAGCATGCCCCCGTGTGGTCGCCCGACGGCCAGTTCATTGCCTACGTCACCTGGGACGACTCGGTCGGCGGCCATGTGCGACGCGTTCGAGTCGACGGCGGTACGCCCCCGCAACAACTCACCACCCGGGCGGCGTTCTACGACAAGATCTCCTGGTCCCCCGACGGGCGGCGCCTCATCGGGGTGCGCGGTTCGGCCAACCACCGATTGCGCACCCTCGAGGATTTCGGCTCGCATGGCAACACCGCAGAGCTCGAGCTCTTCTGGATGCCCGCTGACGGTGGCAATGCGCAGGGCATCTCGTGGCTCGGCACCGGTGCCACACAACAGGGGCGGAACGTGCCTCACTTCGGCCCCGACAGCACGCGCCTCTACGTCTGGCTGGGCGCGCAGGGGCTGGTGTCGATGCGCTTCGACGGCACCGACCGTCGGACACTGGTCCGGGTGACCGGGCTTCCGGCGCCTGGCGGCCCCGGTGGCGCGCCGTCTCCCGACGAGGTGATGATCTCCCCGGACGGGACGCGAGCACTCGTCCGTTCGGATCGCAACGTCTTCCTGATCACGGTCCCGCCGGTCGGTGGCGTGGCGCCTTCGGTCAGTGTTGGCAGCGGATCGGTTGTCCCGACCACACGGCTGACCCGTGTCGGTGGTGACTTCATCGGCTGGAGTCGCGATGGTGGCACCGCGTTCTACTCGATCGGCAAGAGCTTCTTCCGGTGGGATGTGGCGCTCGCCGATTCGCTCGTGCGTGATTCGGTCGCGCGCGCGGACGCGGCGTCGGCTGGCGGTGCCGGTGCCGGTGCGCCACGCCCAGACAGCGCACGTGCCGATTCGTCGCGACGGGGCCCGGCGTACGAGCCGCTCCGTATCGACGTTGCCATCACCGCGCGCAAGGATCGGCCGAGCGGTGTGGTCGCACTCCGCGGCGCCCGGATCATCACGATGAAGGGTGATGAGGTGATCCCCTCCGGGGACATCGTCGTCCGCGACAACCGCATCATTGCCATCGGCCGTCGTGGTTCGGTGGCGATCCCCCGCGGCGCCCGCATCATCGACGTCACGGGGAAGACCATCATGCCCGGCCTCGTGGATATCCACGCCCACACCTGGGTCGCGTGGGGCGTGCATCGCCCGCAGGTCTCGCAATTCCTGGCACAGCTGGCCTATGGCGTCACGACGCAGCGCGACCCGCAAACGTCGTCCGAGGACATCGTCACGTACAGCGACCTGATGGAGACGGGGGCGCTGATCGGCCCGCGTCTCTACTCGACGGGCCCTGGCATCTTCAGCGCGGATAACATCCGCTCCCTCGACGAGGCCCGCGATGTGGTCCGTCGTTATGCCGACCACTTCAACACGCAGACCATCAAGCAGTACATGGCCGGCGACCGCAAGGTGCGCCAGTGGGTGATCACGGCCGCGCGCGAACTTGGGCTGACCACCACGACGGAGGGTGGCTCCGACTTCGTGATGAACCTGACCCTCATGCAGGATGGCTATCCGGGCCTCGAGCACTCCCTGCCGATCAGTCCCCTGTTCAAGGACGTCCAGCAGCTCCACGCCTTCAGCGGGCTCACCTACACGCCGACGTTCATCGTCGCGTACGGTGGGCCGGCCGGCTTCGCGAAGTACCTCACGACGTGGGACCTGAACAACGACCAGAAGTTGCACCGCTTCACGCCGGCCGAGGAAATCGACAAGTGGAAGACGGTGACCTGGCAGCGAGACGACCAGTTCGTGCACTACCTCCACGCCCAGCAGCTGACGAAGCTGCTCGCCGCGGGAGGCAAGCTCGGACTCGGCTCCCACGGTGAGCTCCAGGGGCTCGGCACGCACTGGGAGCTCTGGATGATGGCGTCCGGGGGGATGAAGGCACACGACGCCCTGCGCCTCGCGACGATCGACGGGGCAATGGCGATCGGGCTGTCGAAGGACCTGGGCTCGCTCGAGGTGGGGAAGCTGGCCGACTTGCTGGTACTCGAGCGCAACCCGCTGCTCAACATCGAGCACACGACATCGCTGCAGTACGTGATGAAGAACGGCCGACTCTACAACGCGAACACCCTGGACGAGGTGTGGCCGCGGACGCAGGCGTTGCCTGCGCAGTGGTGGTGGACCCTCGCGCCTCCGGCTCGTTAGGCGACCGGCGACGGCTTACCTCGCCTCGAGCAGCGCGCGCCTGAACGCCTCCGCGCGCGCGGGGGCCGGGCCGGGGGATCGCGGCCCGACGCCGCCGGGGACGAGCTCGGTCTCGAGGACGACCAACCGGGGACCATGTGATCCCGCGGCACCCTCAAGTGCCTGGCGCCAATCGTCCTGCGTGCGACACGGGATCACATGTTCCCACCCGGCGCCGCGAGCGATCAGCCCGAAATCCACCCCGGCGGCGGCGGCGGGAGTCGGCTGGCCACCGGTGACCTCATACACGCCGTTCACACACACGACCATGGTGAGGTTCCGGGGCCCCTGGCCAGCGATGGTCACCAGGGTGCCAAGGTTCATCAGCAGTGACCCGTCCCCGTTCACCACCACCACGCGCAGGTCGGGACGCGCCAGCGCGAGCCCGAGACCCAACGAGCTGGCCTGTCCCATGCTCGACGGCACCAGCACGAAGTCAAGCGGATGGAGCGGCCCCAGCGCCATCCAGTCGCGCGCCGCACTCATGGTCGTCACCACGATGGTGCGATGATCGCGCACCCCGTGGAGTGTGCGCATCGCCGCCATCAGCTCGACGCCGCTCACGCCTTCCCCTCGGCCACCAGCAAAGCTGCTCCACGGCCTTCCGCTCGATGATCGCGCAGGAAGGCGCCGCCAGCGGCGAACGATGCGTCGTCGGTCGCCAGCTGCCACGGCACCTGCCAGGCGCTGAGCACTGGTTCCGTGAAAACGAGGCAAGTGTCGCCAGGCAGCGTTGACTGGTTCAGGTAACTGCGGTATCCGATCACCGACGGGATGGGGAGGCGCCAGTCGTGGAGCACATTGCGCAGGGCATCGCCACTCTCGAAGAACCCGGTGCACTGGATGAGGACCAGGGGCCGCCGCCCACCGAGGTGCAGCCCCATGGCGATGCCCCAGGCCTCTCCCTCGCGACACGCCCGGATCACCCGCGCGCCGCGTGCGGTGGCGACCGCGTCCCAGCTCCCGATCGTGGAGTCGGGAATGGTCACCACGTCGGTGATGTCACACGCCGCCAGGACCGCCGCGAAGGGGTGACCGTCGGCCACGTCAGTACGCCTGTTCCGCTGCGGTTGTCCCCTTCCCCGCCAGCGGCGTGAAGGTCGCGAGTTTGCCGCCGAAACCGGACAACTCGAGCCCGGTCGGGGTCAGGACAAAGGTCGTCACGCGCGGCAGGAGTCCCAGCACGATGCGTTCGAGGGCGTCGCCGTCCGGGCACGCCATCTTCGTCGCCCCGATCGCCCCGAACCGCAGTGAGTCTCCCGAGAGCAGGTAACTGCCTGAATAGCGATTGCAGCCGGCGAAGCCTGAAACACGGGGGCTGCCGGAGTCGAGGCGCAGGGTGGCCTGACGCCCCTGCGCGCCCGCCGGGGGCGGGGACCCGTCACCCAGTGCGGCGAGGGCCCACATCTGGTCGCGCAGCTGAAGCGTTGGCACCTGGATGGTGTCCGCCGCTGCCGAGGGGACGATCGACGACGCCTTCACCGCGCCCGCGGAATCGACTTCAACCGGCGGCGGAATATCGTCGCGCGTGCCGCAGCCGTGGAGCACCCCGGCGACAAGCACCGCCCATGCCCACCGCATCGCGGTCAGCGAACGATGAAGGTCACAGTATCGCGCCGCACGCCCGTCATCGGGACGTGATCGCCCCAGGCAAAGATCGCGATCACGCGATGGGGACCAGGCGGCAGTGAGTCGAGCACCTTCTCGCTCGCCCCATTCCCGAGGTGCCAGGCCACCGGCGGCTGCGGAATGGGCAATGTGTCGCTCGGCGCCTCACCATTCATGATGAGGTGGTGATGTCCCTTTCCTTCCTCGCGGGTTCCGGTGGCCGGGACGATCACGACGCCAGACGCGCCAAGGCGGATGGTGACCGGCAGGGTGACCGTTGGCGGGGGAGAGGATCTCGACGGCAGGCTCCACCACGGAGGTGGCAGAGTCCGTCGCAGGAGTCTCCTCTCGTCCCGAGCAGGCGACGGCGGCGATCAGGAGGAGGGTCGAGGAGGCACGATGCACGGCAGAATCCGGATGAGGGGGGTACGATGACCGACTGCAATTAGCCCAACTCGACCCCGGTGTGTCCAGTTCCGGCGGCGGCCCTTGCTCCTCCCTGGTACGGGGGCAATGTTCGGCGACCGAACCAACGCCCCCTCTCCCGCCCGTCCCGTGCGCTCCCTGACCGCCGTCGCCCTTGCCGTCCTGCCGCTGGCCTCCATTGGCGCGCAGGAGAAACACCTGAATCCGGTCGCCGATCTCCTGTCGAAGGGGAAGCCGGTCTTTGGCCTGTACGCGCCGGCGAATCCGCGGATGCGCCCGGGAACGCCTCCGCCGGCGAACATGCCGGCCCCAAAGACGCAGGCGCAGCTCGCCGCCGACGCGCTCGCCTACCCGCACGCCGACTACATCTTCGACGGCACGATGGAGGGGAACTTCGATGCGGGCTACGCGACGTTCACGGAGTTCGTGAAGGGGATGGGCGCGGGGGGCAAGCTGCCGTGGACACACCCGCTCGCGGTGAAGACCCCGGAGATCCTTCCCGACATGAACCTGGCCCGGGAGCGCATCGGCAAGCAGCTCAACCTTGGCGCCAGTACGATCGTGTTCGTCGACGTGAAGAACGCCGAGGAAGTGAAGCAGGGGATCGCGATGATGCGCCCCAGGTCGAAGGGCGGTACGCGCGCCGACGACGTCGGTCCTGCCCCGGCCATGTGGGGAATGAACGAGAAGGACTACCGCGAGAAGGCCGACGTCTGGCCGCTCAACCCGAAGGGCGAAATCGTCAACTGGACGATCGTCGAGAGCAAGGAAGGGCTCGCGAACATCCGCGAGATTGCGGCCGTCAAGGGGATCGGGGCGTTGTTCCCGGGCGCTGGCACGTTGCGCGGGGTGTTCACCACGACCGACGCAGCCGGCAAGCGAGTGTTTGACGAAGCTGGCTGGGAAGCGGCGATCCAGAGCGTGCTGGCGGCGTGCAAGGAGTTCAAGGTGGCTTGCGGCTATCCCGCCAACCTCAACGACATCGAGATGCGGATGAAGCAGGGATTCAGCGTCTTCGTGATCGGGTGGGGTGAAGCGGGGATGAAGACGGTCGAGCTGGGGAAGAAGGTCGCAGGGCGGTAGGTCTCGCGTAGGAAAGTCGGAAGTCGGAGGCGTTGCAGACGGTGACTGAATGTCAGGTTCGCTGTTCCGACCTCCGACTTCCGACTTGACTCTACGCGATCCGCTCGGGCTCGAGCACGCGCTCCACGGCCTTGCCGCCTTCTGCCGTGACGTGATAACACTTCGCCGCCGCGCGCGTGTGCACGACACGCTTTACCGTGTTGTCCTCGAAGTAGAGCCCGGCGTCGTTGTCACACGCGTACCCCGGCTGCATCTGCCCGCTGGCAATCAACTTCTGGTACAGCGGACGCCGCCCGGGCTCGGCGTCGTAGTGCGGCGAGTGGCTCCCCTTGATGAAGCCCAGGCACTTCACGATGCTGAGTTCTTTCGGACGGGAGTCAGTCGTGCCCTCGTCGAACCAGCACAGCGAGCCGGCACTCGCACCGCCGAGGACGATGCCGCGGTCCCAGGCCTGCCGAAGGATCTTGTCGATGCCGTGGGCCTGCCAGATGACTTGTTGATTGAGCGTATTGCCCCCGGAACAGATAATGGCGTCGACGCCGAGCAGGACTTCCTCCCAGCTCTTGTCCTGCCGTGTGCTGGCAATGAACGAGATCTGGTGTGACGGCTCGACGTTCAGCGGCGCGCAGTTCTGGTACCAGGTGATGATCCCCTGTGGGCTGTCGGCACTGGCCGTCGGCAGGTAGAGCATCTTCGGCCGCGGCTTCCCCGTGAGCTGTGCCGCATAACGGATGAAGGCGGTGCCAAATCCGCCGCCGGCAATGAGGATCTTCCGACGGACCTGCGCCATCGGCGTTTCACTCGGCAGGTCGGCAAGGGGGGCCGCCCCCGCGATTCGCGACGCGCCGGCACCCACCGCGCCCACAGCAGAGGAGACAAGAAAGTCGCGGCGTTTCATGGCACGTATCCGATGGGAGAGGATCCGTGAAGGTGCCCCGAAGGCGGCAAGGGAGCAAGGCACACCGGTCGCCAGCCGCAACTCGCAGCCTGCGACCTGCGACTTCCGACTCGCGACCTGCGACCCTTACCCGATCACGCCCGACCGACCCAGGGCGTTTCCGATCGTCCCGCGCACCAGCCCGCGGCACGACGTTGCCCCGCACCGGCACTCGAACGGCTCTGCCTCCTCGTTCAACAACTCGGCATAGTCGATCGTGAGCTCGGTCCCGGGCGCGATGGGGCCCAGTGCGACGACATTGAGTCCCTGAAAGCCGGTGTTCGGCTCGCAGGAGTGATTCTGAGGCGCCCAGTCGAGCGGGTCGCCATCCCAGATGGCGTAGACGTCCGCCGACACCGGCCAGGCGTAGCGCCGGAACAGCTCCTGCTGTTCCGGCGTCCAGTTCGTCATCACGAAATCCTTCGTCACCAGGCGATGGGCACGCGTCTCGCCGCGGTACAGGACTTCGCCCGGCGCGAGCGGCCGATTCGCGAAGATGCCGTAACCGGAGGTCGCATTGCCCTTCATGACGTACGGCTTCTGCTTGCGCGCGTACCGCGCCATCCCTTCGGCAATGATGTGGCGCAGGAACCCCGCTTGCCCGATACCATCGTACTTGAGGACGAAGTCCGCTGAGCCCTCCATCCCGTCGGCGTAGAACACCGAGCAGGAGAAGTTGACCTCGAGGAAGTAGATCTCCCCCCGGTCGTTCATCCGGAAGTCCATGCGCGCGTAGCCGACCCCTTCGAATCCCGTGAAGATGCGCTCGGCCGCATCCTGCAGCTCGCGCGCAAGCGCAGGATCTGTCACCGGGATGTTGGCATCCGGGTGCAGCTCGGAGGTCTTGAACGCGTAGGTCTTGAACGACGCGCCCCCTTCCGGAAAACGGTATTCGACGGGGAGGAAGGAACGGCACGTGCCAGGGGCATCAGGGTTCGCGGCCACCAGGACGGTGAACTCGCGCCCCTCCACGTACTCCTCGACCATCAACTCGGGCCACTCGGCGAGGGTCGCAGCGACCTTCTTGCGGAGGGCCCGGCGATGCCGGCAGAGCGAGTCGGTGTCCACCCCCAGGGAGTCGCCGGCGTGGGCCGGCTTCACGAACATGGGGAAGCGCAATTCGCTGAAGGCGCGATCGATCTCCTTCGCGTTCTCGATGACCACGTGACGGGGCGTCCTCACTCCCACGGCATACGAGACGTACTTCATCACGTCCTTGGGCACGTGATAGATCTGCGGCGTGGGTCCCGTGTACGGGAGATTGAGCTGCTCGAGGATATGGATCAGCTCGAACGAGGGAATCTCCCACTCAGGGTAGCCGTCGATGAGGTTCACAAAGCAGTCGTACCCCTGCTTCGAGAGCGCCTTGAGCTGCTTGAAGGCGGTCAGCTTGTTGACGAGGACGTGATCGACGGTATCGCCAGGGAGCAGGTGGCTCAGCACGCGAGCCGGGTCCCAGTTCTTGTAGTCGACGTTCGTGGTGGAGTAGTCCGGCTGCAGGACGCAGATCTTCATGAGGCGAGGCGGGACGCGGAGGCGCGTGGGAGATCCATCGACGCACGATGCAAGGCGTCGTCGACGATCTGGTGCATGGCGCGCGAGTAGGGGGTCTCCGCGAAGCGGAGGATGGCGCCGATGGAGGTATAGTTCTCATCCTCGGAGAGCCCGCACTGGGCATTCACCTCGAGGACGTACAGTTGTCGCGTCTCGCGGTCCATGCGGAGGTCGACGCGGCCGTAACCGGTCCCTCCGACAGACGCATAGGCCGCCCAGCTCACGTCGCAGATCTCGTCGATGAGGTCGGCGGGCGGCACTTCATAGGTCCAGAAGTCGCGCCCGTCGTGCATCGGCGACTCCCGCTCATGAAACTCCCATAGCCGGTCGAACGAGAGGAATCGCTCGGTTTCCGGCAGGTGTTCGTGGAAGACCCGCTCCACCGGGGGATACACCACCCGGCGTTCGGGGAACTGGTGGGATCCGATGATAAAGGTCGTGAACTCGGGGCCAGCGATATACCGCTCCCCCAGGACGCCCCCCTCGGTCAGGCTCCACCCCCGATACCCTTCCTCCACGACCCGCAGCTGCGCGGCCAACTCCTCCTCGGAGTGCACCACGGACTTGCAGGTGATCCCCATGGAACCTGCCGCCACGGCGGGTTTGACGATCAGCGGCCGCCCCACCGCGTCGAAGACACCATCGAGTGATTCGTCGGATCGGGGGAGGATCCGCCAGGGAGACGTCGGGATCCCGGAACGATCGAAGGCCTGCTTCATCACGATCTTCGACGTTGTGATGTCGAAGAAAGCTTCGTCAGACCCGGTGTAGATCGCTCCTTTCGACTCGAGGTACCGGATGACCGAGATCCCCGGCGGTCCGTTGACCTCGTCGCCATCGCACAGGTTGAAGAAGACCGGGACCGACTCACCGGAGGCAGCCAGGATGCGGTCGATGACCTCGCGGTAGTCTCGCATCGACACCGGCTGCCAGTGCCAGGGCTGCCCCAGGGCGGCAAACGCACGCTCGAACTCGGGACGTCCCTGCTCAAAGTCGCCGTAGTAGGCGATGTTGG
>WBZL01001490.1_pt1 | contig 24555 bp, 22 predicted proteins | sample 5204291 | NCBI WGS metagenome assembly WBZL01 (sample SAMN12344345, study PRJNA552823) | activated sludge metagenome | biome: Activated sludge suspended growth; feature: Nitrification reactor; material: Wastewater; isolation source: activated sludge from nitrification reactor of wastewater...
CGCCGGCGAGGTGAAGGCGAAGCTCGCCTTGCCGGCACCCATCACCATCGAACGCAGCGCGCGGTTCTCCTCGCGCAGCCCGCGCAGGGCCTCGATCTGCTCGAGGCGGTGCAGGATCTCCTCGTTGCGGACCGGCTTGGTGATGTAGTCCCAGGCCCCGGCCTTGATGGCGTCGATGGCCGAGTCGACCGAGGCGAAGGCGGTCACCATCATGAAGGTCGCGGTGTGGCCCTTGGCGCGCGCCAGCCGCAGCAGCTCGATGCCGTCGGTGACCGGCATGAAGACGTCGCTGATCACCACGTCGATCGGCGACTTGTCCATCTTGGCCAAGGCCTCGGCGGCCGACGCCGCGCTGTCGACGCTGTATCCAGCCTTGGTGATCGCAGAACTCAGAACCTGCCGGATCGCTGGCTCGTCGTCGACGACCAGCACATTCAGTTCCGGCATCGCACTCATTCCCGTCCCCCGCCGCGATCGGCAGGAAAGGCCAGCTTAATGCGCAAACCCTGACCCTCCACTTGACCGAACGCAAGTCTAGCCCCCAGGGGCTCGATGCTGGCCCGCGCCAGCAACAGGGTGCGCTGGACCTCGCTGCGTCCGAAGTCGAGCACCGGCGGGAAGTCCAGCCACACCTCGATCTCGGCCTTGCCGGCCAGGGTCCGCACGGTCACCGAGGCCACCGGCACGCGGGCCGCCACCAGGGCATCGCAGCCCAGCGAGAGCATCTGCATCAGCACCTGCTGGATCGCCGCGCCCAGGCTGCGCACGGCGGGCAGCGAGTCGTCCAGCTGCAGCGCCAGGGCGATGCGGCGGTAGCGCTTGTCGTAGCCCATCAGCTGCACCGCGCGGCGCACGATCGCGTTCACGTCGACCCAGTCGAGCTCCGACAGCTCCGGCGCCGCGGCCTCGGCCAGGTGTCGCGTGGCCTGCGCCGCGCGCTCGGTCTGCGACAGGATCAGCTGCACGCCTTCGGCCAGCTCGTCGGCGCTCGGGGCACGTCCCGGACGACGCCACTCCTGGGCCACGCCGGCGATCACCGCCAGCGGGTTGTTGACCTCGTGCGCGACGCCGGCGGCCAGGGCGCCGACGGCGAGCATCTTGTCCTGGTGCGAGCGGCGCTGCGCATCCAGCTCGAGCCGCTTCTCGCGCTCGTCCAGGTCCTCGGCCATGCGGTTGACGGCCAGCATCAGGCGGCCCAGCTCGTCGTGCCGGCGCACGTCGAGCTGGACGCCGCGCGCGCCGTGGACGATCCGCCGGGCGTGCTCCTCGAGCTGCCGGATGTCGCTGGTGAGCTTGCCGATGAACCAGGCCCCGAGCGTGCCGAAGACCACCGCGCCCAGCATCGCCAGCAGCAGCGACTCGACCGTCACCGCGTCGTGCTGTCGGTGGTAGGCCTGCGTCACCGCCTCACGCCGATCGGTGAGCCGGGCATGGCGGATCTCCAGCTCGTCGTGGGTGCGCAGCAGGGTGTTGCGCAGGTCGACCCAGTTGGCGTCGACCTGCTCGGCGCGCAGCGCACCGTAGCTGCGCTCGACCGCGCGGCGCAGCAGGGCGTAGCTCGCGTCGGTCTCCTCCAGCGTGGCGAACTGGCGCGCGCAGGTCTGCAGGTACAGATCCAGCGCCTGCAGGGCCTCGGCGCTGGGAGACGGCGTCGCGGCGGCCTCGCGCAGCTCGGCGGACACGCCGTCGACGGCGCTCTCCAGGACGGCCAGCGCCCGCTCGTGGCGGGCCAGCTGCTCGAGCGTCAGCAGGCTGTCGTAGATGTGCGACCGCTCGGCGGCCACGTAGGTGGCAGCCACGCCGACGTAGGCGAACAGGGCCAGCGTCGCCAGCACGGCCTTGCGGCGCAGCGACCAGCGCGCGGCTGGCCGCTCGCCGACCGCACCGGTCGCAGCGAGCTCGCTGTCGGGGCCTCGAGGAGGTGATGACGACGCCGCCATGCCGGGTACGCGGATTGCATGAGTCGTGCCTGATCGCGCGGTGGCGGACCGTCGGGCCGTGCCCTTTCGTGCACGTCCGTCGGGCGACCGGGCGGGATGGGGGGCCGGGCTCTTGTCCCGGCCCGGGTGCGAGCCTTGCCGTCGGGAACGGGCGGTCGCTTGGAGTGCCGGCATGGCCGGCGGCGTGTGGGAGGCCGGTGATGCCGTCGTGGTCGCGAACCCTGTTGCTGAGTGCGATGCTGGTCCTGGTGGTGCCGGCGCGCGCCGAGGCCCTGCAGGAGGCCATCGCGGCCGCCAACCGCAAGGACTACCCGACCGCCGTGCGCCTGCTCGAGCCGCTGGCCCAGGCGGGCAATGCGCAGGCCCAGGTCCGCCTGGGCCAGCTGTACTACCACGGCCACGGCGTGCGCGAGAGCGACCAGCAGGCCTTGCAGTGGTTCGAGCGTGCCGCGCGCCAGGGGCTGGCCGAGGCGCAGTTCCAGCTCGGCAACATGTACGCCTTCGGCCTGGCTGCGGTGCCCGCGGACACCAACCCCAACCGCCTGGCTGCGCAGTGGTACTTCGAGGCGGCGCGCCAGGGCCATGCCGAATCGCAGTACAGCCTGGGCATCCTGTTCCTCACCGGCAGCGGCGTGACCCAGAGCCCCGAGGAGGCCGACAAGTGGATCGGCCGCGCCGCGGCGCAGGGGCACGTCGACGCCAAGGCCTACCAGGCCGGGGCCCAGCAGCGCCAGCCGCCGCGCAAGCCGTCCTGATCCTCGGCGGCTCGGGCCGCAGGTTGGGCGATCGGGCGTTCGGGCCTTCGCCTGCCGCACGACCCCTTCCGGGGTCGCGCGTGCGGGCTCAGCCCTCACGCGTGAAATCGCGTTCGGGCCTTCGCCAGCCGCGCAAGCCCTTCCGGGCTTGCACGTGCGGGCTCAGCCCTCACGCGTGAAATCGCGTTCGGGCCTTCGCCAGCCGCGCAAGCCCTTCCGGGCTTGCATGTGCGGGCTCAGGGCTGGACGCGGTCGATGGTGATGCGCAGGGCCTCGGCGCCCGGGGCCACCGGCGCCGACTGGCCGATCAGGTCACCGCTCTGCACCGTCGCCTGGCCGCTCTTGGAGATGCGCGCCTCGATGATCACCTGCGGGAAGCCCGAGATCTTCATCGTCGGCGTCATCGCCATCGAGTCGTCGAGGCTGAACGACAGCGGCAACTCGCTGGCCTGGCGGCGCAGGATGGCCAGGGGCATGCGCGGGCCCTGCGCGGCGCGGGCATACACGAACAAGGTGTCGCCGGGCGCGAAGCGCGTGGCCAGTTCGGGACTGACGACGACCTGGCCGCTGACGCGCGGCCCGGCAGCCGCGATCGCGCCGCCCGGCGGGGCCGCCGCGCCGCCCGGCGAGGGGCCGGGTGCGGCTCCCGGTGGGGCAGTCGGTGCGGCCGGCCGGGCCGGCGCCTGCGCCGTCGCCAGGCCCGGCTGCGCCGGCGCGCCGCCGCCTTCGAGCTGCGTCGCCTCGGCGATGCTGCCGCGCACCGATCGCGCCATCTCGGAGTCGGGCGGCACCTCGGCGACCAGCCGTTCCCAGTAACGGCGGGCGGCCGCGTAGTCCTTCTGCTCGAAGGCCACGCTGCCGGCCAGGGCCAGGGCCTTGACGTGCCGCGGATTCAGGTCCAAGGCCTTCTGGATCAGCCGGGCCGGCTCGCCGGCCAGCCGGCGCCCCTGGGCCATTCCGGTGACGTCGGCCAGGTCGGCCAGGATGTCGACGTTGTCGGGCAGCAGCTCGCTGGCCTTGCGCATCGCCATCGTCGCATCGCGGTAGCGCTGCATCACGGTGTACGAGCGGCCGAGCATCACCCAGCCCTCGGCGTTGTTGGGGTCGGACTTCAGACGTTCGGCCAGCGCGGTGACCATGCGCTCGAGCTGGTCGGCCGTGACCTCGTGACGGCCGTCGGCGACGCTGCGCGCCGCCGCCACCGCGTCCGGCGCGGCCGCGTCGGGACGGCCGAGGACCAGGTAGGTCAACACGCTGGCCAGCGGGATGCCCACGGCCAGCATCACGGCCACGCGGCGCGACGGGCGCGCCTCGGCGAGCGCGGCCGCCGCAGCGGTGTCTTCCAGCACCCGGCGCTCGATCTCCGCGCGCGTCTGCTCGTAGCGCTCGCGCGTGATCAGGTCGGCGGCCAGGTCGCGTTCGGCCTCGCGCAGCTGGTCGCGGTAGACCGCGACGTTCGCACCCCCCGCACCGACGGGGCTGGCCGGCGTCTTGGGACTCCACAACGAGGGCAGCAGCAGCAGCAGGGCGCCGGCGAGGAACAGTCCGGCGACGATCCAGAAGACGATCACAGGCGGCCTCGCACGGTGCGCCCGGACGGTCCAGGCATCGAGAAAACATTCCCGGATCCGGGAAGTCCGATGCAGTCGGTCCGGGTGGGGCCGACCGCGGGGGCGCAGGGTGTGAGCATGACCCGGACGATAGCAATTCCACGGCCACGGGCAGCTGACAGCCGCCCGGCTGCCCGGTGTTCGATCCGGGAGCGCCTGGAGACGGGGCCCATCGGCCGGGGCGCCGGGGTGGCGCTGCGCGTTCTCGTGCCTTCAGCGCGGCGCGCGCTGCCGTGCCAGCTGGGTCTCCCACTCCCACAGCGCGGCGCGGGCCCGGCGCAGATGCTGCTCGCTCTCGTCGCGGGCCAGGTGCAGGTAGCTGCGCATCGCCGACACGGCCAGCGGCAGGTCGCCCAGGCCTTCGTAGGCCATCGCCAGCCCGTAGTAGGCGTTGGCCTGCCGAGGGGCCAGCGCGGTGGCGCTGTCGAAGAAGTCGCGGGCGGCGGCGTGGCGCTTCAGCCCGAGCAGCGCGAAGCCCATGTTGACGTGCGCCTCGGGCAGCTTGGGCGACAGCTCGATCACGCGATGCAGGGCGGTCACGGCATGGTCGTGTTGTCCGGCATGCAGCATGACCACGGCCTCGTCGAAGCGGCGGCGGACCTCGGCGGCGCGTGCCGCGCTGGCGTGGGCTGCCGGCTCGCGGCGCGGGTCGGCATGCACCTCGGCGCCGGCGGCGGCACGTCTGGTGTCGGACCGCGTGCCGGCCGTCGGCGCCTGCAAGGCGTGGATCAGCGCCCCGCCCAGCAGCACCAGCAGCACGGTCAGCAGCAAGCCGCTGCGGCGGCCGTCGACCCGGCGGTGAGCGGCCCGGGTGGCGGCGCTCATCGCCACGCCCCCAGCCCGTGACCGATCGCTGCGTCCCGGCATGGACCCGGGTCTTTCACAGGGCCCCCTTGTGCGGCGCCGCCGACAGGTAGGGCACGCCGAAGAAGGTGAGGAAGGCCAGCACGAAGCAGCCTGCCAGCCACAGCCCGTGCACGGTCGGCGTCGGCCGCAGCGTGGCCCTGGCGTGCAGCGTGCCGGCCAGGGCCAGCCAGCTGACGAAGGCCCAGGACTCCAGCGGATCCCAGGCCCAGTAGCGCCCCCAGGCGTCCTGCGCCCACACCGCACCGACGATCAGCATCAGCGTCTCGAAGACGAACGCGAAGGCGGCGAAGCGGTGCGCCAAGGCGTCCCAGATCCCGGCGTCGGCGTCGGCCGAGGCGAGGCGCCGGCCCGGCGCGGTGCGGGCCAGCACCGGCAGCAGGCCCAGCGAGGTCGCCACCAGCAGCAGCCCGAGGTAGAGCTTGCCGACCACCGTGTGCAGGTACAGCAGCGGCGTGGCATAGGTGGGCGGCATGTGGCCGCGCGCGCTGTCGGCCATCAGCAGCCACGACCCCAGCACCACCAGCACCGGCGCGGCGGTCAGCAAGGCGGACCGCACCTCGCGCACCATCGCGCACGACAGCGCCAGCACCAGGGCCAGGCTCCACAGGTTGCTCGACAGGATCTCGTGCATCGTGGTGAACGGGCCGTGGCCGTGCTCGGCCCAGCGCAGCAGCAGCGTCAAGGTGTGCACGCCGACCGCGGCTTCGAGCAGCGTGCGCGGCAGCCGCCGGCGCGCCCGCGTGACGCCGCTGCCCGCTCCCTGCCAGGCGCTGGCAAAGGCCCCGGCGTACAGGACCAGCGCGGCCGCGAGCAGGCTCGACTCAACCATGGCGGGCCTCGTGCGGCCAGGCGGCCTGCCGGGCTTGCGGTGGCGTCGGCATCGGCACATGGGCCGGCGGTGGCACGCGCACGGGGCCGGCCTGGCGGAACTTCAGCAGGTAGTGCAGCAGCAGCGCGAAGGCCGCCACCAGCGCCGCCGCCAGCAACCACGGCAGCGTCGGGTCGTGGGTCACGCGGTAGCCCATCCAGGTGCGCAGGCCGTCGTACTGCAGCACGCCACCGTCGACGCGCACGCCCTGGCCCGGCGCCAGCTCGTGGCGGGCCTGGCCCATGCGCAGCACCAGGCGGTGCTGCTGGGGCAGCCGGAAGCTCGATGCCGTGGCCGGGTCGATCAGGGTTTCGTCGAACTGCAACTGCACCCAGACCGCCCGCCCGTCGGGCAGCGTCCACTCGCGCGACTGGGCCAGTTCGTGCATCGGGTAGCTCGGCAGATGCACGACGCCGCGCTGCGGCTCGCCGCGCTCGGGACGCCAGGTGAGCTGCGGCGCGAAGCCCTTGTTGGGGCTGGTGTAGATGCGGTGGCCGTCGATCACCAGCGGCCGGTGATCGCCGATGGTGGCGCTGAGCACCTGGCCGTCGGCGTCCTGCCAGGTGACGCGGTTGCGCGTGGCCCCGCGCTTGCGGCCGGGCGCGTAGTCGATCTGGAAGCCCTCGTGGCGGAAGGACAGGCGCTGCAGCCCGCCGGCATACAGCGGGCCGCTGGCGCCATCGAGCAGCTGTCCGTCGAACGGAACGCCCTCGGTCAGCTCGAAGCGCCCGTCCAGCGAAGCGAGTCGGCCGTATCCGACCAGCAGCAGCAGGGCCAGCCCGGCCAGATGGGCCACCAAGAGCGGCAGTTGGCGGCGGAACGCCGGATGCACCACCAGGGCAGCCAGCAGGTTCAGGCCCAGCGCCGCGAAGGCTCCGCCGAGCACCAGCCCGCCGGCCAGCGGCTGTGCCGTGCCGGCCAGCACGACGCCGGCCAGCAGGGCCATCAGGACCAGCGTGGTGCGCAGCGAGCCGAAGTGGGCGATCAGGCGATGGGTGCTCATGGCGGGTTGCTGCAGACGTCCTTCATCCAGTCCTTGCCGTTGATGGTGCTGTTGCCGTTGCTGCCGAAGGTGCTGGCCGAGTTGTTGGAGCCGCAGTTGGTGTCGGTCCAGTTGCCGCTGGTGGCGAAGGTGCGCACCTTGAGCTTGGCGTTCAGGTAGTACGGCTGCTGGTTGTAGGCCTGGCCCGAGGCGTTGTAGCGGAACTCGTTGTTGCCGCCGGCCAGGCCCGCCTCGGGGCCGACGTCGTTGAGGTTGACCAGCAGGGCCTTGTTCTTCCAGCCGTGCGGCACGGCCACGTGGCACCAGTTGCAGCGGATGCGCCCGATCTTGTCGGTGTGGTAGGCGTGCAGGTTGCCGCGCCCGCTGGGCTGGAAGAAGCCGGTCTGCCCGCTGCCGTTGCGATTGGCGTAGGTGTTCGGGTTGTGGCACTTGAAGCACAGCGTGTTGGCGATCGGGCCGTTGTCGCCGCGGTTGTCGGCGCCGACGTTGCCGTTCCACAGGCCCTTGAGCAGGAAGTTGTTGTTCGAGCCATGCGGACCCCAGGGCGTGCCGTTCTCGCCGCCCGGCGGCACGACGCTGTTGTCCGCGGTGTTCGATCCGTGGCAGTCGCTGCAGTACATGGTCTGCGAGCCGATGGCGTTGCTCCATGGACTGCGGAAGGCGGCGCCGTTGGCGCCGTTGCGGCCGGTCGGCCCCATCACCGGGTGCCAGCCGCGGTGATTGTTGGTGGCGTAGTTGGAGCCGGCTCCGCTGTTCGCCGCCGTGCCTTCGCCCTGGTGCGAGGCCGGGGCCTGGAACTCCTTGGCCTGGTTGGTGTAGACGGTCAGGTTGTTGGTGCCCGAGGGCGTGCCGCCGAGGCGGCCGAGCGTCGGCCGGTTGCCGTTGGGGTAGACGTTGTTGTCGGCGTAGCCATAGTCGGAATGGCACTTCAGGCACACCTGGTACTCGCGCGTCACGTGGTTCGCGCCCGCCGAGGTGTCGGCACTCGACCCGGGGTCGCCGCGCTTGACCACGTAGCCGCTGGGCAGGTTCTGGAACGAGGTGCTGCCGTAGGTCGGTTCGACGCCCCAGGCGCCGCGCAGCACGCCAGAGGCCAGGTTGGTGTGCGTGTAGCCGGTGGTCTCGTCGTGGCGGTGGGTGCCGCCGGCATCGGGGCTGGTGGGGTTGGCGTTGAACAGCCGGTTCCGGATCACGCGATGCGGGTTGTGGCAGTCGGTGCACTCGGCGTGACGCTGGGCCAGCCGCGACCGGCTCTCCAGGAAGTCGGCCCCGCACTTGTTGGTGGCGGTGCTGCAGTTGACCTCGGGATCGCTGAAGTTCGAGGCGATGTCGTGCACCTCTTCGGTCGTGCCGTCCTGCTCGGGCGTGGTGATGGGCATGCGCACCGCCAGGCTGAACTCGCCGTCGATATTGGGCACCTGCGTGACGTCGTTGAGCAGCGAGTTGGCGGCCGTGGTGTGGCACTGGTAGCAGGTGTTCTCGAGTGCGGGGTTGCCGCCCTGGCGGGCCGCGAGCGCCCCGCCGGTGCGGGCGCCGTCGGTGCCTTCGCGCGTGAGCCGGCGAGCGCCCTGGACGGTGTGGGTGTCGTGGCAGTTCAGGCAGGCGGCCTTCCACACCGGCAGCGCGGCCGGGAACTGGCGCAGGTTGGCCGCGGCGGTCTTGTAGGTCTCGTCGGCGACCGTGGGGTTGGCATGCGCCGAGAAGGCCCAGACGCCGAAGCTGCCGTTCTTGTCGTGGCAGCCCAGGCAGATGATGTCGTTGGCCTGCGAGTAGCTCGGGCCGGGCGTGGACTCCTGGAAGCGCTGGGCACGCAGGAACTTCTGGTTGCCCTTGGACGCGTCGAGCTCGCGCAGGTGGGGGTCGTGGCAGCTGGCGCACTGCACCTGGCCGACACCGTTGTTGCCGGTGCCTTCCAGCGGCAGCAGCGGCTTGAAGCCGGGCGAGCGGATGCCCAGCACGCTGCCGCTGCCGACCGGCCAGCGCTGCTCGGCATCGGGGCGGCGCAGTTCGCCGTCGCGGTCGGCCAGCGCGGCGTTGTAGGTCACCGAGATCGGATGGTCGTTGCGCAGGTCGGTGCCCAGGAAGCGCGTGAAGCCGGTGGTGGTGCCCTGGCCGGGGGGCATCACCCCGCCGGAGCCGGTGTTCTCCATCGGAATGGTCACGTCGCTGGCACCGTTGAGCACGTTGACGTTGCCGATGGCCAGCGTCCCGTCGTGGCACGACAGGCACAGCTTGCTGCTGCCGCCGGGCTGTGCGTTGAGGCCGTCGGTGATGGACTGGGCGTCGAGCGTCGACGAGGTGTACGGCGTGTAGGTGCTGCCGGCCGGCACGCGGCGGTTCCACAGCGGGGCCTTCAGCGGCTGGCCGCCCTGGTCCTGCTGCGTCGCGCCATGCGGCGTGTGGCAGAACACGCAGACCTCGGTGGTGGCGCCCGGCGAGGCGCGGGTCGTTCCGGGTCCGTCCGCGCCGAGGTTGTGGATCGTGTTGCGCACGTCCGAGACCCGCTGCGCGTCGGCCAGCGGCGAGGCGAGCACCGACAGCCACGCCAGCATCACCGCGGCAGTCCGGTACCGGCGCACCCAGGCGCTGGCTGGCCCTTGCCGGCGGGCATCCGCCCGCAGCGACGGTTGCCCGTCCGGGCCTGGCTCCCGTCGCGAAGAGGCGCCGAAGGCGCTGCGGAGGAGGCTCACGTCAGCCGCCCCCCAGGAACTGGAAGGTGACCACGCGGCCGTTGAACATGTCGGCGATGTGCACGCGGTTGCGCGCGTCCACCCACACGCCCGCGGGCAGGTAGAAGCGGCCGGTCGCGGTGCCGGTGCCGCCGATGGGCAGCAGGAACTCGCCGCGCGGCGAGAACACCAGCAGGTTGTCGTAGTACGACTCGATGACGTAGACGTTGCCTTCGCCGTCGACGCCCACGCCCTTGGGCCGAACCAGGTTGCCCAGGAACAGGCCGCGTTCGCCGAACTTGCGGTTGAGCACCTGGCCATCGGCCCCGAACACCTGCACCCGGCTGTTCATCGTGTCGGTGACGTACAGCTCACCCTGTGCCCAGCTCAGGTAGGTGGGGTAGTTGAATTCGCCGTCGGCGCTGCCGCGGCGGCCGATCACGTGCAGCAGCGTGCCGTCGTCGGCGAAGACCTTGATGTCGTGCGCATAGGTGTCGGACACGTACAGGTGGCCGCGCCGCGCGTCGCGCGCCAGGCCGGTCGGGCGTTTCAGCACGCCCCGCCCCAGCACCGCCTGCGGCTCGCCCTTGGCGTTGAGGCGGAACACCGCGGCCAGGTCGGCGTCGGCGACGAACAGGCCGCCGTCGGCCGCCACGGCCAGGCCCGAGGGCGCGACGAAGCGCTGCAGCGGCGAGGCCTGCTCCCACACCTGCAATTCGCCGGCCTTCTCGTCGAAAACGAACACCGCCTGGCGGCTGGTGTCGCTGACGTAGACGCGCCCGTCGTCGTTGCCGATCACGCCCGCGGGCCGCTGCAGCACCACCGGCGATGGCGGGCTCTCGTCCAGGCCCGCGATCAGGCGTCCCAGGCGCGCCAGCGCCGAGCGCTCGCCGATGCCGCGCCGGAAGTTGCCCTCGCCGGTGAGGGTGCCGGTGTAGACGTAGCGCGGCACCTCGCCACCCTGTGGCCAGAGCAGCCGCTTGCCCTCGGGCGCATCGTCCATCCCGTAGTGCAGCGGGCCGCGGATCGGCTCGACCCCGGCGCAGCCCATCAGCGCCAGGACCACGCCGACGACACACCCGGACAGCCGGCGGCGCATCATGGCGCGGCCAGAAGCAGGATCTGCACCTGCCCCGCGACGCGGTCGGACACCGCGAGGTGCCGGTCGTCGACGGCCAGGCCGCCGATCACCTGCACGCCCAGATCGTGGGCCGTCAGCACGCGCGGCGGCGCGTCGCCGTGCAGCACCGTCACCTGGCGTCCCTGGCCATCGAGGACGAAGACGCGCTCGTGGCGGTCGACGGCCAGAGCGCCGGCGCCGGCCAGGGGGCCGGCTCCCAGCGTCGCGACGATGCGGCCATCGCGCCGGACCCGATGGACCACGCCGGCCCGCGCGTCGAGCACGAACAGGCTGTCGCGGCCGGCCGCCAGCGCGTCCACCCGGACGGGCGGTGCGGAGTCGTCGGACCGGGCCCGCACGGGCAGGGCCGTGGCGCCGCCGCTGCGCAGTTCGGCCCACTGGCCCAGCGTCGCGTCGGCCACCAGCAGCGTGGCGCCGCCGTCGACCAGTGCCATCGCCACCGGGCTGGGCGCGGCGATGTCGGTGCGCCAGGTCTGCAGCAGCCGGCCGTCGCGCGCGAAGCGCAGCACATGGCGCGACGGTGGGTCCAGCACCCAGGCCGACAGGTCCGGGCCCAGCATCAGCGTGGTCTGCGTGCCGATCGGCGCCGCCGGCACCGGCGTGAAGGTGTTGAAGCCGACGTCGGCCCGCCACAGCCGGCCGCCCATCAGCTCGGCGATCAGCAGCTCCTGCGAGCGCAGGGCCAGCGCGCCGGGCGCCACCAGCTTCACGTACATGCCAGTGCCCGGACGTGCCTGCACGCCCAGCGCCGGCACCACGGGGGCGATGAAGCCGCCGCCGACGCTGCGCCACGGGCTGGCCAGGCCACCGCCGATGGCCGGGCGCGCCGCACCCGGCGGGGGATCGCTCGCGCAGCCCGCGGTCAGGCCTGCCAGGCTGGTGGCGACACTTGACAGGCCGGTGGCGACATTTGACAGGCCGGTGGCGACACTTGACAGGCCGGTGGCCGTGGCAACCGTCCAGCTGCGGCGCGAGACGCCGGCGCGCGGCGTCACCATCGGCCCGGCCCCGAGGTCTGGTTGCCGCCGACGATGCCGCTCTTGAGCCCCGGCAGCCCCGAGTGGCAGAGCTCGCAGCGCTCGGCGCCCCAGGCGATCTGTCCGTTGTGGCACATGCCGCAGAACTTGCCGTCGATGATGTCCGCCATCAGCACCTCGTTGGAGCCGGCGCGCATGCGGAAGCCGAGTTCGTGGTGGCAGACCTTGCAGCGGAAGCGGATGCGGTGGAACCAGTGCGGAAAGATCACCGGCCGCACGCCCTGCTTGTCGGCATGGCGGTTGAGGATCACGTCGCCGTACTCGGCATGCAGCGCGGCCGGGCAGGCCAGCAGCAGCGACACGACCAGCCACGCAGCCTTCATCGGCGCACCGGTCGCGGCAGCGACGCGTTGGGCACGCTGTGGCAGCGGTTGCACTCGGTCAGTGGAAACGCCACCGCACCGTGGCACAGCCCGCACTGCTCGCCGTTGAGGATGGCCATCATGCTGAAGGTGTTGGCCCCGGCGACGGGCTTGAACAGCTGGTCGTGGCAGTTGCTGCAGTCCAGCCACAGCGTGTGCTGGCGATGCGGGAACTTCACCGCCGGCATCGAGCCGTACTTGGCGATGATCAGGTCGTCGGTGCGCAGCCGCACCTCGGTGCCGGGCAGGATGTTGCTGCGCGGATCGATCGCGCCGCTGTCCAGCGCCTGCACCCAGCGCACGTGGTTGCCAGCGGTGTCGCGCGGCAGCACCGACAAGGCCTCGGCCGGTTGCTGCAGCAGCGTGATGCCGGGGCCGCGCGGGTCGTGGATGCCGTCCTTCTCCAGCGGGCGCCAGATGGGCGCGCTGGCCGCCAGCGCCGTGGCGGCCAGCACCGCGGCAGCCGCGGCCAGCGCGCGCGGCACGGGCCGGGGCAGGCGGTTGGGGTGCGGCACTGCCGGCATCGACCACGATCAGCCGGGGATGTAGATGCCGCCGGCCCGGATGGCACGCACCAGCTCGCGCGTCGAGTCCTCCAGCGTCTTGATGCCGGCGGCGTGATCGCCCGACCGGGCCGCGGCCTCGGCCTGCTGGCGCAGCACCTCGGCCTTCTCGATGAACGGGCGCATCAGCGGCGGCATCGCGCCCTTGGCGTCCTTGCGGTCGGCCAGCAGCACGTTGATGAGCATGCGGTGCGTGTCGTTGCGGTCGATCTCGTAGTCGAACTCCTCCTTCTTGCTGGCGAAGTTGAGCGAGCGCACCAGCGTGTCGCCGCGGCGCAGCGACTCGATCGACACGCGCGCCGTGAGATACGCCTTGTCGAGCAGCGCGCGGCCTTCGGCCAGCTGGCCCTGCGCCGCGAGCTTCTGCGCCTGCTGCATGTCGGCGTCGATGCGCCGCGCCGCGTCCTGCGCCTCGGCGCCGGCGTTCTTCTCCTGCGTGATGCGCTGCTGCGCGCCGAGCAGCGCGCGGGCGCTTTCCAGCCGCGAGTCGAAGTCGCGCCGCGCCTTCTCGCCGTGGACCTGGTCGGGCCTGGCCAGGCGCACGCCTTCCATCATCTCGCGCGAGGCCTGGTCGAGCATCTTCGACGCCGCCGGCAGGTCTCCCTTGCCGATCAGGCCCCAGGCCTCGCGGTGCATCAGGCGGGCGTTGTCGCGTCGCTCGCGTGCGGCCAGCACGCCGCTGGACTCGATCTGCTGCGCCGCCGAGGAGGTCTCGATCAGCGTGCCCACCGACTGCACGCGGCGTTCGAGCGAGGTGCGGTCGGGCGGGGCGACCGGCGCGCTGGCCTGGGCCCACGCGGCGGGCGCGGCCAGCGCCAGGGCCAGCACGCAGGCGGCGGTGAGGGAGGCGGTCGGGCGGATCATGGCGTGGTTCCGGTCGGTTGCGGGATCACCAGCCCGGCGCTGGTGAGGGCGCGCTGCACATACAGCAGCGCGTTGCGCAGATGGGCCAGGGCCTGCCGGGTGTCGCCGCTGCGGTACTGCTGCTCGGCCTGGGCGCGCAGCGAGCTGCTGGCCTCGGTGTATCGATCGATCAAGGCCCGCGCATCGGGACGCGGCTTGAGGTCGTTCAGGGCCAGCGGCACGAGGTCGATGAGGCTGCGGTGGCGCGCCAGCTCGAGCTCGAACTCCTCGGCCGGCGTCGTGGCGCGGGCCGTGTAGTCGATCGTGCGCGCGTGCATCACGCGGTTCATGCCGGTCAGCACGTGGCCCTCGGCGGTGCCGAGCGTGAACACGGCGTCCTCGTGGCGGCCGTCGGCGGCCAGGCCGCGCGCGGTGCCGATCAGGCCGAGCGCGGCGACGAGGTCGCCATCCGGCGCGGCGGCGGGATCGAGCCGTTCGCGCCACGCGGCGATGAGCCGCTCGAGCGCGGCGTCCATGTCGGCGAAGCGCTGCCGCGCCGCCGCCTGTCGGGCCGGGGCATCGGGCACCATGCGGCGGGCCATGCCCAGGTGCTTGAGCGCGTCGTCGGCGGCCTGGCGTGCGCCGGCCAGGTCGCCCTTGGCCAGCAGGTCGCGCGCCATCGCATGGTGCACGCGGCCCTCGTCGAGGTGGGCCTGCGCCCGGGCGTTGCCGCTGGCGGTGATGCGCTGCGCGGTGCCGCTGTCGGACATCAGCGCGCCGGTGAGGCGGAGGCGCTGCTCCAGCTGGGCGCGCTGGGCGTCGCCGTCGGCGCCCGGGCTGCTGCCGGCAGCGCTGGCGACGCCGGCGGCCACCAGGGCCAGCAGCGCCGAGCCGGCGGGTCCGGCCCAACGCGCCGACCACCGCGCCGACCAACGCGCGCGAAGGCCTCGCCTCATGGCTTGCGCTCCGTCGCGGGCTGGGCGTCGGCGGTGGTGGTGGCCTTCTTGCGCGAGTGGCACAGGCGGCACTCGGAGACCGGGAACGCCACCTTGCCGTGGCACACGCCGCACTTCTGGCCCAGCAGGATCGAGGCCATGCTGATCTGGTTGGCGCCCTTCTGCGGGACGAAGATTGCCGGGTGGCAGTTGGAGCAATCCAGCCATTCGGTGTGCTGCTTGTGCGGGTATACGACGTCGGGCATCGATCCCTTCACCTCGCGCACGATGTTCAGGTCCATCACGACGGCCGGCGCGTTGGCGTCGTTGCGATCCCAGCGGGGCGTGATCGTCTTGCCGTCGAGGGCCTTGACCCAGTCGACATGGTTGCCGGCCATGCTCTTGGGCAGCGTCGCGAACGCCGTCGCCGGCGGTTGCAGCTGGCCGGTCATGTCGTTGGCCGGATCGTGGATGCCCGACTCGGTGGCCGGCCGGTTGAAGCGGCCGAGCGGCTTGAGCAGGCGGTTGAAGGCGTTGACCTCGGCCGAGGGCGCCGGCGTCGGTGCGGCGCTGCGGGCCACCGTGGGCGTGGCTGCCGGTGGCGCCGCCGCGGCGGCCGCCACCGGCGCCGGCGCAGCGGGCGCAGGGGAGGGCGCAGGGGCGGGTGCGGCAGCCTTGGCCGGGGCCGGGGCCGGTGTGGCGGCCGCCGCGACCTTCGCGCCGCCGCTCATCATGTACTGCACGACGGCACGGATCTGCGCGTCGCTCAGGTCGGCGCGGCCGCCCTTCGGCGGCATGCCCTTGTCGGTACCGGCCACGGCGCGCTTGACCAGGCCATCGACCCCGCCGTTCTTGGCGCGCGCCTGCCAGGCCGCGGCGTCGCCGAACTTGGGCGCGCCCAGGATGCCGGCGCCATGGCAGGCGGAGCAGGCGGAGTCGTAGACGGACTTCGGGTCGGTCTGGGCCGATGCCGGCAGCAGGGAAACGGCGCAGGCCAGCAGCGCGGCGCCGCGCGGGACCGGTCGGGTGAGGGCGCGCAGCAGGCGTCGCAGGGGGGATCGCTGGTTCATGGCACGAGCTCCGACGGTCACTTCGAGGCGGTGGTGGCGGCAGCGGATGCGGCAGGGGCCGGCGCCAGCTTCTGCAGCGTGCTCTCGTGCACCTGCGTCGGCGTGTTCGGCTTGGCCGAGTGGCACAGGTTGCAGTTCTCGGCCGACCAGGCCAGCTCGCCGTTGTGGCAGGCGCCGCAGAACTGGCCGTCGATGATCTTGAGCATGTTGATCTGGTTGCCCCCGGCCTTGAACTGGAATCCCAGGTCGGCATGGCACACCTTGCAGCGGAAGCGCACGCGGTGGAACCAGTGCGGGAACACCACCGGGCGCATGCCGGCGGCGTCGGAGAAGTTGTTGATGACGACGTCGCCGTATTCGGCCTGGGCGGGGGCGAGTCCGAGCAGGGCGAGCACGGCGACGACCGCCGGCAGGATGCGGCGAAGCCAGGCCAGTAGCGAGGGGGTGAGGGACACGGTGGGCTCCGGGGTTTCTCAGAAGCGGCGCTGCGCGCGCGCAGCGATCGAGGAGATGACGCGGCCCTCGACACGCAGGATGCGTGCCGAGAACTGCGTGTCGAGCAGGCCGATGCGGTAGTCCAGGCGGGCCTCGGCGGACTCGCTGACCTGCTCCAGCGGGGCGTTGAGGTCGCCGCGCGAACGGCGCTCGAGCTGCTGGGAGTTGGCGCTGAGCGTGGCCGTCAGGCGCAGCCGCGGGATGTCCATGAACCGCTGGTCGGTGTAGCTGACGCCGCCGCTGTAGTAGCGCTGCCAGCCGGTGTCCTCGCGCCGCTGTTCCCCGCTGAAGGCGTCGAACAGGTCGGAGCTGCTGCGCGACATCTGGGCCGTCAGGCTGGCCGACCAGTTGCGGTAGCGGGTGACGCTGGCCTGCCGCGTGAGCTGCAGGTTGAGCATCTGGAAGTGGCCGTCGCCCTCGCCGCGGCTGCGCGAGTCGCTGACGGACAGGCTCGCATGGGTCTGGCTGCGCCCGTCACCCATCGACTGCCAGGACACGGCGGCGGCGTGCGACAGGCCATGGGCCTGCTGGCTTTCGACCATCTCGCGCGAGATCGATGCGGCCTGGCTCACCTGCAGGCTGACGCTCGATCCGACGCCGAAGGTCCAGGTGCGTCCGAGCCCGTGCGAGCCCTGCACGTTCAGCAGCTGGCGGCCGCGATCGGTCGATGAATCGGTGAGGCTGGCGCCGGCACTGGCGGCAGGGCGGTACAGCCATTCGCCGAAGCTCACCCCACTGGGCGTGTAGCCGACGATCGCGTTGGCGGCCACCAGGTCCACCATCGGCTGGTCGCCGATGGCGAAGCTGGCATACGAGAGCCCGCCGGAGGCGCGCCACTCGCGCGAGAAGTCCTTCGACAGGCCCGCCGACACGCTGGCCGTGCGGGCCTTGGTCCCCTGACCGTCGATCCCTGCCGACGACTCGGCCAGCCGCGCCGTGGCCACCAGCGAGGTCGGCGCGGTGGCCGAGTACAGCCAGTCGCCTTCGCGTGGCCGCCAGTTGGCGATCGTGGACACCTGCAACAGGTCGGTCTCCACCCCCGGCTGGCCGGGAAGGACGGCCAGGCGCTGGCGGTTCCAGCTGGCGTTGCTGTCCAGGGTCAGCGCCGAGTCGGGCGTGAACGCGTGGCGGGCAGTGGCCAACCAGGTGCGACTGTCGCCACCACCATCGCTGCGCGTGTTGAGGCTGAAGCTCGCGCCGAGGTCCAGCGCATGGTCGTCCCATTGCTTGACCGCCGAGCCGCGCAGCACGGCCAGCGAGTCGTTGATGCCGGTGGAGGTGCGCAGCCGGCTGACGTCGAACTGGGCCGAGTAGCTCTCGTTGCCCTGCATCGGCCGGTACGACTGGCTCAGGCCGAGCCGGTAGGTGCGGTAGTCGGTGACCAGCGACTCGTTGTTGGCCCGGCTGTCGCTGACGTCGATCTGGGCCTGGAAGGGGAAGCGGCTGACCGGGAACAGCGACAGCTGCAGCCCGCCGATCATCGACACGCTGCTGCCGCTGCTGCCGCTGCTGCCGGCACCACCGGCATCCGTCGCAGCGTCGCCGCTGCGGGCCCGGCTGTGCGCGACGATGACACCGGCCGCGGCGCCCAGGCGAAGAAACCACGGCTGCCAGACATAACTGGCGAACTGCATGTCGGCACTCAGCAGGGTCTGCCGGGTGCGCAGGCCTTCGTCGTTGCGCTGGCTGCGCAGGTCCAGGGCCAGCCTGCCACCGGTTCGCCACGGGCCGAAGGCCCATCGGATGCCGTTGCCGGTGGCCGGCAGCTCCTCGGCCTCGCCTCGCGACGCCCCGACGTCGCCGGTGGGCGGGTCGGGTTCGCTGCGCCCGGGCACGAAGGCGGCTCCCTGCGCCACCAGCGGTGCGGCCAGCGCCGCCGCGGCGACGCCGGTCCAGCGTCGCCATCGGAGCCGCCGGGGGGCAGGGTCGGCCGTCACCCACCACGTCCTGCTGCGGCGGCGACCCGCGCGCCGGCGCTCAGCTCGCCCTTGGGCGGGCGGCGGCTCCGCGCGCCGGCGCATAGACGCTCTCGTCGACACGGATCGCCGCCGCCTGGCGCAGCGACGAGACCAGTTGCGACCAGCGCGCCGCGGCTTCCTCGCGCTGCCACAGGTCGCCGGCGCGTGCCTTGACCTGCTCGAAGCTGCGCTGGACCGCCGGCTTGCGCCCTTCGAGGCGCAGCACGGCCACGCCTTCCAGCAGCTGCACCGGTTCCGCCAGCTGTCCGGGCTGGAGCTTGTCGATCACCGTGTGCACCGCCTCGGGCAGCATGCCGCGGTGGGTGTAGTCCATCTGGCCCCCCTTGGACGCCGTGGCGTCGCCGGAGTGCAGCTGGGCCAGCTGGGCGAAATCGGCGCCCGCGACCAGCTTCCTGTGGATCGCCCGGGCCTCGTCCATCGCCGCGTTCCACACCGTCTGGCGCGAGCTGGGGTCGACCTTCAGCAGGATGACGCTGAGCTTGACCTGCTCCGGCTCGACGAACAGGTCCTTGTGCTTGTCGTAGTAGGCGCGCGCCACGGCCTCGGTGGGTTCGGGCACGTTCTTGACCAGCTTCTCGAGCCGCTCGAGCAGGCTCTGCGACTCGAGCTGCGGCACCACGTTGGCCAGCATCTTGTCGCGGTTGGCCTTCCAGTTGGGGCTGTCCTTGTACTGGGCGTCGTAGCCGGCCACCGTGGCCTTGATCTGTTCCCGGTCGGGCTGGATGCCGCGGCGCCTGGCCTCGGCCAGCAGCAACACGCGGTTGACGACGTCGTCGCCGACGTCGCGCACGAACTGGGCGTACTCGGCCTCGGGTGGCTTGGCGTGGTAGTACTTCTTGCGCGTGGCCACCGCCAGCGCCCGCTGGTACTCGGCCACCGTGATGACCGTGCTGCCGACGGTGGCGAAGGTCGAGGTCGGCGCCGGCAGGCTCGGTGCCGCCGCCGCGCCGGCCGATGCTGCTGGTGCAGCCGCCGGTGCCTGTGCGCGGGCGGTCCAGGGTGCGCCGGTCGCGCAGGCGGCACCGACGATCAGCGAGGCACGGAGCAGGCTCAGCATGCAAGAACTCCTTCATGGGCTCTGCCATGAAAAAGGGGCCGGGCACCTTGGCGCCAGGCCCCCTCGACACGGGCGGGAGGCGGGCTCCCGCGGGTGGATCACTTCACGTGGCAAGCGGTGCAGACCGCGCTGCTGGCGTTGGAGATGCGCAGGAAGGTCGCGCCAGCCTGCAGGCCGTTGGGGCCGTTCTGGCCTTCGGAGACGTGCGGGTCGTGGCAGCTGGCGCACTCGACCAGCGGGCCCAGGTTGTCGCCGGGCGTGCCGGTCGGACGCTGGTACAGCGGCAGGTCGGTGCGGGTCTTGGCACCGTCGGCCGTGCCGGTCTCGATCCAGAAGATCTGGTTGCTGTTGATGACCTGCGTGTTGACGTCGCGGAAGTCCTTGTCCTTGCAAGCGCCGGCAGCCGTCAGCGCCGTGGCGGTGATGCCGCCGCCGCAGTACTGGATGCCGATCGGGTGGTCGTTGGACAGGTCGGTGCCGAGGTTGGCGATGAAGCCGTCGGCGTTCTGCATCACGCCGGCCGCGTTGACGCGGGTGCCGGACCAGGTCCAGGCACGGCCGTCGTTGCCGTTGTTGGTGCCGTCGCCGCCGTTGGCGATGACACCACCCGAGCCCGGCGCGTTGATGACGTTGTCCATCGCCTGCGTGCCGTCGTGGCAGGACAGGCAGGCCATCGACACCGAGCCGACCTGCGCCACCGTGCCGTCGAGCGACGGCGTGTTCAGCGAGGCATAGGTGGTGTAGGTGCCACCGCCCGCCGGTGCGCCGTCGACGCCCAGCCGCTTGTTCCACAAGGGCGCCGGCGCCGCCGTGGCCGCGCCGTGGGGCGTGTGGCAGAACACGCAGATCTCGGCGGTGTCGCTGACCTGGTTGCGGCCGGCCGGGCCGGGGCCGGAACCGAGGTTGTGCTTGGTGTCGGCAATGCCCGCCGATGCGGTGCCGGACAGGCTGAGGAGCAGGGCCGCCAGCATTCCTGCGGACGCCGCTCCCCAAGTCCTCCGGCGGTGAAGCCATGGCAATGTCATGTCGCCCTCTCGAAGATTGGTTGAACAGTCGTCAGGCTGCGCACTCCCCAATGCCTCGCTTGACGTCGGGGAAGACAGCAGATTCCGTGCCATTTCCGACGATCGCCCCCGGCCCCGCCATGCCACGGCCGACGGCGCGGGCCGGCGACCAGCCTGTGGCTGCGTTCCTCGGAATCAGGAAGAAGGCTTCCCGATCCCGGGAAGCCCGCTGCACGATCCTGGGGTTACCACCAAGGCTCCGGCGCGCGCTGGGCGTGCCGGGCGTGGCGCCCTACTTGGCCGGGGTCGGTGGCGCCCGGCGGGCGAGGAATCCGCTGCCGGCCTTCACCGAGGCCGGGCGGTAGACGTCGAGCTTGCGGAACCACTGGTCGACCACGTAGACGCGGCCGTCCTCGTCCACCGCGATGCCCGACGGCAGCATGTACTTGGCCGGGCCGTCGCGTTCGGAGCGGTCGCCGACGAACAGCAGCAGTTCGCCCTCGGGGTTGAAGATCTGGAAGTTGCCGAAGGCCGCGTCGACCACGTAGACGTTGCCGGCGCGGTCGGCGGCGATCTCCTTGGGCCGCGCGAACTGGCCGTACTGCTTGCCGACGCTGCCGAAGCTCTGCAGGTACTTGCCGTTGCGGTCGAAGACCACGACGCGGAAGTTGCCGCCGTCGACGACGTAAAGGCGACCATCGAGCCCGATGGCCAGGTCGCGCGGCAGGTTGAACTCTCCCGGTCCGTTGCCGCGCTTGCCGATGTCCTGCAGGTGCGCGCCGGTCTTGGCGTCGAACACACGGACCATGTGCTGCTCGGAGCTGACGCCGCCGATGTCGACCGCGAACACACGCTGGCCCGAGGGGTCGACGGTGACGCTGGTCAGGCGCGAGAACCACTTCTCGCCGCCGAGCTTGCGCGCGAAGCGGCCCTGGGCGTCGTAGACCATGATCGCCTTGGCGCCGATGTCGGCGACGTACAGGTTGCCTGCGCCGTCGACGTCCAGACCGATCGGCTTGATCAGCTGCCCCTGTCCCTCCTCGTCGCCGATGCGCGAGTGCTTGCCCGCCGGCGCGTCGAGCACGCGCACGAAGCGCGACACGGTGTCGGAGACGAAGATGCGACCGCGGAACGCCGCCACCGCGTAGGGCTTGGACAAGGGTTCGCCACGCCCGCTCTCGCCGGTGATCAGGCGCCGCAACTCGGTGGTCTCGTCGCCGGTCACGTCGCCGGTGGAGCGGATCGTGCGCTCCCAGAAGAAGCGCGGTTCGTCGGGCGGCGGCGGGAACACCGGCGGCTTGAAGGCCTTGTCGTCACCGGCCGGCGGCGTGGCGCAGCCAGCCGCCACGACGGCCGCGACGCCCAGCATCAAACGGCGGCGCAGCGTGGACCCGAGGCGTGCGGGGTCAGGGGGCAGTGTCATGCCGAGCCTCGCAGATGGCGTGGAGCTTTGCGGCGTCGCGGGCCGCCCCGCAGCAGGGGCCTCAGGGCCCGGATGCATGCCCGATGGCGGCGGTCACTTCGCCGCGCCGACCATGTAGTCGACCGCCGCCTTGATGTCGTCGTCGCTCAGGTTCGACGCACCGGCCTTCGGCGGCATCGCGCCCTTGCCCTTGACCACCGAGCCCACCAGCGCGTCCTTGCCGGTGGCGATGCGCGGTGCCCAGGCGGCCTTGTCGCCGAACTTGGGCGCATTGGCCACGCCGGTGGCGTGGCAGGCCACGCAGGTCTTGTCGTAGACGGCCTTGCCGTCGGCGGCCCAGGCCGGGGCCTGGGCCAGGGCAAGACCGGTCATGCCGAAAGTGAGAAGGGCTTGTCTCAGGGATGGCAACGCCATGATCGATGACTCCTGCGGATGAGTTGGGTTTCGAACGGTCACTGCGCGGCGAAGTGCAAGTGCTGTGCCAAACCGACCCCTGCGCGTCCCGGCGCGCCACCAATGGCAGAGAACTTGCTGACCTCCGGGTCGGCGCGTCGCGGCGACGTGCAGGAGGTGGGCTCGATGACGATGCGATTCCCCGGCCGCTGGGTGCTGGCCTGCGGCCTGGCCGTGTGGGCGTGGCTGATGCCGGCCCATGCCGCCCAGGTCGGGCCGGGCACGCAGGCCGCCGTGCTGTACCACAACTACTGTTCGGTCTGCCACGGCGACAAGGGCGACGGCAAGAGCCGAGCGTCGGGTTCGTTCTCGACGCCGGTGCGCGACTTCACCAGCGACGCGTCGCGACGCGAACTCAGCCGCGATCGCATCGCCACCGCCATCACACACGGCCGCCCGGGCACGGCGATGGTGGGCTGGAAGACGCAGCTGTCGGAGGCCGACATCCAGCGCCTGGCCGACTACGTGTACACCACCTTCGTCACCCGCGACACGGCCGCGACGGGCCGCGGCAAGGCCTTGTACGACCGCGTGTGTTCGGTCTGCCACGGCGAGAAGGGCGCCGGCGCGATGTGGGCCAACCAGAACCTGGTGCGGCCACCGCGCAACTTCTCGGCCCCCGAGTCGGCCACGCTGAGCCGCGAGACGATGATCGCGGCGGTCACGCACGGCAAGCCCGGCACGTCGATGGCCTCGTACAGCTCGCGCCTCGCGCCGAACGACATCGAGGCGGTGGTCGACTACATCCGCGCCGCGTTCATGGCCGCCCCGATTTCCGGCACCAGGGCCCACGGGGGTCGTGAAGCCGATGCCGCTTCCACCTCCGTGCCAAAGGTCGACATGACGGCCGGCCTCCCCAACGGTCTGAAGGGAGACGCCAAGCGCGGAGGTGCTTTTTATCTGGCCAATTGCGCCACCTGCCACGGGGCGCGCGGTGACGGTGCAGGACCGCGCGCCTACTTCATCAACCCCAAGCCACGCAACTTCACCGAGGACGCATCGCGCGCCCGCTTCAACCGGGTGGCGCTCTACGCAGCCGTCAGCGAAGGCCGGCTCGGCGCCGAGATGCCGGCGTGGAAGCAGGTGGCCACGCCGCAGCAGATGGCCGACGTGGCGGAGTACGTGTTCCAGGCCTTCATCCAGGGCAAGGCCACGGCGCTGGCCGGGCAGGCGCCGCGCTGAGCATGGCCGTGCGGATCGTCCTCGGGGTGGCGGTCGGGGCCTTGCTGCTGGGCGCCGGCTACCAGGCCTTCGGCCTGTCACGACCCGCACCGGCACCGGCCCCGACGCCGACCTCGGACTCGCTTGCGGCCGCCAGGGCCCAGGCCGGTTCCGCGGCGGTCCACGAGCAGGGGCGCGAGATCTACAACTTCCGCTGCTACTTCTGCCATGGCTACTCCGGGGACGCGCGCACGCTGGCGGCCAGCTACCTGAGCCCCGCGCCGCGCGACTTCCGTGCCGCCACGCCGCAGCAGCTGCCGCTGCCGGCCATCCTGTCGGCGGTGCGCGACGGCCGACCCGGCACGGCGATGAAGTCGTTCCAGGGCATCCTGTCCGACGTCGAGATGCAAGCCGTGGCGGCCTTCGTCGCCGACGAGTTCGTCCGCGACAAGGCGCCCAACACCGCCTACCACACGCCGGAGAACGGCTGGCCGGCGCATCGTCGCTTCGAGGTGGCCTATCCGTTCGCGCGTGGCGAGGTCGCGCTGGACGCGCCCGTCGAGTCGCTCAGCCCGGCGCAGCTCGAAGGTCGGCAGCTGTTCATGACCTCGTGCGTGTCGTGCCACGACCGCGCCCGCGTGGTCGACGAAGGCCCGGCCTGGAGTTCGCGCCCGGTCTCGTTTCCGCGCATGGGCTTCGTGCCCGGCCAGCCCAACACGCCGCCGGTGGACGCGGTGTCCACCGCCAGCGTCTACGCCAAGCACGAGGTCGTGCCGCGCGTCGAGGGCCTGTCGCCGCTGGAGCGCAAGGGCCAGGACCTGTTCCAGGCCAACTGTGCCTTCTGCCATGGTGGCGACGGCACCGGAAAGAACTGGATCGGCCAGTTCATGGAGCCCAAGGCGCGCGACCTGACGCTCTACAGCGCGCAAAGCATGCCGGCGCCGCGCCTCGAGCAGGTCATCCGCGAGGGCCTGCCGGGCACCTCGATGCCGGCCTGGCAGCACGTGTTCGCGCCGGCCGAGATCCAGGCCGTGCGGGCCTACGTGATGCGGGTGTTCTTCAAGGCCTCGTGAGCAGCGGGCGGGTCGCCCGGCGCCCTGCGCCGGTCAGCGACCGCGCCGGGTGGCGTCGCGGTCGCGGGCGATCACTTGGCGTGGCAGGTCACGCACACCGCGCTGCCGCCGTTGTTGATGCGCAGGAAGGTGGCGTTGAACACCGTGCCGGGCCCGGCCGACGGCACGCCGTGCGGGTCGTGGCACGAGGCGCACTCGACCTCGTAGCCCTCGCCGGTGTTGTAGAGCCGGATCTCCGCGGGGTCGG
>WBZL01001492.1_pt1 | contig 24530 bp, 18 predicted proteins | sample 5204291 | NCBI WGS metagenome assembly WBZL01 (sample SAMN12344345, study PRJNA552823) | activated sludge metagenome | biome: Activated sludge suspended growth; feature: Nitrification reactor; material: Wastewater; isolation source: activated sludge from nitrification reactor of wastewater...
ACGCCGGTAACAACTGCAAGTGTGATCGGAGCGAGGATGTCCTTCCCCCACCCCGCGGCTGCGATCGCCAGGATCGACGCGATGAAGATGACCGCGAACTGCGCCAGCCGTTCGATCTTTTCCATATTGAAATCCCCCGGATCGCGAACACAACGCCGCGTGGGTGCTTCTAGTTCCCGCGCGGGCCGTGCGGCCGGTCCGCGGTTTGCCGCCGCCGCGCATGGACCGACGGGAACTCGACCAAGCCTGAGGCGTTGAGCCGGCACCAACCCACCCAAGTAATGGAGGACATCATGAACTGGGATCAGATCACCGGGAACTGGAAGCAACTCAAGGGCAAGGCCCAGGCCAAGTGGGGCGACATCACCGACGACGAGTGGCACCGCGTCGAGGGTCGCCGCGAAGAGCTCGTCGGCCTCGTGCAGGAGAAGTACGGTCACGCCAAGGAAGCTGCAGAACGCGAGGTGGACAGCTGGGTTTCCCGTCTCTGACCCGCGGCCTCTGACCGGGGCTCCCGGTAAACGACGCGCCCTCTCCCAGATGCTGGGGGAGGGCGCCTGCATTTCCGGGCAAGCGCTCGTCGCTTCCGGTTCGACGGCCGCACGGGAATGCCGGCAGGTGGGATATCCACCTGCCGGCCGTTTGTCTTCACCCCTGCGGATTGGCGGACGGCTGCGGACGACCGGCGCGATTCATCGAGCGGCGGCCGGCAGGGCGGAATCCCCCTCGGCCGTCATCCGCGCGGCCTCAGTTTCGGCGCGCTCCTTCACCCGGGCAACCACGTCGGCCGCGACCGCTGCGACGGTGCTGCGCGCTTCCAGGGCGGCGTTCCTGAGTTCATCCGCAGCCCCGTCTGCGATGAGCGAGATTCTGGTGCGCTCTTCCTGAAGGAGGTTCGCGGCAGCCGCCATCAGGCGATCCCTCTCCGCCCCGAAGGCGCGATCCTCGGCGCGTGTCCGCGGCAGCGCCGCCGCGACCGCGGCGCCGAGGCCCATGGCCACGGCACCTGCGACGACAGGATGCTCGCCGATCATCCGCTCCAAATCGCGGCCACCGGAGCGCACAGCCTTGTCGAGCTTGAGACGCGCGGCGTAGGCCGCCTCCCGTGCGCGCACGATTCTCTCGCGTGCCGCGTCGGAAAGGTCATCGAGTCCGTCGCTGATTGCCTTCCGCATGTCGTCGGTAAAGGCTGAGAGCACCTTGCCGCGCTCCTCCGCGAGGTCCCTGCCAGCCCCCGCATGATCGCGCGCGTTCCGCTCGAGGCGGCACAGGGTCGCCGACGCGCGCTGGCGCAGCATGTCGATCCGTTCGGCCCACCGGCTGTCGGCCGCATCGACCGACGAAAGGGCGGGCTCGAATCCTTCGGGAAGCGGGTTTCCGCCTTCGTCTTCCCAGCGGTCGAGCGCGACGGGCGGGGTTGGCGCTTCGACGCGGCGCCCGCCGAAGATCAGCCATGCGAGCCCGATGCCGGTCAGCGCCAGCGCCATCGGGTTGGCGCGAACGGCCCGGTCGATCGACTGCGTGTAGTCCGCCGCGTTCGTCTTGATCATCCCGAGCGCTTCGCGGGCGAGCGAGTCGGTCGAGAACCGATCGTGAAGCGCGTCCAGGGCGGAGCCCAGCGCTTCGCGCTTGCGTTCGAGGTCCTTCTCGATATCGCGGGGATCAGCGTGATGAGTCATTGAGCGTCTCCTTGATCTGTTCCGCATCGCGACGGACGTTTCTGACCGTGCGACGCGGTATGAGGTTTGTCTTGTCGAAGGTGCCAAGCCCCTCGTGGACGAGGAGTGCGGCGAAGAGAAGTGCGCCGCCACCCACGGTCGCCGCGGCCCATCCGGCCGAGAGACCCGCGGTGACCAGCGCTGCCACCGTGGCGTCAGCGAGCGCGCCCAGCCCGACCATGCCAAGGACCGCAGCCCCCCCGAACATCAGGATGCCTGAAGTCGCGCGCCGGACGTTCTCCGCGAGTTCTGCCTTGGCGAGTGCGACTTCACCGCGGATCAGCGCGGTGACGTGACGCACAACGTCCGATAAGAGGCTCGCCGTCGGCTGCGACTGGTGTTCCGGGCCCACGGTCATGCTCCGTCCTGGCTGCTGTGAAGGTCGCTGACCGTGGCACCAAGGTTGCCCGCAGTGGCGTCAGGGCCCCCGGTCGCCGACGTTGCGGGCCCCGAAGCGCCGCTCGCTCGGCCGAAACGTGCGAGGGTGAACCCTGCGAGGGCAGCGCCTGCCACGAAGGCGCCTGGATGGCGGCGCGAGAAGGCCTCGGTCTCGGCGAGGAGCGTGGGCAGGCTCTGCCGTCGCAGGTCTCGCGCCAGTTCCGACGCCCCGCTGGCGATGATGCCGAGCACGCGGCCACGCAGCGCGGTAGCATCCGCCGCAGCCCGCACGCGCAGCCTCTCCGCAGCGTCGGCGGCCTTATCGGCGAGGAAGTCCCGGCCGGCGTCCGCCCGCGCCCTGATCTCGGTCACCACCGTGTCCTTCGCGGATCCGAGGGCCTCACGCGCCTCTTCCTTGACGCCTTCGATCGATTCGGCGCCGGCCGCCTTAAGGCGGGTTGCGGCGTCTTCGACCGTCTTGCGCACCTTGTCGTGTGCCATGTGGGTCTCCTGTCTTGAGGATGGCAGTGCCCCGTCTCCGTCCGAGAACCTCCGACGGGACCTGCAGAAGGAACGCGGGCCGTCACGCGCGAGTTCCCCGGAGCGAACGCGAGATGGCCTGCCTGGCCCGATTGCGTCGTGACGGAGATGGTCGCTCCGCTGGTTGGTGCGAGTGAGAAGGGAACCACCTCTCCGCCGCCAGCGTTGACTGGGCACATTCAGACAAGATCCACAGCGAAGGAGAAAGACCATGCTCGGTTGGGCTGTTACGTTCCTCGTCATCGCGCTGATCGCGGCGGCACTTGGTTTCAGCGGTATCGCCGGAACGTCTGCGGGCATCGCGCAGGTGCTTTTCGTGATCTTCCTCATCCTGTTCGTGGTGGCGATGATCGCGCGGGCGATGCGGGGCAACCCCCCGCTCTGACGGATCGTGAAACGACGTCGCCGCGGTATCGACAACTTCCCCTTGGTTGCGCGGCGCGGGGAGAGCCGGGATCGAAAGATCCCGGCTCTTTCTTGTTCGGCTAGAGCCGGTGCCGCCACCTGTCGCCCACTGGCGTTTCATGGCCAGACCAAACGAAAGCGCGGCCCGCCGGAGACCCGGCGAGCCGCGTTCCCTCTGGCGGCCGGGGATGGGTGCCCGGCCGCCATCAGCCTGAGATCAGTTGTCGTAGGTCGGCAGTGCTTCAAGCTGTTCCTTTGTCATCGGCACGTAGACACGCACGTCGTTCCCATCGGCCTTGCGCAGGATGTCCACCTCGCTCATGGCCAGCTTTACCGGCTTCTCGCCGATGCCGAGGAAGCCGCCGACATCGATGACGGCATCGCTCAGCTTGCCCTGCTCGTCGACGATGAGTTCGGAGAGTTCACCGATCCATTCGTCATTGGCGTCGTAGGCGGCGGCCCCCGTGAGCATCTCGGTGGTGAGGTCAACGCCGGCGACGGCGGCGTATCCGTCGCGGGCAACCGGCTCTCGGGTCACGGCATCGGCTGTTGCGTCAACGGCCGTGCCTGCCGCTGCGGCGGCGTCATCGGCGGTGTCGGCGACCGTCTCGCCGGTGGCTTCGGCGGCGTTGCCGACCGCGGTCGCGGCCTCGTCGACCGCCTCGCCGGCAGCCGTCATCGGTGTGTTCTTCCACGCATACTCCGGCGCGCCCTCGAGCGTCGCTCGCGCCGCATTGATGACCAGGAAGTAGTCCCCCTCATCGTCCGCGGTCGCACTGTCGGCGACGAAGCGTACGGCACCCATGTCGACCGCCACCTGCCGCTCGCCGATGCCCAGGAAACCGCCGATATCGACGATCACCGCCTCGACGGTACCGTCGCGGGACAGTACCACGTCGTTGATCTCTCCGATATTCTCCCATCCGTCCTGGATGCCGTTGAACGCATTGCCCTCCACCGCGGCTTCTGACGCATAGACGCGCTTGCCGATGAACTCGCTGGCATGGATCTCCAGCGGATCGCTCTCGGCGCGGAACGGGTTGTCCTGCGCCATGGCAGCGGTGGCGACAAGGGTCGCCAGGGCGGTCGAAATCATGAGCCGTTTCATGCTTGGTCTCCGTTATCTGGTTTCATCACGCGCCGGAGCGCATGGCTGTCAAACGCGAGTTCGATCAGTCGGTTCCTCCGGTCGGTGCAGGCCCTTCGCCTTCCGCGGAAATGCGCCCGTGGCAATTGGCGGGACCGGCGGTGCTCCGCCTGGCACGACGCTCAACGGGAACCATGTGTCGCAATCGGAGTTTCGGAATGGATCGGCGGGCTTCCACCCCGTCGAAAACCCCGTCAGGAAATGAAAGGAAATCAACATGATGAAGAAAGCAATTCTTGGACTGGCCGCCAGCTTCACCATTGCTTCCGTAATTCCTGGAATCGCTGAAACAATTGTCCGCGAAGTTGAAGTGACAGTCGACATGGCGTCGATCCAGAACGAGAAGGCGGCAGCGCATTGGGCAACGCTCGCGGACGATCTGGAGAATGCGATCATCGCGGGTCTGGTCGGCAAGACCGGTGAGGAGGGCGCGAAGGTCCTCGTCGACATCGACGAGGTGGAGCTTGCCAACACCTATCAGGAGCTGACCGGCGTTGCCGAGTCTCGGCTCGTGGGCGATGTCGCGGTTACGCATGACAGCGACAACACGAAGTTCGACGCGTACAAGCTGACGGTGACGTTCGAGGAGGCGAGCCCGTTCGTGCCCGAGGGCATCGATCTCGCCAAGGTCACGACCGACAGCCACGAATACTATGACGCGATGGTCAAGGCTTTCGCCGACCACATCGTCCGCAAGCTCGGCTGATCGTCGAGCGCCTGACGATGCGACGCCCCGGGTCGAAAGGCCCGGGGCTTTTCTGCGGATTTGGAAGAAAGCCCCCGGCGGTCTGCAACGGACACACCGGGGGCGGAGAAGGCGATGGGGACGAGCCTTCAAGTTGGTCGGCGAACACGAGGGGACATGCTCTGGCAGAGCCGACACGGCCTGAACGCGCGACGATCGCTTCGGTTCCGGCGACGGCGCCAAAAATCCGTCATGCACTTTGGTATAATGTGACGACTTCCCTGGTGGATGGCATCAAGGCCGACCGGACGGAACGCGGGATTGACTTGCATCATGGCCCGGGCATGTCCCAAAGGGTAGGGGAAGCCCGGACCGCAGAACGACGAGAGGTGGCAGATGGCAACGACCGCAACTGGTTCACGCAGAAGGACGCATCGGCCGTCGCCCGTTGCCCGCCTTCACGCCCGGCCGGCCATGTTCGTGCCTGCGGACGACGCAGCGCCGGCGGAGGAAAGTGCCGCCGATACGTTGTTTCAGGATCTCGACATGGGTCTGACAGCGCAGGTGGCGCGTTTTACCGGCGGCCTGTCGCCGATCGCGCTTGCGGGCGCATGGTCGGACTGGGCAATGCATCTGGCGACGTCCCCCGGCAAGCAGGGGCAACTCGTCGTGAAGGCAGGGCAGAAGGTTCAGAGGCTGGCCTCGGTCCTGTCGTCCTGCGCCTTCCGGCCTGACGCTGCGGAGACGTGCATCCGGCCGCTGCCTCAGGATCGCCGCTTCGATCACCCCGGTTGGAAGACCTGGCCCTACAACGTCCTCTCACAGTCCTTTCTGCTGACCCAGCAATGGTGGCACAATGCCACCACAGACGTTCGGGGCGTGACGCACCAGCACGAGAAGGCGGTCGAATTCGCTTCCCGGCAGTTGCTTGACGTCTTCTCCCCTTCCAACTTCGCGTGGACAAATCCCGAGGTCGTGCAGCGCACCTTCGCGACCGGCGGAATGAACCTCGTCCGAGGCTGGCAGAACCTCCTGACCGACTGGCAGCGCCAAGTCGCCGGCGCGCCGCCCGCAGAGGCTGACCGTTTCAAACCAGGCGAAGCCGTGGCGGTCACGCCGGGCAAGGTCGTGTACCAGAACCGGCTGATCGAGCTGATCCAGTACGACCCGGCGACCGCAAAGGTCCGGCCCGAACCGGTGCTGATCGTCCCCGCCTGGATCATGAAATACTACATCCTTGACCTCTCGGCCGAGAACTCGCTTGTGCGATACCTGACCGGTCAGGGTTTCACCGTCTTCATGATCTCGTGGAAGAACCCCGACGCCGACGATCGCAACCTCGGGATGGGCGACTATCTGAAACTGGGCGTGATGGCGTCCATGGACGCGGTATCAGCCGTCACGGGACAGCCGCGTGTGCACACGATCGGCTATTGCCTCGGTGGCACGCTGCTGTCGATTGCCGCCGCCGCGATGTCGCGCGACGGCGACGACCGGATCGCGACGCTGACGCTGCTGGCCACCCAGACGGACTTCACCGAGGCCGGAGAACTGACGCTCTTCATCAACGAAAGCGAGATCAAGTTCCTGGAAGACATGATGTGGCAGAAGGGGTATCTCGATACCCAGCAAATGGCCGGCGCGTTTCAGATACTCCGGTCGAACGACCTTGTCTGGTCACGGATGGTCCGCCAGTATCTCATGGGCGAACCCGAGCACATGAACGACCTCATGGCCTGGAACGCGGATGCGACACGGATGCCCTACCGGATGCATTCGGAGTATCTGCACCGGCTGTTCCTGCACAATGATCTTGCCGAGGGACGCTTTTCGGTGGACGCCAAGCCCGTTGTCCTTTCGGACATCCGGATGCCGGTGTTCCTCGTGGGAACCGAACGCGATCACGTCGCGCCATGGCGGTCGGTCTACAAATTCCACCTGACCGCGGACACGGAGGTGACGTTCCTGCTGACCAACGGCGGACACAACGCCGGTATCGTCTCTGAACCCGGCCACCCGCACCGTCACTACCGAATGATTCACGCGTCCCGCGACGACACCTATGTCGATCCTGATCGCTTCATGGAGATTGCGCCGCTTCGCGAAGGTTCCTGGTGGCCCGAGCTGGTATCCTGGCTGGAAGACCACTCCGGCGAGCCGGTGGACCCGCCGCCGATGGGTGCGCCGGAAGCGGGATATGCGCCGATCCGCCCTGCGCCCGGAACTTATGTTTTCGGTCGCTGAGCCAGCAACAGCATGAGGCGAGATTCGATGAAGCCGACCGACCGCCATCCGCCGCGAGGCCCTTCCATCGGAGACAGGGTCAGCCTGAGCGGCCGTATCGTCGGGATTGACGAAGCGCACCATCGCGTCACGCTCGACCTCGTGGACGGTACCATGCTCGCCTCGAAGGAGGGCGGTGGCCGCAACGGGCCGGAGGCGCCCCAAGAGAGGGCGCCCCGGTTCCAGGCGCTTATTGCGGCGGCTGCCGAACTGCCGCCTGCGCGCACGGCGATCGTCCATCCCTGCGATGCGCTTTCCCTGACCGGTGCGCTGGAGGCGGCAGGGAAGGGCATGATCCTGCCCATCCTCGTTGGCCCGCGCGCCAAGATAGAGGCCGCCGCGAAGGAGACGGGTGCGAACCTGGACGGGATCGAGTTGGTGGATGCCCCGCACAGCCATGCGGCCGCCGAACGTGCCGTGGCGCTGGTTCGCGCGGGCAGGGCCGACGTTCTGATGAAGGGAAAACTGCACACCGACGAATTGATGGCGCCGGTCGTCGACGCCGAAACCGGACTCAGGACGGAACGGCGGATGAGCCACATCTTCGCGCTCGACGTTCCGCACCATCCGAAACTGCTCTTCATCACCGACGCGGCAATCAACATCTTTCCCGACCTGGAGACAAAGCGCGACATCGTCCAGAACGCCATCGATCTCGCCCAGTCGCTGGGCGTCGCGCTGCCCAAGGTCGCGCTCCTCTCGGCGGTCGAGACGGTCTATCCGAAGATACCATCCACGATCGAGGCGGCGGCGCTCTGCAAGATGCTCGACCGGGGCCAGATCACCGGCGGCCTGCTGGACGGGCCGCTCGGCATCGACAACGCCATCTCGCGGGATGCGGCGGAAGCAAAGGGCATCCGGTCGGAGGTCGCCGGAGACGCGGACATCCTCGTGGCCCCGGACCTCGAGGCCGGAAACATGATCGCGAAGCAACTCGTCTATCTTGCCGCGGCCGAGGCGGCGGGGATCGTCCTCGGTGCGCGCGTTCCGATCATCCTGACGAGCCGCGCCGACAGCGTTCATGCGCGCCTCGCCTCAACGGCGATGGCACAGATCTACGCGGCGCGTCGGCGACCGCCGGGGCTGTCGCCATCGGACGACCGCGCCAGCCGCGCGTCGACTCCGAGGGCGACAAGTCCCTGACCGAGCGCGAGCGGCACGAGGCTCATCGCGAAGGCAAGGACCAGCCCCTCGTTTCCGGGATTCGGCAGGTCCAGAACCAGCGCCAGTTCCGGGACGGCAAGCGAAAGCGCAAGGAGTCCCGCGCAAAAGGCGATTGCGCCCCAGACACAGGGGTTTTGCGCCACATCGCTGCGCAGGAACCCGCCGCCACCTGTGCGGACGTTGAAGACGTTCCAGAGCTGGGCGAGCGCAAGAGTCAGGAACGCTACGGTTGTCGCCTTGTCGCCCGACAGCGCGAGCCTGCCGAGCGCCAGCCAGAAAGCCCCTAGCGTTGCCGCCGTGATGAAGCCGCCGAGAAGGGCGATCCTCACCCATTCCGGCCGACCCACCACTGGCTCGGCCGGATCGCGCGGCGGCCGCTGCATGAGTGTTCCGTCCCCCTGGCCGAGACCCAGGGCGAAGGCGGGAAAGACATCTGTCACGAGGTTGAGAAAGAGTATCTGCAGGGGCATGAGCGGTGGTGGCAGCCCTGCACCAACCGCAATCCCGACGACGAGGATCTCTGACACGTTGCAGGACATCAGGTAGATCACGAAGCGACGGATGTTGTCGAAGATCGCTCGGCCCTGGTGCATAGCCGCGATGATCGTCGCAAAGGCATCGTCCTTGAGGATCATGTCCGCCGCCTCGCGCGCCACGTCCGTCCCGCGCCGGCCCATCGCGATGCCTATGTGGGCCTTGCGCAGGGCTGGTGCGTCGTTGACCCCGTCGCCCGTCATGGCGACGACGTTCCCGCCGTCCTGGAACAAGCGGACAAGCGACAGCTTCGTCTCGGGTGCGACACGGGCGAACACATCGGCCCCGGCGATGCGGCGGCGGGTCGTTTCGTCGGCCGTTCCGTCGTCGAGCGACTTGAGCGCTTGGCCTTCGACCACGCGCGGGTCGTCCCCGCCGATTCCGGCGTCGCGGGCGATGGCCGCCGCGGTGTCGGCGTGATCCCCCGTCAGCATGACCACACGGACACCGGCCCGCTGGCTTGCAAGGATCGCTGCGGGCACGTCGGCCCTGAGCGGATCGCGCAGGCAGGCGATGCCGACGAACGTCAGGCCGGTGTAGGGGTCCTCGGTCGCCGTTTCGGCCCATTTCTTGGCAAGTCCGATCAGCCGGAGGCCCCTGGCTGCCGCCCGCGTCTGCCGCCGGGCCCAGTCTGCCCGTCGCGCGTCATCGAGTGGGCGCGCCGCCCGGCCGTCCCATTCGCCGTCGGCAGCGGCAAGAACATGCTCGGGCGCTCCCTTCACGGCGTAGAGGTAGCCGTCGCCATCGCGGTGGACCGTCGCCATCATCTTCTGCACCGGATCGAACGCATGTTCCCGGACTTCGGGATACCGGTCCGCCAGGGTGGACCTGTCGATCCCGCCCTGGCGGGCGGCGTCGAGAAGGGCAAGCTCCATCGGATCGCCGCTTCGTCCATCCGCGCTTCCGTCGCCGGGCTCGGCCGTCGTGCAGAGCGCGCCGAGGTGAAGCGCGAACTCCTGCCCTTCCCCCGGTGTGCGGCCGGGGATGACGGGCACGTCGCGTTCCGGCAGGAGCAGGCGCACGACCGTCATCTCGTTCTCGGTCAGCGTGCCGGTCTTGTCGGTCAGGATCATGGTGGTCGCCCCCAAGGTTTCGACCGAGGAAAGGTTCGTGATGACGGCATTGCGCGCGGCCATGCGCCACATGCCCCGCGCCAGGCAGAGCGTTGCGACCACGGGCAGGCCTTCGGGTACGGCGGCGACCGCAAGTGCGACGCCTGTCTTGATCATGTCGGCCAGAGGATGGCCGTGGGCAACGCCCCCGGCGACCATGGCCACGGCCAGCGCCAGCATCAGCCATACGAGCCGGTGCCCGAGCCTGTCGAGCCGGCGTTCAAGGAGCGACTCCGCTGCGCCTGCCGCCTCCGTCAGGGCGCTGATGCGACCGACCTCGGTGTCCATTCCTGTCGCGGTCACCAGCCCCTCGCCCGTACCCTTGGTGATGGCGGTGCCCTTGAAGACCATCCCGACCCGGTCGCCGACGTCGGCATCGGCTGCGGCAGGCTCGGTCGATTTTGCAGCCGGGACAGATTCCCCCGTGAGGACAGATTCATTGCTTTCCAGGTTCGATGCCCGGACGAGCCGCAGATCTGCGGTGACGATGTCGCCCGCCTCCAGCATCACCAGATCGCCTGGAACGATCCTGGTGGCATCGATCTTTCGTGGACGTCCGTCACGACGGACAAGCGTACGCACCTGGGCAATGCGGCGCAGTGATTCCATCGATCGGATTGCGCGCAGCTCGGTACTGAAACCTATCGCCGCGTTGATGGCGAGAACGGCCAGGATTGCCCCGCCCTCGACAACATCGCCGAGCATGAAGGAAAAGGCGGCCGCCCCCGCCAGAAGCCAGACAAGCACGCTTCTGAACTGGTGCCCGAGGATGGCTTGCCAGCTCTTGCGTCGATGCGCCCGCAGCCGGTTAGGCCCGTAGCGGTCGATCCTGCGGCGCGCCTCGTCCTCGGAAAGGCCGCGCAGCAAATCCGTACCGAGCGCCCCGGCGATCCGAGACACTGTGTGCGCGTGGGGGGAGCGCATGAATTCGTCCGACATGGCCTGCCTTGTCTAAAGGCCCATGCTGGCGAGGTGAACCGTCCCGCCCGCGAATCGCGTAGTCAGACCGGTGTCGCGTGATGAGAATGAAGTTCCGCGCCCTCGCGCTGCAGCTCTTCCAGCGTCTCGGCGCCGGCCGTAACCTCGCCGGTCATGACGTGGCCCGCGCATCGGCCCAACATGTCAATCCATTCCCGGACGTCCTCAGACATCCTCTCGGCCGACTGAGCCTGCCAGTCCCGGAAGGCCTGAAGCGCGGCAACCGCGTCGGTCGGGTTCGCCTCGGCCGCTGCCTCGCACGCTTTGAGAGCGGACTTCGTCGCGGCGTGCCGGCGGGCAAACCAATGGTGCGCGAAGGCCTCTGCCTCGGCGAGAATCTTTTCCTGGGCCTTCCAGAACTGCTTCATCTGGGGTGCCACCAAGGCCTCTGCCGGCAAAGGCCCCCCCGTGAACATGCTCGCCGCATCACCGCCGTGCGAAGTCTTGTCGCGAGCCATCTGTGCCTCCCACCCACCGAGATTCGCGAAACATCGCACGGATCGCCGGATGGCACCTTGACGTGTGTCAATCGCCAACTACCGGCCGGCGCAGGCGGGCTGTTCCGTTCTGCGGTACGATGGACTATATGACCTGTCTTGCACAGACGGATCGCACGATGACCGACCAGAGCCCCAGTGCCCCGATCACCCAGGATGTGGTGACGATCCCCCGGCGCCTGCCCGAAGGCGGCCGGGTGAACCTCGTCGGCCTTACACGCGAGCAGCTCGGCGAGGCGCTCATCGCCGCGGGGACGCCGCCGGGGCAGGCGAAGATGCGGGTCGGCCAGATATGGCAATGGATATACCATTGGGGCGTGCGCGACTTCGGCCTGATGACCAATCTTGCAAAGGACTACCGCGCGCTTCTCGCCGACAGGTTCGAGATCGCCCTGCCCGAGGTCGTGACCCGCCAGGTTTCGGCTGACGGAACGCGAAAATATCTTCTGCGCATCGCCGGCGGGCACGAGGTGGAAACCGTTTACATCCCCGAGGAAAACCGCGGCACGCTCTGCATTTCCTCCCAGGTGGGCTGCACGCTCACCTGTTCGTTCTGCCACACCGGCACGCAGAAGCTGGTCCGAAACCTGACCGCGGGCGAGATCGTCGGGCAAGTGATGGTCGCGCGCGACGACCTCGGCGAGTGGCCGGTGCCGGGCGCACCCAAGGATGAGACGCGGCTAGTCTCCAACGTGGTTCTGATGGGCATGGGCGAACCCCTCTACAACTTCGAGAACGTCCGCGACGCGATGAGGGTGGTGATGGACGGCGAGGGGCTGTCACTGTCCCGCCGCAGGATAACGCTTTCGACCTCGGGCGTGGTGCCGGAAATCGCGCGCGCGGCGGAGGAGATCGGCTGTCTGCTCGCCGTGTCGTTCCATGCGACGACGGACGAGGTGCGCGACCGATTGGTGCCGATCAACAAGCGGTGGAACATCGAGACGCTGCTTGCGGCGCTCAGGGACTATCCGCGCCTGTCGAACTCGGAACGCATCACGTTCGAGTATGTCATGCTGAAAAACGTCAACGACAGCGACGCCGATGCAAGACGGCTGGTGAAGCTGATCGCCGGCATCCCGGCCAAGATCAACCTCATCCCCTTCAACGAGTGGCCCGGCGCGCCCTATCAGCGGTCGGACTGGGAGCGGATCGAGGCCTTCGCCGACATCGTCTACAAGGCAGGTTACGCCAGCCCGATCCGCACGCCGCGCGGCGAGGACATCATGGCGGCCTGCGGGCAACTCAAATCCGCGACCGAACGCGGCCGCAAGAGCCGGGCCGCGATCGCGGTCGAGGCCGGCCTGCCCTCGGCCTGACCTAGCCGGTTGCGATTCGCGGCCGTCCCTTGGCGGTGACACGAAGCCGCGCCTCGATGAACATGGGCTGGCCTTCGATTTGGATCTCGGACACCTCCCGCTCGGTCACGAGGCGGATTTCCTCGACGCCGGCACGCCGGGCACGGGCGGAGGCTTCCGCCGAAAGCGCCTTTTCCAGCGCACCAAGGGCCTGATCGCGATCCGCGAAGCGCGCCGGGCCTGCGGGAAGATGGGCAATGTACGCGCCCGCCGCAGGGCTCGTGACGGTGCCCGCCGCGTGCATCGCGACCTGCCCCACGACCGCCCCGATAGCGTTTGCCACGCCCGCATGCTCGGGGAGGATCATCCGGGTGCGCAACCTGTCGCCCACGGCGCCGTAATAGGACGGCGCCGAGGCGCCGAGGCCGATGACGGGCACGCCCAGGCGTGCATCGACCTCGACGACCCCACGGTGCCCGTCGAGGCCCGCGCGCACGAGGCCATGGCGCGCAAGCACCTCCGGCGCTTCGGCCCAGCCCCGGTCGTCGTCCGCGAAAGCGGCCTCCAGAAGGCAATCGACCGTCTGAGCGGTCAGTTGGTCGATGATCGCCTGCGCCAGTGATTCCGGCCCGGTCGCGATCCGGTCGCCGCGCCCGTTCCGACGCTTGGCGAAAAGCGCCAGCGCCTTCTGCGCGGCGTGGGAATCCCAGGCGTCGAGCCGCCCCAGGACATGCGAGGCATCCGAGGGCGTGACGCCCGAGATCATCAGAAGCCCGCGCGACACGAGCCGCATCAGGGCCGGAAGTTCGGGCCTTGTGCGGAGCGCGTCCGCCATCCTGAGGGGGCCCTCGGTCAGCCGCCCCACGACAGCCGCCTCGCGCGCGTCGAGCCCCTGCGGCGGCGTGCCGTGCCACATCGGCAGGACGAATCGGCCGTCCTGTTCGCCCGTCGCCTCGCCGGCAAGCCAGCCGTCGAGCGCGTCGTGGACAAGGCCCGGCCAGTCGCGCGCCATCAGCGATACCGGCACCAGCCGTCGTGGGCCGAGCCGCAACGTCGTCGCAAGCCCCTCCACCAGATGCACCTCGCTGTCGCCGCCAAGGCCAGTGGTGCGCATCGCGACCGCCTCCACCATGGTGCGGAAGGCGCCGACGCGGGCGCCCTCCGGGTCGATCGCGGGGCGGCCTTCGCGCAGAAGGCAGACATCGGTCGTGGTGCCGCCGATGTCGGAAACAAGCGCGTCCGTCTCCCCGGTCAGCCAGCTTGCACCGGCGATGGAGGCGGCGGGGCCGGAAAGGATCGTCTCGATTGGCCGTTCGCGCGCCAGTGCGGCCGAGACGAGTGCCCCGTCGCCACGCACGACCATCAGCGGCGCGGTGATCCCGCGCCGGCCCATGTGCGCCTCGCAGGCTGAGATGAGCCGGTCGATCATGCCGATCAGCCGGGCATTCAGCACGGCGGTCAGTGCCCGGCGCGGACCGTTGAGCCCGGCGGAAAGTTCATGTGAACATGTGACCGGCAGCCCGGTGAGGCGACGGATCAGGTCGCGGGCGGCATTCTCGTGAGCCGGGTTCCGCGTGGCAAAGCTCGCAGCCACCGCGAATCCGGTCATTCCCGGAGGCAGGGCCGAGATTTCCGTCTCTAACCTTGCCAGATCGAGGGGCGCGATCTCCGTCCCCGAATGGGTGTGGCCGCCCGCCATCAGGATTGCAGGATCGCCCTTCAGCGCCTCTTCGAGGCCCGCCCGGGCCAATTCCGGCAGGTCGAAGCCGATGAACACGAGCACCACCCGTCCGCCCTGTCCCTCGACGAGCGCATTGGTGGCAAGCGTGGTCGACAGGGACACCATGGCGATGGCACCGGCCGGAACGCCAGAAGCCGCCAGCGCCGCATCGATGGCGCCGCCGACACCCTTCGACAGGTCCGGCCTGGTCGTCAGAGACTTCGCCGAGCCGATGACGCGGTCCTCGTGCTCGTCAAGGATCACCGCGTCGGTATAGGTGCCGCCGGTATCGACGCCCAGGAGATATGCCATCTGTCGCCCTCAGCGCGCGTTCTTGAGGATTCGTTCGGCCCCGATCCAGCCAACGAGAATGCTCGGCGCATTCGTATTGCCGCCGATCAGCGTTGGAAAGACCGAAGCGTCGCAGACCCTCAGACCCTCGACCCCACGAACCCTCAGATCCGGGTCGACGACAGAGGTGGCCGCGTCGCGCCCCATCCGCGCGGTGCAGGACGGGTGATAGACCGTGCCTGAGCGCGCGCGGAAATCGGCGATGAGATCGTCGTCCGTCTGCACCGAGGGCCCGGGGCGAAGCTCCTCGGCGATGAGCGAGCGGATCGGCCCCTCTGCCGCAATTCGCCGCAGGAACTTCACTGCAGCGAGCATTTCGGCCACGTCGTTCTCGGTGGAAAAGGCGTTCGCGACGATCCTCGGATGCACGAAGGGATCGGCGCTTTTCAGGGTGATCTCGCCACGGCTCGTGGGCCTGCAGTTCGATAGCCCGATCGACAGGCCGGAGAACGGATCGGGTGTCAGCAGCGGGCGCTCTCCCACCCTCGGGACGAGCGTCGAGAAGGCCTGGAAATAGAGCTGCATGTTGGGGCGCGTCAGATCCGGTGAGGTGCGGAAGAACCCGCCGGCATGGTTGATCGACTTCGCGAGCGGACCCGAACCGGTCAGGAGGTACTTCATCCCGACCAATGCCTTGCCCCACCAGGGCCGCAGGATGTCGTTGTAGGTCGGCACCGTCATCCGCCAGGTGTAGTTCAGCCCCTGGTGGTCGTTGAGATTGCGTCCGACGTTCGGTGCATCCGCGACGATGTCGATGCCATGCGTCCTGAGATGCGCGGCCGGCCCGATGCCGGAGAGCATCAGGAGATGCGGCGAGCCGATGGCCCCACCGGCGATAATGACCTCGGATTCGGCTCTGACCCGGCCCGATCTGCCATGCCTTTGGTACTCCACGCCGACCGCCCGGCGCCCCTTGAAGAGTACGCGCGTTACCTGTGCGTGGGTCAGGACCGTGACATTCGGCCGCTTCATTGCCGGCCTGAGGAAGGCCCGCGCAGCGGAGTTCCGCCGGGCATTTCGGATGGTCATCTGGTAGACGCCGACGCCCTCTTGCCTTGCGCCGTTGAAGTCCTCGTTGCAGGGCAGCCCCGTCGCCTCGGCCGATCGGAGAAAGGTCTCGACCAGCGGATGCAGGTCGCGGCGGTTGGCGGAGATGAACAGCGGCCCGCCCGTCCCACGCCAGTCGTCGCCGCCCGCCTCGTTGTCCTCGATGGCGCGATAGGCGGTGCGCGCGGCCTCCCAACCCCAGGCGCCACCGGCCTCCGACTCCCAGTCGTCATAATCGCTCGCATGGCCGCGGATCCAGACCATCGCGTTGATCGAACTCGACCCGCCGAGGACCTTACCCCTCGGCCAGTGGTCGCGGTTCCCGGCCAGCCCCGGATCGGGCTCTGTCGCGTAGAGCCAGTTCACCGCCGGGTCATAGAAGAGCTTGCCGTAGCCGAGCGGCATCTGGACGTAGAACCGCCGGTCGCTGCCGCCGGCCTCGATGACGAGAACGCGGTGACGACCGCTCGCCGACAGGCGCTCGGCCAGCACGCAGCCCGCCGAACCCGCCCCCACGATCACATAGTCGAATGTCGCGCCGTCCAACTCGCTTCCCCGCTGACCGCCTCTCCTTCCCACGCGCCAAGCCAGGCCGCCGCCCGGTTCGCGACAGATCAGGTCGCTCGCCGCCTATTCCAGCCGCGCCGGGAACCCCGGCGCGCGCAGGTCGGTGCCGAGGAGGTCCTCCAGAAGCTTTGCGATCATCGGCGACTGCGCCTCGCCGCCATAGGCCGCCCTCGCCGCGATGTAGGTCTGGTTCGTCATGGAGGCGAGGTCCAGGGGCACCCCGAATTCCCGTCCGAACCCGAGCGCGAAGCCGAGGTCCTTCAGCGCAAGGTCGATCGAGAAGGCGATGTCGTAGGAACCGTTGAGGATCAGCGCGCCCTCGGTTTCGTGCACGAAGGAGTTGCCCGACGAGGCCGCTATGGCGTGCCAGGCCTGGCCGAGGTCGAGCCCGCCGCGCTTCGCCAGCATCAATGCCTCGCCGCAGGCCTTGAGGTGGATGAAGGCGAGCATGTTCGTGATCACCTTGATGATCGCCGAGGAACCGAGCGGCCCCATGTGGAAGACGCGGTTTCCCATCGCCTCCATCGCCGGGCGGTGCAGTTCGACGAGGTCCGCGTCGCCCCCCGGCAACATCGTGATCTCGCCCCGCGCCGCCAGATGCACCCCGCCCGTCACCGGCAGTTCCAGCATCCTGACGCCCGCCTCCGCGGCGATCTTCGCGAGCCCCAGAACGTCGTCCCGGCCGAGTGTGGACATCTCCACCCAGGTCGCTCCAGGCTTCATTGCCGGCAGCATGGCGGAAAGGACCTTTTCCGATACCCCGGGCGAGGGCAGGCAGGTGATGACGTGATCGACGCGCGCTGCGAGGTCCGCGGCGTTGTCCGCCCAATGCGCACCCATGCTAGTCAAGCTCTCCGCAGCGGCGCGATTGACGTCGTTCACGGTCAGATCGAAGCCCGCCCGCAAGAGGCAACCTGCGCAGTTCGCGCCGAGGTTGCCAAGGCCGATGTACCCGTAATGCATGGGCTTCCTTCCCGTTTCAGTGTCTGATTCAGCGGAAATAGATGTTGTAGTCGGTCCTGATCGCCGCGTCGATCTGCGGGTCTATCTGCATCCGTGCCTTGGCCAGGATTTCGTTCTTCCGCTGGATTGCGCGCTCGAGCAGCATGGGCCGGTCGGCCTCCACCCATTCCTTCGGGCTCATCCGGTTGCCTAGAATGGGATAAACGTATTCGGTCTGCATCAGCTTCAGCGTCTGGCCCGAGCCGAGATAATGGCCGGGTCCGCCGAGGCAGACTTCCTTCATCGCCTCGATGGAGGTGGACTCCTCCGTCACGTCGATGCCGCGCACGCAGCGCAACACCTGGCCCAGGATGTCATCCCCGAGGACGAGGCTTTCGAGGCAGAAGCCGAGGAGCGATGCATGCATGCCGACAGCCTCATAGACCATGTTGAGGCCCGAAAGCCCGGCGAGCACATTGGTGATGCCCTGCTCCCACCCCGCCTGCATGTCCGGCAGCTTGGAATCGGTGATCCCCGCTGCCGCTCCGCCCGGCAGGTTGTAGAACCGGTGCATCTGCGCGCAGCCCGCCGTCAGCAGCGCCTGTTCCGCCGAACCGCCGGACATGGCGCCGGTGCGCAGGTCCGACACGAAAGGCCAGGTGCCGAAGATCGCCGGATGGCCCGGCGCCATCGCATTCACATAGACGACGCCGGCGAGGCATTCCGCCACCGCCTGCACGATGGCGAGCGCGATCGGCGCGGGCGCCGTCGCCCCCGCCTGCCCGGCGCTGAGGAGCAGCACGGGCATCCCGCCCCGGACGCAGGCTTCCATCGTGATGCAGCTTTCCTCGGCGAATTTCATCGGCGGCACGACGAAGCAGTTGGAGTTGGAGATGAAGGGTCGCGCCCGCCATGTGTCCTCGCCGCCCGCGATGCGGTGGATCATCTCGAAGCAGGGCGCGACATGGGACGGGTCGCTGAACGAGGTGCCCACATGCTTCGTCGTCCCGGCGCAGCAGGCATAGAGCGTGTTGAGGTCCATCTCCAGGTTGTCGGTCACATCGCGGCACACCATGGCGCGCTGGAAGAAATGGACGTTGTCGAGATTGTGTGTGATCCGCGCCGCGTCGTAGAGATCCTGCGCGGTGGAATCGCGATAGGTGTTCGTCTCGAGATCCACGACATGCACCGCCGCGCCCGCGGTGCCGAAATGCACGTTGGAGCCGGTGAGGTGCAGATCGTGCTTCGGATCGCGGCCGAAGAGCGTGATGTCGCGCGCGGCGACGGCCAGCATGTCCTCCACCAGCGCGCGGGGGAAACGGATGCGCCCGTCATCGCCCTGGACGGCGCCCGCGCCGGTGAGGATCTCGACCCCCGATCTCGGGGCCTGGCTGAGACCGATCACCTCAAGCGCCTCAAGCGCGGCCGCGTGGATTCGCGCCATTCCCGCGTCTCCCAGCGGGCGGTACTGCCCGCCCGGAAGCCCAGCCCGGATCGGCCTGAGCGCCTCGTCCAGCGGCGCCGCGCGCGCGGCCCGCCGTGCCTCGCGCCCGCCAGACCGTGCCGCCCGTCTCGGTTCGCAGTTCAGAGCCTCTTCCACCTCAAGCCTCACTTTCTTTCCGGAAATACTCTCGGGGGAGCGGGGGGCAGCAGGCCCCCCGACCAGCGTCGCGGAGGGCGCGCGTCACATCCGCACGCGCGCACCCTCGGGGTCGTAGATCGGCCGCACGGACACTTCTGCCGGCACGCGCCGTCCGGCAATCTCGATCTCGTAGCGTGAGGCCATGAGCGCATCGACGCCTTCCCCCTTGCAGGGCAGGTAGCCCATGCCGATCGCCGCGCCGAGGTGGTGGCCGTAGGCACCCGAGGTGAGATGACCCACGATCTTGCCGTCTCTGAGGACCGGTTCGTTGTGATAGACCATGACCTCGGGGTCCGAGAGGCGGAATTGCACCATCCGCCGCTCCAGCCCCGCCTCCTTCCTCCGGAGCACCGCGTCGCGGCCGACGAAGGCGGGCTTCGCCGTCTTCACCGCGAAACCGAGGCCCGCCTCCAGCACATGATCCTCGGACGTGATGTCGTGGCCGAAGTGGCGGAACGCCTTTTCGATCCGGCAACTGTCCATCATGTGCATGCCGCAGAGCTTCAGCCCGACATCGGCCCCGACCTCCCGCAGCACCTCGAAGACATGTGCTGCCATGTCGGACGAGACATAGATTTCCCAGCCAAGTTCGCCGACGTAGGAAACGCGGTGGACACGGGCAAGGCCCATGCCGATCTCGATCTCCTGCGCCGTGCCGAAGGGATTCGCCTCGTTCGAGAAGTCGTTCGGGCTGACCTTCCGGATCAGATCGCGCGCCTTCGGGCCCATGACGGCCAGCACACCCTCTGCCGCCGTCACATCTGTCAGGACAACGTTGAAATCGCCGACATGGCGCCGCATCCAGGCCTGGTCCTTCGGCCGCGTGATCGCCGGCGTGACGACGAGATATGCCGTCTCCGATAGCCGCGTCACGGTCACGTCGGCTTCGATGCCGCCCCTGGCGTTCAGGAACTGGGTATAGACGATCCGGCCCGCCGGCACGGAAAGATCTGCTCCGCAGATATGGTTCAGGTAAGCTTCGGCATCGCGCCCTTCGACCCTGATCTTGCCGAAGCTGGACATGTCGTACATCCCGACGCCGGTACGGATCGCGCGATGCTCTTCGGCGGTGTTCTCGAACCAGTTCTGCCGCCCCCAGGAATAGTCGTATTCGCGCTTCTGGCCGGATTTCGCGAACCAGTTCGCCCTCTCCCAGCCGCCGATCTCGCCGAAGACCGCACCCTGCGCCTCCAGATGCGCGTGGAACGGGCTCCGGCGCACCCCCCGCGCGGTCGCCTTCTGGCGATAGGGGTAATGGTCGGCGTAGAGGAGGCCCAGCGTCTCTTTCGAGCGCTCAAAAAGATAGTGGCGGTTGCCCTGGAAGGGTTGGTTGCGGCCCACGTCCACATCGCCGAGGTCGAAGGGCTTCTCGCCCGACTCCATCCATTCGGCGAGCGCCATGCCGGCGCCGCCCGCCGACTGGATGCCGATGGAATTGAATCCGGCCGCGACCCAGAAGTTGTCCACCTCGAGCGACAGGCCGAGGTTGTAGGCATCGTCCGGCGTGAAGCTTTCCGGCCCGTTGAAGAAGGTGTGGATGCCCGCCTCCGCCAGCATCGGCAACCGGTGCACCGCGCGTTCGAGGATCGGCTCGAAATGGTCGAAGTCCTCGGGAAGCTGGTCGAAGCAGAAATCCTCGGAAATGCCGGCCATGCCCCATGGCTTCGCATTCGGCTCGAAGGCGCCGAGCAGGTACTTCCCGGCATCCTCCTTGTAGTAGGCGCATTCGTCCGGCACGCGCAGCACCGGCATTTGTGTGAGGCCGGGGATCGGCTCGGTCACGATGTAGAAATGCTCGCAGGCATGCAGGGGCACGTTGACACCTGCCATCCTGCCAACCTCGCGGCCCCACATTCCTGCGCAGTTGACGACATGTTCGGCCTGGATAGACCCTGTTTCGCCATCCTTCGACCAAGTCACCGCTGTGGCGCGACGCCCCCTCACGTTCACGCCCGTGACCTTCACACCCTCGACGACCGTCGCCCCGCGCTGCCGCGAACCCTTGGCCAGCGCGAGCGCGATGTTCGCCGGGTCGCCCTGGCCGTCGGTCGGCAACCAGACCCCGGCCTTGACGCCCTCGATGTTGAGGTGTGTGTAGCGTTCCTTCACTTCCGCAGGCGACAACTCCTCGACCGGCACGCCGAAGCCGCGCGCCATCGAGGCATTGCGGAACAATTCCTCCTTCCGCGCCTCCGTCAAAGCCACGGAAACCGAACCGACGGTCTTCATGCCGGTCGCCAGCCCCGTCTCGGCTTCGAGCCCGCGATAGAGATCGGCCGAATACTTGGCCAGCCGCGTCATGTTGGCCGAAGCGCGCAGCTGCCCGATCAACCCCGCCGCGTGCCAGGTCGTGCCGGAGGTCAGTTGCTTGCGCTCCAGGAGCACGACGTCGCTCCAGCCGAGCTTGGTCAGGTGATAGGCCACGGAACACCCGACGACCCCGCCGCCGATGATCACCGCCCGCGCCCTTGTCGGCAGGTCAGCCATTGTCGTTCCTTTCGCCTGGGATGAGCACGATCTTGCCCGCTTGGTGTTTTGCCTCGAATTCCTCCTGCGCGCGGGCGATCTCGCGCAGCGGGTAGACCTTGGCGACCAGCGGCCGGACCGCCGCGGTGTTGATGATGGTGACGAGCCCGGCAAAGACTTCGCGCGGCTGGTGGGTGCAGCCGAAAAGCGTCAGGTCGTTCAGGTAGACCGTCCGCAGGTCTCCCTCCACGATCGGCCCGGCGATCGCGCCCGAAGTGGCATAGCGGCCGCCGGGCTTCAGCGCTGTCAGCCGGTCGTTCCAGCCCGCACCCCCGACCACGTCGATCACCACGTCGAAGGCTTTCGCGGGCGGGGTCGCGCCGCGGTCGAGGATCCGGGAGCCGGCGTCGCGCAGCGGTGACGCCTTGGACGGCGCGCATTGCGCCGTGACGATCGCCCCCTTGAGGACCGCGAGCTGGACGGCGGCAAACCCGACGCCACCCGACGCGCCCGTCACCAGAATCCGTTCCCCGGACCGTAGTCCGACGCGTGTCAGGAGGTTGTAGGCCGTCCCGTAGGCGCAGGGCATGGCGCCGATCTCGATATCGCTGAGGACCGAGGCGCTGACATCATGCAGGTGCCGGGCCGGCACCACGCAGAATTCGGCGAAGGCGCCGTCGTATTCCGAGCCGATGGCGCGGAACGCCAGCGGGTTCTCGGCCGTCGGCTCTGCCTGGTTCGTCGGGCAGATCACCCGCGCACCCAGGGGAGGCGCGCTCACGCCAGGGCCGTGCCGGACCACCCGACCGCAGAGGTCGCTGCCCTGGATGCGCGGAAAGCGGATGGCGCCGGCCCAGCCGCCGGCCTCGGGGGCATCGGCCCGGGCATACCAGCCCTTGCGGGTGTTGATGTCAGTCGCGTTCAACCCGGCGGCGAGCACCTGCACCAGGACCTCGCCCTCGCCGGGCTGGGGCAGCGGGATGTCGTCCGACCAGACCAGCCTTTCCGGCCCGCCGTGTCCGGTCAGAAGAATGCCGCTCATTCGGGACGGGGTGGCCATCGCGGTCTCAGGCCCTGATCCGCTTGTTCTCGGGGTCCCAGAGCGGCCGGTCTTCCTGCACCAACGCGCGGAACCGCTCGCCGTATATCTCCACCTCGACCATGGTTCCCGGCACCGCGAGGTCGGCGCGGAGCATCCCCAGCGCGATCGAGGCGCCGACCCGGTAGCCCCAGGCGCCGCTCGTCGTCTCGCCGGCGATCTCGCCGTGATGCCAGAGCGTCGACATGTAGGGCGCGTCGCAAGCGCCCGCATCCACGACCAGGGTCACGAAGCGTTTCTTCACACCGCGCTGTTTCTCGGCCAGAAGCGCCGCCTTGCCGGGAAAGTCCTGCGGCTTGTCGAAGCGGATGAAGCGATCGAGCCCACCTTCGAGGAGGCTGTAGTCAGTCGACAGATCGCCCTTCCACGCCCGGTAACCCTTTTCGATCCGCAAGGAGTTCAGCGCCCACATCCCGAAGGGCTTCGCGCCGGCCTCCAGCACGGCATCGTGGATCGCGGGGATCGCCTCAACCGGCGCATGGACCTCCCAGCCAAGCTCCCCGGCGAAGGAGACGCGCGCCAGAACCGCCTTCTGCCCAGCCACGGTCCCCATCCCGTGGCTGAGCCAGGGCAGGGCGAGGTCGGCGTCGGAGATTTTCGCGAAAAGGTCGCGCGACTTCGGGCCGGTGACGATCAGGGTGGACAGGTCGCGGGTGCGATCACTGAGCGTCAGGCCCCTCGGCAAACCCCGGGCCAGCCATTCGTAGTCGTGCCACTGTGCCACGGCGGCGGTGATCAGCGTATAGTCGTCCTCGCCATTGCAGGCGACCGACATCTCGGTGACGATGCGGCCGCGGTCGTCGGGGAAATAGGCCAGCGAAAGCCGCCCGGGCTTCGGCAGGGCGCCGGCGATCCGCCCCAGAAGCCATTCGCCCGCGCCGGGGCCCGACAGGTGGAAACGCGAGAAGCCCGGCAGGTCGAGGACGCCGACACCGTCGCGCACGGCCTCACATTCCTCGCGGATGCGCTTCTCCCAGGGGCCTGCACGATTCCAGGTCTGCGTTGCGGCCTCTGACAGGTCGTCGCCCGGCCGCGCGAACCAGTTCGCCCGCTCCCAGCCCCCGTAAGCGCCCATCTGGCCGCCGAGTGCCTTCACCCTGTCGTGCACCGGCGACAGCTTGCGGTCCGGTGCGGCGGGCCAGCGGTGCCAGGGGAAGTGCATGGCGTATTCGTGGCCATAGACCTCCATCCCCTTGGCGATGCAGTAGTCGCGGTCGGTGTAGTCGGTGAAGCGCCGCGGGTCGCAGGACCACATGTCCCATTCGGTGGCACCCTCGGTGACCCATTCGGCCAGCACCTTGCCCGCGCCGCCGGCCTGGGCGATGCCGAAGGTGAAGACGCACGCCTCGAAGGCGTTCGGCACACCGGGCATTGGCCCGATCAGCGGGTTGCCGTCGGGTGCATATGGGATCGGGCCGTTGATCACCTTCGACACGCCCGCAGTGCCCAACAGCGGCACCCGGGCCATCGCGTCCTCGATATAGGGCTCCAGCCGGTCGAGGTCGTCAGGGAACAGCTGGAAGGAGAAATCCTCGGGGAAAGGGTCGTCCGGCGTCACCCAATGGGCGCGGCAGTTCCTCTCGTAGGGGCCGAGGTTGAAGCCGGTCTTTTCCTGCCGGAGGTAGTAGGACGTATCGACATCGCGCAGAAGCGGCAGCTTGTGGCCGACCTCCTTCGTCCAGGCCTCGATCTCCGGGATCGGCTCGGACAGCAGATACTGGTGGCTCATCACCATCATCGGCACCGTCCGCCCGCCGAAGGGCCGGAACCATTCGCCGACCTTCCGGGCATAGTATCCGGCGGCGTTGACCACGATCTCCGCCCGGATAGAGCCTTTCTCGGTATGCACGACCCATTCGCCGTTCTCGCGGCTCACGCCCGTTGCCGGGGAAAAGCGGAGGATCGTGGCACCCATGTCGCGGGCACCCTTGGCCAGCGCCTGGGCCAGTTGCGCCGGGTC
>WBZL01001493.1_pt1 | contig 24486 bp, 23 predicted proteins | sample 5204291 | NCBI WGS metagenome assembly WBZL01 (sample SAMN12344345, study PRJNA552823) | activated sludge metagenome | biome: Activated sludge suspended growth; feature: Nitrification reactor; material: Wastewater; isolation source: activated sludge from nitrification reactor of wastewater...
TTTAAGTTGGAGTGTCTCAAACTCAAGCGTCATCTGAATCATTTTGCCTTGCGCGCCCATTTGTATCTCAAGGCTATTCGCGTGGCTTATGACGAACTCCAAGTTCTCAAGGCTGCGTAACATCAGTTAACAGGACGGAAACCCGAATTTTATACTAACTCCCTATTCTTTCTTCTAGGAACTCTGTGTCTGGTAACTTCACGTGAAGTTACCAGACTTTTCTTAAGGGAATTCCAGGGCAATCGGGTGTAACGGGATGAACTCTCTCGCTTGGCTGGAGCGGTCATCGAGTGACTGATACGTTATAATTTGAGTGCCCTGTTCAATGAATAGGGTAGAACTTGAAAAAAAAGGATGGAAAGGGGGATGCACATTTCCCCTTTCCATCCTTTTTTTTCGGAGCTTTCTTTCTGTGTGAGTGACATGCCTTTTGAAGGGATTTGCCCCAAAAGACATGGAAGGAATGTATGGCGTATCGTCTGGAAGCAAACGAAGAGATTTCAGCGGGCATCCGACGGGTGTTGCGAGAAAGAATCAATGAGGTTGTGGACGATCTGACGAACCCCATCAAAGATCGGGATAAAGGGGTCCACAATGCCCGGAAAAATTTTAAGCGTTTGCGCGCCGCCTTGCGGCTTATTCGGGGGGAGGTAGGTGAGGGGGGCTATCAGCGGGAAAATGTTCGGTTTCGCGATGCCGCGCGGCGTCTGGCCTCCGCGCGAGATAGTTGGGTGATGGTCGAGGCACTGGACAAACTGGTCGCCGATTACGCGCATCTTCTGGCCCCCAATGCGTTCGCGGGGGTCCGCCAAACCCTGATCGCCCAATACGAAAAAATCAAACAGGCGGAGAGCGAAGAGGCCATTCCTGAAGTGGTTCGTCTCGTCCAACGCTCCCAAATCGAACATCTGCCCATCCAGCGGGAAAATTTTTCGGTGTTTCGCGCGGGGTTGCAACACATTTACGAGCAGGGGCAAACCGCGATGACTCAGGCCTACGCCCAGCCCACCCCTGAGATGTTCCACGAGTGGCGCAAACGCGTGAAATATCTCTGGTATCAGATCGAAATTCTCGCCGCTTTGTGGCCGACGATGTTGGAAAACCTCGCCGAAGAACTTCACACCCTCTCCGAATATTTGGGCGACGACCATGATCTGGCGGTCCTGCGCCGGACTGTTTTGGATGATCCCGGCGGGTTCGTGGAAGAAAAGGAACTCCTCATTTTTGTCGCCCTCATCGATCAAAAACGCCTCACCTTGCAGGCCGCCGCACACCCTTTGGGCGAACGCATTTATTCCGATACCCCCAAAGCATTCACCCGCCGCTTAAAAAGTTACTGGAAAGCGTGGATGGCCGAAGACCACGGACGCCAAACCGAACTCATCCACGAGATTGGCAAAGCCAGCCCACCTTCGATGTTTTCCGTCAACGGTTTGCTGACGACCGCAGAAATGGCGATTCGTCTGGAGATGCCCATAGCCAAAGTGCGGGAACTCATCCACACTAACAAACTTCCGGCAGAAAAGGTGGGCAATATCTGGGTGATCAAAGTGGGAGAACCCTCGCAAACCGCGTCCGAACCCCCAAACAAGGGCGAAGAAAAATTTTTCAGCACGCTGGAAGCGGCGGAATATTTGCACACAACCCCTCAACAAATTCGAAAACGCATCGCGACCGGGACCCTTCCCGCTGTCAAAATCGGGCGAAACTGGCTGATCCATGCAGGAGATATGCTCGAATAGTAAAATTCAGCAGATCACAATTTTGTAGTGACGACTTCAGTCGTTAGGGGCGACGAGCGATTGAAATCGCCACTACAACCATCCTTTTTTTCATCCTCAGCGTGGACAAACTTCACATAAAAAACGGCGGGCTGGTCACAATATATTGCTCAAACTTCCCAAACGGCTCATCACTCATAAAAAACGCCATAAACCCATCCGGGATTTTGTACCCGTGGGCGAGCAGATAATCCACCGCATGACGGTTGTGCAGGGGCACCTCCATGCCGACCAAATCAACCCCCTCCCGCGCCGCCTGGTTTTCCATATGCGCGAGCACCGCGGGGAAATCCGCCGGATCGAGCAGAGCGAACGGACCGTTATTCCTCCCTGTGTACCCGTACCCGACCGGGGCACCGTCTCGCATGTATAACCACCCCTGTCGGTCGGCGTTTAACCACACATGATCCGCCCGACGATGGAACTCCAGAATCTGTTCGTCAATGGCATCTAAAATGGCGAAATCTGCGGGCGTTATGCGTTGAAAGCCCAAATCCGCCAGAATGGTGACGGGTTCCGGTTCTTTCTCAAAATACATGATCGGAAAACGGGGATACACGCCCGCTTTCAGGTACCGGGCCTGGGCGCGTAAATCGGTCGTGGCGATGATCGTCCGGCGGCGCGCCCCCTCGCGGGGGAACACCCGCTCAAACAGGTGGCGCCCCACCCCCACGGATTGCACCCCCGGCTTGACAAAAAACTCAGTCAGTTCCCGCATCCCATCGTGGCACACCGCCCGCGCAAACCCGATCACCTGCCCATCCTGTTCCGCCACCCAAAAATTTTCCGCCGTGCGCGCCAGATGTTCCAGCAACGAGCGGCGAAAGTCCCACATGCGGGCCAGTTTTTCGGGACTGGCAAAACTGGTCTCCTCCATCACGCCGATGCGGGGAAGCAGATCGGCAATCGCTTCTTCGATCACAAGAAAAACGGCATACGAATCATCCAGCGTTCCGGGACGGTACGTGATTGGTAAATTCAACATCTATCTCCCAAGAAGTTCCAATAAAACATCCGGTCTGTCCGTCATAATCCCATCCACCCCGAGGTCAATCAACATCCGCATGTCATTGGGGTCGTTGATCGTCCATGCGTGGATTTGCAGACCCCGGCGGTGGGCGTTCGCAACAAATCCGGACGTGATCACGGTAATCCCGGCGCTTTCGATGGGGACTTGCATCGCGTAATACGGGGGCGTGACCGGGTTTCCGAGAAAGGCAAAACTCAGATAAACGAACTGTTTCACTTCCCCGGTGCTGGCCGCGGTCGCTACTTCCGGGCAGGCGGCGCGGAACTCGCCCATCGCCAGATCACTGAACGAGGGCACGATCACCTTCGTTTCCATCCCGTATTGCCGGATCAGATCGCACAACGGCTGGGCCATCGAGGGCGCTTCTTGCTTGATCTCCACGATCATCGCGTAATCCGGGAAGGTTTGGAAGACTTCTTCCAGCGTGGGCATGACAACGCCCTGCCCGCGATAGGGGTACGTGGCCCCGTCATCCTGCGTCCAATCGTACGCGGCGTCGAGGGCCTGGACTTCCGCCAGCGTCATGTCGCTGATCACGCCCGTTCCGTCGGTAGTTTCGTCCACGGTGATGTCGTGGTTGAGGACGATTTGCCCATCACCGGTCATGTTGACGTTCATTTCGAGCACGTCCACCCCCAACGCGGCGGCGTTTTCGAGAAACAGTATCGTATCCCCCGGCCAGGGGCTGGTCCCCCCGGTGTCCGCGTGGGCGATCACGAGGGGGTATTGGTTGAATGGGTTAAACCAGGGATGCGCCGGCGCGGGTTGTGCGGTGAAGCGGGCGAGGCCAATGATGGCTAAAATTGCGCCCAGGACAAAAGTGAGAGGACGAAAAAGTTTACGCATTATGGCACCCACATAAATTCCATTTTGGGCGTTAATAACCGTTCGAGCAACGCGAACGCGCTCGTATCGGACGGATTTGCGACCCCGCCGAGCAGGGATAAAATTCCGATCTGGTTCGAATACCGGATCACGCGCGGGTCCCCGGAGATGAGCGCCAGGGTGGCGGCTTTGTTGATGGCGTCTTGTTCGTACCCCAACGCATCCACCAGTCCCAATTCCAACGCTTGCCGCCCGGTGAACACCCGCCCATCGGCCAGTTCGCGGACGGCGTCCTCGGTCATGTTACGCCCCTCGGCCACGATGCTGACAAAACCGGAGTACGTTTCGTCAATCACCCCTTGCCAGTACTCCAATTCTTCAGGAGTCATTTCCCGGTACATACTCCCAAAGTCTTTCGCCTCGCCGGAAATAATGACGTTCATTTCGACGCCGACTTTGTCGAGGAGTTCTTGCGCGTTGGGAAAGGTGCTGATCACGCCAATCGATCCCGCGAGGGAATTCGGGTTGGCGATGATGTAGTCGCCTGCCATGCTGACGTAATATCCGCCGGATGCCGCCATCTCGCCAAACAGGACCACGATGGGTTTCTGCACATTTTCCAGTTCGTTGTAGATCACGTCCGAGGCGACGACGGAGCCGCCGGGGCTGTTGACCACGAGCAAAATCGCTTCCACGTCCGGGTCTTGCACGCTCCATCGGATCACGTCCACCACGTCTTCGGACGCGGCCTGGGCGGAGGCGCTGTAGGTGGACGCACGCCCACTCACGATGGGGCCGCTGATTTCGATGATGGCAATCGCTGGCCCGGTGAGTGGCCCGGAGACGTGAATGGGGATTGCCGGGGTCGCCGCGCTCCCGCCCCCGCCCCCTGCCGCGCTCAAGCCGACGATGAAAAGAAAAAAGAAGCCCATGCAGGCGAGCATTGGCAGGGTGAAACCGATAAAGACCCCCACCAAAGTCCACAAGGCCGTCCGATTTCCGGGGGTTTTGGGAGGCTGTGCGGGGGACACAGGGTGTTGTTCGCTCATTTTGTCTCCATTGATTAATTGGGTGAATCGCTGAATCTTTGAATTGCTGTATCGTTGAATCTTTGAATCGCTGAATCGAATTCTACCATGCGGGGTATAATCTTTTTCGTATTGTGCCGTGTTTCGCGATATCCCCACGAAATACGAAATCTGCAATACGTGCGGGAAACCCCCAAATTCTGTAATTACTCACGCTGAATGGGGTAGCACTCGAAATAAAGGATGAAAGGGGGGATGTACATCCCCCCTTTCATCCTTTATTTCGGAACTTCCTTGGTGAGTAGTTACCAAATTCTTATTCAAAGAGGTAACCTCATGCGAACTCCTATCGTAGCTGGAAACTGGAAAATGAACAAAACCGTTGCCGAGGCGCGCAATTTGGTTTACGAACTGCTCACCGATTTGAAGGCGATTCAAGGCGTCCAGAAAGTGCTTTGCCCGCCCTTCCCCGCGTTGAGCACGGTCGCCGAACTCCTCAAGGGCACGGACCTCGGTCTGGGTGCCCAAAACTTACATTGGGAAGCCAAAGGCGCCTACACCGGGGAAGTGGCCCCGAACATGGTCGCCGAGTTCTGTCAATTTGTCATCATCGGGCATTCGGAACGGCGCACCTATTTTGGCGAAACCGATGAAACGGTCAATAAACGCATCAAAGCCGCCCTGGGCGTGGGGCTGACTCCCATCGTTTGTGTGGGCGAAACCTATGCCGAAAACCAGGCCGGGCAAACGGCGGAAGTCGTCACCCGTCAGGTGAACGGTGCCCTGGCAGGGTTGGATGCCGCGACGGTGGCGGGCTTGATCATCGCGTACGAACCCGTGTGGGCCATCGGCACCGGGTTGGCGTCCGAACCCGAACCCGCCAACCAGGTCATCGCCGATCATATTCGTGGTCCCATCGCCGCCCAGTTTGGCGCAGAGACGGCTCAGGCTGTCCGTGTGCAGTACGGCGGTTCCGTCACCGCGGCCAACGCGGCGACGTATTTCTCCCAACCCGACATTGATGGTGCGTTGGTCGGTGGAGCGAGTTTGAAAGCTGGGGATTTTGTAGCGATTGTGAAGGCGGCCTCTAAGTAACGAGTGGTCAGTAACCAGTATTCAGTAACCAGTATTCAGTATTCAGTGAACAGTAATCACTGGATACTGGATACTGGATACTGGATACTGAACACTGAACACTGAACACTGAACACTGAACACTGAATGACCGAATTCGCTGGTCTGTGGTGGCTTCTTGCCGCGTTGCTCCCGCTTCTTTATCTCCAACGCAGGTTGCATGGGGAATTGATGGCTGTTTTTTTGCTTCTCACCCGGAGCGAGAAAATTTCCATGGTGTTGTTTTCGTTGTTGTTTTTTCCGGGGGTGCTTATCCATGAGTTGAGCCATTGGGTGACAGCGGTGGTTTTGGGCGTGCGGACGGGGAAAATTTGGTTGCTCCCTGAACAGCAACCCGACGGGAGTCTGCGTTTGGGCTATGTCGAGGTGACCCGGCCCGATTTTGTCCGGGATTCGCTAATTGGTTTTGCGCCGATGGTTTTTGGCGGATTGTTTGTGGGGTATGCAGGGCTATATCAGTTGAAGTTCAATATGCTTTGGGAAACGTTATTTGAAATCAAGTTGACCCTCCTTCCAGAAACACTTGCCAGTTTTTACGGGCAAACGGATTTTTGGCTTTGGTTCTATTTGGTGTTTGTTGTCAGTGCGATGATGGTGCCTTCACCCTCTGACCGGCTCGGTTGGCGGTCATTGATCTTGTTTGCCACCATGATCGTGGGCTTTGCCCTCGCGGCAGGGGCCGGACCCTGGATGCTGGAAAACATTGCGCCCCCGCTCAACGCGTTATTTCAATCTGCGGCAGTCGTTTTTGGTATCAGCATTCTCGTGCATCTCGCCCTTTTATTCCCCACTGTGCTCGTCCGTTTGGGGCTGAATCGGTTAACGGGATTAACCGTAGTCTCCAAATAAGCGCATCAACGAGAAGGGGATGGCAATAACACCCTCAACGCTTTCGCCTGCACCTCGATATTCACCTCTTTCACCTTTCCCCACGGTTCCCCGTCCATCTGCATCCACTCGTCGGCTTCAAAATTTACCTTTAAGCGTCGGAATGGCAGGCAAAGCGTTTCTTTGTCCTTGACATGCCACCCCAGGCCCAAATTCCACAAATGCCGGGTGATCATCCTCACGCCCCCGATCCCGCCCCCAAACAGCCACACTTCCATTTGCCCATCATCCCACGCGGCGGATGGGGACAGGCGCGCAATCCCGCCCCCATAGTAGGAAATATTGCTCGCGACCGCCAACATAAAACGCCCCTCCACCTGTTGCCCCTCGGTTTCTATCTGCATGTGTGTCCCTTTCCAGCCTGCCGCAGAACGGAAAATGTTGAGCACATAAAAAAGCTCATTCAACCGTTTCACCCACCGGGTGCGATGCCGCTCCAACCGATCCACCACGCGTCCATCCAGCCCAAATCCCGCCCACAATAAAAACGGTCGCCCGTTGCACATCCCGATGTCCATTGTCCGCACCTCTCCGGTTGTCAATCGCCGCGCGTTTTCCGTCACCTGATTCAACCCGATGACGGACAAACCGATCTCCTGCGCCCAGACATTCGCCGTGCCCGTGGGCAGAATCCCCAACGCGGTGGTGGACCCAATCAGCCCGGTCGCCGCGCGCCCCAACGACCCATCCCCTCCCGCGACCCATACGTTATCGAACGCTTCCCGCCCCGCTTCCTGGGCCAGGGTGGTGACATGCTCGGCGCTCTCGGACCGCTCAAACCGTACCTCCCACCCCGCCTCGCCCCACGCGCGCGCGGCGGCACGCACCTCTTTTTCCACCCCCACCCTGCCCGCCGCCGGATTCCAAATCAACATCGCTTTTTTCATCCCCCCATTGTAAACGATTCAGCAAATCGGCAACTCAGTAAATCGGCAATACGCAATACAGAATACGGAATACGAACCACCCATGATAAAATTCTCCCACCATGACTGACAAATCCGCCCTGCTCAATAATCGATATGCGCTCCAGAAACGTGTAGGCAAAGGGGGCATGGCTGTAGTCTACGAAGCCCACGATCTCATGCTTGAACGCACGGTCGCGATCAAGATTCTCCGCGAATCCTTTTCCCGCGACCCGGCCTTCCGTGAACGGTTCCGCCAGGAAGCCAAAGCCGCCGCCAACCTGACCCACCCCAACATCGTCACCATCCATGATTTCGGCTACGATGCCGGACGCCTGTTCATCATCATGGAACACGTCCCCGGGACGGACCTGAAAACGATCATCGAACAGCGCGGGCGTTTTACCATGGAAGAAGCCATCCCCCTCCTCGTGCAAACCTGTGCCGGGCTGGGGTACGCCCACCGCGCGGGGTTGGTTCACTGCGACATCAAACCGCACAACATCCTCATCACCCCCGATCAACGGGTCAAAGTGACCGATTTCGGCATCGCCCGCGCCCTCGCGTCGATCCACCCCGATGAAAAAATTGACGTTGTGTGGGGATCACCCCAATATTTCTCCCCCGAACAGGCCGACGGACGCGCCCCCTCCCCGGCCTCCGACGTGTACTCGTTGGGCGTCATTATGTACGAGATGTTCACGGGCCGTCTTCCCTTTGTCAGCAACTCCACCGATCATCTGGCCCGGATGCACCGCGAGACCAAACCGCTCCCGCCCACGCAACTCAATCCCGATATCCCCGAAGTTCTCGAACAAATCATCCTGAAGGTTCTTACGAAAGAACCCTCCTCGCGCTATCGCACCGCGGACCAATTGGGGCGCGTGCTCCTCACCTTTGGCCCTCCCGGAAGGGAAATCCCCTCGCGGCCTCTGTCCCAAGTTCCGGGCGCTGTAACCCCTGGCGGGATGGGCCGCACCATTCCGGGGACTGAACCCGTCACCACGCCCAGAGATACCGTCCTCGGAAAGGGATACCAAACCACGCAACCCTCCTCTCCCCCCACTCCGCGGGATACAGGGATTGATTGGGGTTTGGTCGCCCTGGCGTTTGTCACCCTCCTCGATTTGGGGGTGTTACTCTTGTTTTGGATTTATGTCATCGAACAATTCAACATCCTCTAAAATGCCCCACCCTCATTATCTAGCCCCCTCCATTTTGTCGGCAGATTTTCTCACCCTGGGTCAGCAAATTAAAGACGCTGAGACCGCGGGTGCAGACTGGATTCACATTGATGTCATTGATGGGCACTTTGCCCCCAACCTGACGATGGGGCCGGTCGTGGTCGCCGCTTGCCGCCGTGCGACCCAACTCCCGCTGGATGTCCACCTCATGATCGAGCAACCCGACCGCTTGCTCGAGGCGTTTGCTCGTGCCGGGGCCACTTCGCTGACCGTTCACGTGGAAACCTGCCCACACCTTCACCGGACGCTGACGCAGATCCGGGAATTGGGATGTGGGGTGGGGGTCGCACTCAATCCGGGTACGCCAGCCAGCGCCATTGAACCCATTCTGCATTTGGTGGATTTGGTCCTGGTGATGAGTGTCAATCCCGGCTTTTCCGGGCAGGAATTTATCCCCGAAGTGCTTCTCAAAGTCACCGAAATTCGCAAAAAGCTCAACAAGATCAACCCCCCCGCCGTGATCGAAATCGATGGCGGGATCACTCCCGAAACGTTGTTACGTTCTCTGAAAGCGGGGACGCAGGTATTTGTCGCGGCCACTTCCGTGTTTGGGCATCCTGATGGGATTGCCGCGGGGGTACAGTCGTTACGTGAAGTATTTCCACGTTCATAAACCGCCGCTACACTTCCGAAAAAAGGAGGGATGCGGGAGGCACATCCCGCATCCCTCCTTTTTTCGGCCTTTGTCTCTTAAAACAAAAATCGCGGCCTTCACCGCGATCCTTGAAAACGAACGACGAGTTGGAACCTGGAAAACGAGATGAAACTCGTCTTCTAAGTTAAGCTCGAAGTCTGAGGGTTTTTAGGAACCCTTGGCCATGGTACGAATACAGCGTGTGCAGAGCAGTTTTTGCTCTTTGCGCCCGCCTTCAAACACCAACACTCGTTGCAGGTTGGGTTTGAATGTACGGCGGGTAGCTTTCTTCGACCAGGGAACATTCCGCCCAAAAGCCGTCGTTTTGCCACAATTTTGACACTTTGCCATTTCTCATCATCCTTTTCTAACACTTGTAAGTGCGCTTATAATAGCATGGTTTACAGAGACATGCGTCCTTTTCGGAGGCCGAGCAATCCTACCACAAACCTTTTGGGATAGCAACATCTTGTTACCCAAATCAGCAATTCTCGATATGGACATAAGCCGACGAACGGCGTTCCTTAAAACGACCGCCCTGAAGCCAAAAGACGCACATTAAGGAACGCCGTTCGTCCAAAATGAGAATTGCTGTACCCAAATTCAGCAGATCACAATTTTGTAGTGACGACTTCAGTCGTTAGGGGCGATAAACGATTGAAATCGTCACGACAGCCCGAATATTTGATTCACTGAAGTGAGCAATTCTGACTCTACCCGCATAATTGGGAAAAGAATAGGAATTTGACGGATTGAAGAGTATACTCTTCAATCCGCCAAAATGACGAATCTTTCACACGAAAAATGCGAGAGTCGCAAGTCTTTTACAGATGAATGGTGTTCCTTCCATGATCGTTGTTGCACATCATTTTGGACAAAAGGAACCGGTTCATGACGACAATTCAAATCGAGGTATTAAATGAGTGACGAAATTACTCCTCTGGGAAGTATCCACATCTCTCCACAAGCTGTTGCCACCATCGCTTACCATGCCACCATGCAGTCCTATGGCGTGGTCGGGTTAGCGGCCAAAAACTTGTTGGATGGTCTCGCCAACGTCATTGTCAAAGACCCTACGCATGGGATTGACGTTCACTACGATGGCGAAACCATCGACATCGATATCTACATCATCGTTGAATACGGCACCCGGATCAAATCTGTCGCCGCCAGTGTCGCCAACACCGTACGTTACCAGGTCGAAAAAGCCATCGGCCTCCCCATCAACAATGTCAATGTCCACGTTCAGGGGCTAAGGATCAGTGACGTGGATTGATTCAGTATTCAGTGTTCAGTCTAAAAAAACTGAATACTGAACACTGAACACTGAATACTGAACACTGGAATAAGGACTCTTTTCATGGAAAACACCTCTAAACTGATCCTCAACCCCGAACGCCGTGCCCGCTTTGAAAACGAACCCGTGGACGGGCAGGCGTTTAAAGAACTCGCCCAGGCAGGGTTGGCGTGGCTTCGGACAAACGCCGCCAACGTCAATGCCCTTAACGTCTTTCCCGTTCCCGACGGCGATACGGGAACCAACATGGTTCTGACGATGCAATCGGCCATTAACGAAATCAACGAATCGCCGGAGCGGAATGTTGGAAAGATCGCGCACAGTGTGGCGCACGGGGCGTTGATGGGGGCGCGGGGCAACTCAGGGGTGATCCTGTCCCAGTTGATGCGGGGATTTGCCCGTGCCCTGCAAGATCAACCGGTTTTGAACAATGATCTGCTCGCCGCCGCGTTTGCCGAAGCGCGGGACACGGCCTACCGCGGGGTGGTGAAACCTGTCGAGGGCACGATCCTGACCGTGTCCAAAGATATGGCCCTCGCCGCGGAAGCCGCGCGCCATACAACGCGGAACGTCGTCATCTTACTGGAAGAAGTCGTCCGGGAGGGGGCCGCGTCCGTGGAACGTACCCCTGAATTCCTGCCGATTCTCAAACAGGCGGGGGTGGTGGATTCGGGGGGGAAAGGGTTGTTTTTTATCATCGAGGGGATGTTGCGATATATCAACGGACAATCGCTGGATACGGCGGAGATTACGCTTCAGCCGCTTTCCGGGATGGATTTGGAAGGGGCGATGGAAGAGGTCGAAGAGGGGCAGGATTACGAAGTGATCGTGGACTTCCGCCCGGAAGGTGCGCTCGATCTGCGGCAGTTTTATGGGAAGTTGGAAGAGATGGGGACGTCCATCCAGGTTGGGGAAGGGGATGGGTTGTACCGCGTGCATATCCATGTGCCGACCGAAAACCGCTACCTGCCGATTGATTACGCGATGTCCATTGGGACAATCACGAAGGTGCATATCGAAAACCTGATGATTCAGGTAGGGGCGGAGGGTGCGTCACGCGAGGGGAAAATTCAGCTCACCCCGCTCGAACCGGGGCAGATTGCGGTGGTCGCTGTCTCGCCCGGGGTGGGGATCTCGCGCGCGTTCGCCGGATTTGAGGTGGCGGCGATTGTCGAAGGGGGGCAGACGATGAACCCCAGTACCCAGGAAATTTTAGCGGCGTTCGAGAATTTGCCCACGGATAAGGTCATTATCCTACCGAATAACAAAAATATTATTCTCGCGGCCAAATCCGCCGCAGAGTTGACGGTGAAACAAGTCGCCGTGATCCCCAGCCGGAACATCCCGCAGGGGTTGGCGGCCATGCTGGTGTTTGATCGGGCGGGCGAGTTTGAGGAGATCGTGGAGGGGATGGGAGAGGCGTTGGGGAGCGTGCAGACGGGCGAGATCACGACCGCGACCCGCACCGTGGAAATTGACGGGGTGCAGGTCAACGACGGGCAGATCATCGTCCTGCACAACGGGAAACTGGTCGCCGCGTCGGAAGATTTGTGGGCGGGGTGTCAGACGTTTTTGGACCTCGCGGGCGCGGCGGATTGCGAAATTGTGACGCTTTTTTATGGCGAAAACGTGACGAAACGCGCCGCCGCGGAAATTGCCGACCAAATCCGAGAGGCCTACGATCATCTCGAAGTCGAAGTTCAAGAAGGTGGCCAGCCCCATTACCAGTTTATTATTTCGATGGAGTAAAGATTTGTGACTACTCCCACAGAAAGTTCCGAAAAAAGGGATGGGTGGGGGAAGGCCTTCCCCACCCATCCCTTTTTTCGGGGATTCTCTGCATAACCCCTGAGTAGTTACGTTGAATCGTTGAATCGCTGTCTCGTATTCTATGCCCACTTGCATCATTACCGATACCACTGCCCAATTCCCCTCCCGTTTGTTTCCGGGCCAGGATTTTGTTCGCGTTGTCACGCTGGGGGTTCAGTTTGAGGATAGCGCTGAACTTGAACCGGAACGGATCAAAACCAGCCAGTTTCCCCAGATTTTGGAAGCGGCCAACGGGAAAGAAGCCTTTCCGCGGTTGATTGTCCCTAGCGTGGCAGAACTCCAGGCCTTTTTCTCCTCCCTCTCGACGAAATACAACGAGATCGTGGGAATTTTCCTTTCGGGGAATTTGTGCCCGCTGGCGGCACGGGCACGGGAAGCGGCAAAAAATCTCAGCAGTGTGATCCGGATCGAGATCATCGACTCGCAGACGACCGGCCCAGGGCTGGGGTTCATCATCCAGACTGCCGCCAAGGCCGCGGAACGGGGGCAGGAAGCGCGCGAGATTCGCCATCTCGTGCAGGGTCTGCTCCCCCATGTATTTTCTATTCTGTGCATTCGTGGGCTTAGTTACCTCGAACGCATTCGTACGCTTGATCCTTCCCAGGCCGCGGTGGGGGAGATGTTGGGGTTGATTCCGGTGTTCGTGTTGGAACAAGGCCGGTTGATCCCGGTGCAAAAAATCCGGCATGCCCGGCAGTTGGTGGACAGTTTTTTTGAGTTTGTGATCGAATTTGACCAGATTCATCATCTGGCATTGGTGCAAGGGGTGCCTTCGTATCCGCAAGAGAAGAAAATTTTGCGGGAGCGGATCGAAGCGGAATTTCCCAATCTGGCGATCAGCGAGCATATCATCAACCCGTCGCTCACCGCGATTTTAGGCCCACATACAATTGGGGTGTTTGTGTGGGAAGAAGAGGATTAAGGCGGGGGTGATCTTGGCGGGCATCCTCGGACTCGATCAGGTATAATCTCCCCATGCCCTCACGCCGCTCCCGAAGACCCGAAGACCTTTCCGTGCGCGAACTGCGCCGCCTGCTCATCGAAAAAAGCCGCGCCACCCGGCAAGAACGCCTGAATCGCTACCGTCAGACCGGGCGTGTGGTGACGCTCGTCTCCGAGGGAGAAGCCGGGGGGCTGGAAAGTCTCCGCACCAGTCCACTGCTCGAAGAAGCCGAAGCGCCTCGCCTGGGGCCGACCGTTTCCCGCCGCATTGCCGATGGGTTGCTTTTGTTTGTGGAACTTGCCGCCGTGGGGATTTTGATTTTCGTGCTGTTCAATGGCATGGGCCTGTTACGCGAACTCAATCAGGAGGTCGCCGCGGCGCTCGTCCAACCCACCCTGACGTCCACCCCACTCGTGATCGCCGCCGTCCTGCCTTCGGGGCACACCCCGCCGGATGCCCTCGGCGGCGCACAGCCCAACGAAGCGGAAATCCCCGAACACCTGCGCCCGCTTTTCCAATCCCTCGCCAGTATTCCCATTCCCACCCCCGCGCCGGAACAAGCGATTCGCATCCAGATTCCCACGATTGGGGTGGATGCGCCGATTGTTCAGGGCGATGGATGGGAGCAATTGAAGAAGGGGGTGGGGCAAAATATCGGAACCGCCAACCCCGGTCAACGGGGGAATCTGGTGCTTTCCGCCCACAATGATATTTTCGGGGAAATTTTCCGTTATCTCGATCAACTCAAGCCGGGGGATACCGTCATCCTGTACACTAACCAACGCTCCTACACCTACGTCATCACCGGTTGGAAAATCGTCGAACCCACGCAGGTTGAAGTGATGGCCCCCACCAGCGATGCGACGACCACGCTCATTTCCTGCTACCCCTACCGGGTGGATACCCAACGCATCGTCGTCACGGCGAAGTTGCAGGATTCCTAACGCGAAAACGAATCAAAAACGCACAATCTGTCTTTCCGAGCGTAGCGAGGAATCCCTGGAACGATCAATGTATCGAGCTTCCTGCTGAGATAATGTTCCTGCTGGCGTTATAGGGATTTCTCCCTTCGGTCGAAATGACATGCGTATCTACTCTCCTTGAGTAGCAAGTTTCGAAAAAGGATGAAAGGGGGCAACTGCTTAACGACTGAAGTCGTCACTACGCTATCAGGTTTTTTCAATTACCCACATATGGGACAACCCGAAAATGCGGAGAGGGGTCTTTTCCAACGCTTGTAACACCCCTCGCAAAACGCGCCCCAACGGCCCAAACCGGGCGATGAGATTATCGTACGCCCCAAAAATGATCGTGCGGGAGATAAACCGGACGGGCAACCCTGCAAACAGGGTCGCCAAATCCCGCGCGGTGTACACCCGCACGTGCGGGGCGAGCCGATTTCGGAGGGCGGTGGGAAGCCAGTTGACGAAGGGTTTATTCCCAAAGTAGTATTTCCCCCGCCAGTAAATGCCATGCGTCTCGACCGGATACCCCCGGTTGGGACAGAAGAGCACAATGCGTCCACCCGGCTTGAGGGTGCGAACCATTTCGGTCACCGCGTCCCGGTCGTTTTGCACATGCTCAAGCACTTCGTGACTCAGAATCAGGTCGAAAACATGGTTGGGGATCGGCAGATGTTCCCCCGCCCCCTGAAAGAGTTTGTCCCCGCGCGTTTTCGCTTGCCGTACCTGATCGTAATCGTACTCCAGCCCGATCACTTCCCCCCCGAGCGGGGTCAGGTGGGCGACGTACTGCCCAATGCCACAGCCGTTGTCAAAAATTTTCCCTTTGATCCGGTCCCCCGCGGCATCCAAAATCATTTGCAAACGACGATGTTGCCCCGCCCGCCAGACGAGGGAGGGGACACCGAGGGAGGCGGCTTTTTCCATTTGCTGATTACTTCATCCCCCAGTGAATCGCAATCGTCCCAAACATCACCCGCTTAAACCCAATTCCGCTAAATGTTGCGTCGCTCATCCGCACGGCGAGTTCCTCCGCACGGAGAAAACCTTTCGTGGTATCCGGCAGATAGGTGTACGCTTCGGATTCGCCGGTGATGAGTTTGCCCAGGGTGGGAATCACCGTGTTGAGGTGAATGCGAATAAACGGGGCGAGGAGATTTTCCGGGGGACGGGTAGTGTCGAGGATGACGATCCGCCCACCGGGTTTGAGAATCCGCCGTTGTTCGGCGAGGGCGCGGGGCAGGTCGCTGACATTTCGCATCAGAAAACCCGAAACGACGGCGTCAAAGGACTCGTTGGCGTAGGGCAGGTTGAGGGCGTCGGTCGCGCACCAGTCCAACGCGTCCCCGTTCGGGCGTTTTTGGCCCACTCGCATCATCTCAACGGTGAAGTCGGCGGCGAGGGGCCACGCGTCCGGTTGGTGGGCGTGGATTTCCAGGGCGATATCCCCCGTACCGCTTCCGAGATCGAGCACCCGATTGCCGGGTTGGATCGCCGCGCGGCGGATGACTTCTTTCCGCCAACTGAGGTCCTGCCCGAACGTCATCAGCCGGTTCATGACATCGTACCGCCCGGCGATGCGGGTGAACATCTTTTGGACATAAGTGGCGCGTTCGCGTCCAGTAAGGTGAGACATAGGTTTATAGAAAGCTGAATCTTTGAATCGCTGAATCGCAGACTACGCCGCCTCTTCCTCGATGTCTTCATCCCCTTCCTCGCCTTCTTCCTCATCCTCATCCTCTTCCCCTTCGACTTCGAGGGGCAGGCGGGTGCTGATCCAGGCCGCCATCAGGCTGACATCATCCGTTGTGGCTTCGGATTCGGGATATTTTGCTTTGAACGCTTCATTGAGCACGTCAAAATCTTCGTTTGCAGGCCAGACGGTCAGAAACCCGGGGAGTTTGGTGCGGTCGGCTTCGAGGGGGAGAATTTCCCATCCGCGTTCGGTCAGCAGATCAAAGACTTGCTGGCGCAGAGGGGCTTGCGTCTCTGCCCAGGCCGCGAGGAGAGCGCCCACAAGGTCGGCACGTTTTTCAAAGGCATCGTTCATCGAGCGGATTTTGAGGGCAACGGGCGCTTTGACGCTATTGCGAAACCCGGGGACGGTGACGTGGCGTTTGGTCTGTTTGTCAATCGCTACGCGCAGGTCGTCGGGCAGGGTGGCGTAGGCATTCATCGCCGTGCGGACAACGGTGTGACGAAAGTCGTCGCGCATGAATCGGCTGAGGGCGTGAAAAGGCAGGAAGGAAACTTGTTTGGACATAGGTGGGAAATGAAGTATGAAGGAGTAAAGGAATGTGTGAACTTCGGCGGAATATACCACAAATAGGGAGGGGAGTCACCGGAAGTAATCATGTATAATTTTGGTGACGATTTTTACAAATTTAAACGCCCATGACTATTCCATCCCAACCGGCTTCCCATTCAGACACTCTGCGAATTTTGATCGCCGATGATGCGGCGGAAACCCGCCGAACTTTACGGATCATGCTGTCTTTGGACGAAAGTTTGGAGGTCGTGGCGGTCGCCGAAAACGGCCAGCAGGCTGTGGAACTGGCACAACTCCACCAGCCGGATATTGCTTTGTTGGATGTCAACATGCCGGTGTTGAACGGGATTGAGGCGATTCGGCGGATGCTGAAGCATGATCTCGGGTTGATTTGTGTGGTCATTTCCACCGAGCAAGATAACCACACCTTGTACGAAGCGATGGCCACCGGGGCACGGGAATACCTGATCAAGCCGTTTACGGTGGGAGAGTTGGAACTGGTCATCGCTAAAGTACGAAAATTGATGGGGGAACGGGATGAAATGGTGCTCGCGGCGGCCCATCAACGCAAACAACGGGAAGTGCAAATCCGTGCCCTAAAAGCCCACGCGAAAGAATGTATCCTCGCTCGCCGCACGGATGACGAAACCGTGCAGATTTTGGAAGACCTCGCCTCTGACTTTGATTGCGAAGAAGTCTGGCTGATGAATTTAGGAATGGTGTATATTCTGCGGAAAGAATGGGGGAAGGTGAAAACGTTGGCCGCACGATTTGGCTAATGGTGACCAGGTAACAGCCCCGAAAGGTTTTTCTCGATCAATTCAGGGACGCATTTGCATACAGAACTCATTATTATTCAGGCGTCTCTTGCAAACAAAACCTTTAGGGGCTGGCCTGACGAACGACTGAAGTCGTCACTACCCTAATTATCCTCGGGTGCTGGACACTCCACCCCGTCCCTCGGTTCCAATACCTCGATCCGTACATCCCTCAACCGCAACTTTTGCTCGTAAAAACACGCCAGGGGGTAATTGACATGTTCGACCCACGCGTTATTTTCCTCCCCAAAAATATCTTCCTCATCCTGAATATTCGCTTGCACCGGCACGGTAATGATCAACGCAAAACGATGATTCCGCAAATCCTCCTCAAACTGTCCCAAGTAGTCGGGATTCCCGGACATCGCCATTTCCATCAAAAAAACCTTCTCATACGCATCCACCAGGGGCGCTTCAAGACTGCCAAACGTGAGCAACTGCCGTTCCGAAATCAACAGCACCTCCCCCCCGTTGGCCGTGGCCTCGGCGACCATGCTCTGTAAATCCTCCAGCGCTTCCCGGACCGCCTTCGGTTTCGGAATAAAATCGTAATCATACGAACGCCCCACATCCAGCGCAAACTTAATCGGGATCAAAACGGCCAGGGCCAGGATCAGCCAGGGAAAAGGCGCGGACGGATTGGGTTTCAGTGTCCCCTCGGACAGCGGCTCGAATTGAACCTTCCCGAAAAGCACATACACCGCCGCGACCACTAACAATGCGAGATAAGCGTCCATATTGTGCAAATTACTCCCCCCGCCAATTTTCGCGCTGACCACCAACCCCCCGGCGAAAAACACCCCGATCACCCCGGCGACGCCCACCCACCGGATCGGATGGATCATCTGAAACCACGCGGGGGGACGTTCCCCGACCTGTATCCCCTGCAAACGCCATCCCAGCCAGAGCACAGGCAAAGACGCCAACAGGGTCGCAGGCACAACCCCCAACGGATACGTCGCACTGGGAAACAACCGATACCACAACAAATCCGACGAAAACGCCGAAGCAAACTGCTCCGCACTATTCCCCGACCATTGCACGTACCCGGCTTGCGCCAACAGTCCCGCAACCACCCCCACGCCACCCCACGCGACCGGGGGCAACAAATACCGCCACAGCGGCATCGTCCCTTTTGGGTGTTCCAACAAATAAATCATCCCCGCCAACGCCGCCGGAAACGGAATCCAATTGATCCGGCTCACCCCACCCCAGGCCGAAGCGACCAGCACCACGATCAGCGTTTTCCAAAACCGCGAGGTGTCGGTTCCCCACAGCACCAAAATGATCATCACCACCAGGTGATACCAGATCGGCCCCTGAAAAAGAAACAGAAACGCCCAAAACCCCACATACAGAACCTTGAATTCGTTTTTCCCCAATCCGTTCAACAACGACGGCCTGCCAGCCTCGCCACGGGAAATCCGCTTCACGACCAACCCTGCCGCCAACCCATTGGTCGCCACCCACAAAAACACCTGCCACATCCGGTGAACCCAAAGCGGCAACCCCTCCATCAAAAAGGGCAAAGATTGAAGCCAATACCGCGTCGGGTGCAGAACACTGGGGTTCGCGTGTACGTCATACAGGGTATCGGAATAAAACAAAGAAGCATAATAATACCGGCTCGCCTCCGACCAGGTCAGCGAAAACGGGTAGGTGGAAATATCCGGGAGAAACGCCGCGATCCGGTACGCTACCCCGTACCCCAACCCCGCGACCCCGACGGAATACCACCATGCGTTCTGCGGATACCGAGTTTGCAGGAGCACCGCGCCCGCCACTGTCACCAGCCAAAAGGGGAAGGCACGCCAGAAAAAAGTATTCAGCAATTCCCCCACCGGGGCGGCGTACGCAGGCATCAGAAGCAATGGGAAAACGCCCGCGAACAGAATCATCCACGGGAGATGCCAGGGGCGGTGACGGGCCAGCCAACGGCCCCCCCGCGTGAGCCAGTCCACGAAACGCGTGGCGACCGGGGACCACGTCAGGGCCAGGAGGGTGATCAGGATCACCACCCCCGCCCCGCCGATGATCAACGCCGTCATCCACTTGGGCGATCCCCACGAAACCTTAAGTGCGTGGGCGAGTTGGTATCCCTGATAAAACGCGCCCCCCCAAAAAACGAGCGTGATGCCGAATACCCAGCGTAAAGTGGTGAGAAAAGTTTTATTTGGGTTCATCTGGGGTTGTTGTCCGCCCGCTGAGAATTTCGGGCAAAAAGGCCGCGCCGGGCACACTGGCCAGGGTTTGGATCGTGCGGACGAGCAGGGCCACGGTTGCCGCGCCCTGCGCGCTCACCCCACCAAATTGCGAGTAAATAAAGGTCATCGAAAGTTCCTGCAAGCCCCAGCCATTGATCGAAATCGGAATCAGGGTCACAAAATAGGTGAAACTCCACAACCCTCCCGCTAACCAAAAAGAAATATCTTCACCCAATCCGCGAAACAACAGCCAGTTGATCGCAAAAATACACAGTTGGTGAACCCAGGTGTAGGCAAAGGCGAACAGGAGACCCCGCGGCGAACGAATCCACAACCCGGTCGCCTGCCACAATTTCCCGACCGCGCGCCGTCCCCGCTCGATCAGGGGACGTGCCCACGGAAGCGCACCCAACCCCGACAAAACCGGCGCGAACGGGGACATGCCCGAGGGCGTGCCCTCCGCTGGGGGCGGCGTCTGCAACACGGACATCAACCCCAACGGTGCGGCAGACCCCATCCCCGCCATCCCGACCAGCCGATCCACCACCAAAGACGCCGCAGAAATCACCTTATCGAACCCGGCCCGTAACGCCATCGTAAGCCGGACGACATCCCCCCCAATTGTGGTGGGGAGAAAATTCGAAGCAAAAAGCCCGGCGAACGTAATCTTCCAGCTTTGCCACCAAGTCACCTGCACCCCACCCGACCGGAGCAGGGTGTGCCACCGCATCGCCACCGCCGAGCGGGAGACCATCATGAGCACGAACGAGAGCACAAAATACGAAACGGGAATCTGTTGAACCCCTGCCCAGATTTTGTCCCAGCCCTGTTGACTGAGAAGATAGATCACCAACCCAAAAGCCACGAGCGTGCCCAGGGTGCGGAGGAGGGTGTTGAACTTCGTTTTATTCACAAGCACTACTCTACACTGAAAAGTCACCGTAAGTTTTCAAAAACACGCAAAAAAGAGTCATCATCACAAGGGGCGAGAGGCGCTGTTCGGGGCAGTTCGGCGAAAAGTTCGGGGTTTTCGAGGGCTTCGCGGAGCCAACCTTGATAATACCGTTTGGCGACAATGGCATAATCGGCCTGGGCGAGCCAATCTTGGGCGAGGGACTCTGTCCAAAACCCGAACCGCAAATGGGCATCGTCCGAGCCGGACAAGCGCAAAGTATAGTCGAGATTGATTTGACCGGGGAGAATTTGGGGGTCATCGAGATAGAGCAGAGGGGCGGCGGAGAGAGTCCCCTGCCAGTACACGGCAGAATGTGCGGGAATCAGGTTCGCGAGGTGGGCACCTGCCGCTTCGTAGGCCGTGATAACATCCGGGTGGTCATCGCCCCCGTCGCAATCGTAATTCGTATAGCCTGCACCGAGGATTGTGGTCGGGGAGAGGAAAGTGCCTACGATCAGCAGAATGGTCAGGGCGAAGGCTCCGACGGACGCGCGCCCAGATGTTTGTTTATCCAGCCGTTTTTTTAACCAGACCGCGAGCAAAACAATGCCGACGCCAATCAGCAACCCTGCGAGAGGCGGGAGAAGTCTTTTCGAGAGTTCAAAACTAATCTGAAAACGGGTCTCCAAAAAATCCCACAACGGAATGCCCGGTGCCGCCTCCCCGCTGGAGAACAGGGTTTTGAGCCGGGGAATCCGCCAACGGACCATGGCATCGCCAATATCTTGAAACGCACCGTACCCCACCCCCACCGGGAGCAAGATCACGGCCAGAAGCGCCAACCCATTTTGGACAGGGTTTGCCGTCCACGGGCGGGAGGCCAACCACATCACCCCCAACAAAATCCCCAACACCGAGAAAAAGGACGTGTAAACGGGGAAACAAAAGATACAGTAATCGTTGCCGAGGGCATTGTCCGTTTGCTCGTGGATGCCCAGGCTGGCCCAGGCATGGGCGGCGAGCAATACAAAAAACAAACTCGCGACAAAAACGACCGCGCGGCGTTGGCCCGGTTCCTTCCATTGCCACCCCCACACGACTGCACTCAAAGCCCCTAACATTGCCACAAAATGATACCGAAGTGCAAAGAGAAAACTTAACACACGCCCGTCGAGGGTTCCTGTCGGATTCCAAAACGGGAGGCCTTCGGGGGGACGCCAGGGGGCGAGCAAATCCCCCAGCGGACCGGGTGCCCAGGCCGCCCACGCCCGCAAAATCCCCGGCCAAAAGATCGCATGTCCGATCCCGATCACGAGGCCCATCGCGAGGGTCGCCTCAAGCCCCGCGCGTTTCCCGTGTTGCCAAAAGATGTACCCCAAAATGAACGGCAGGGCAGGCACCAGATTGAGACGCGTCATCAACATCACCCCTCCCAGCACTCCCGCCAGGATCACCTGCCACCGCGGGCGATTTTCACCCACAATCAGCAGAAGGATGCCCACGAGCATACAGGTGATCAACACCTGCGAGGTGGCGGTACTGTACATTTTTAAGGTGGCGGTATTGAACGCGTAGACCCAAATCGCCCCCGCGGCCAGCATCTCCCCGTAAAGTGAGGGGACCCCGTCGATTTTCTGTTGAAACAAGTGGACGATCCGCCGGGCGAGTACCCACAGCCCGAGCAAGATCAACACATTGAGCGCCAGCGCATACCCCCGTCCGGTGCGGAGTCCCACCCCGAACAACATCTGCACCCAGCCCGGGATCAGAAACGCGAGCGGCATCTGGTTTGTCCAAATGCCGTATTCCTGAAAAGGCCAATATTGCCCGGTCACGAAGAGATGCCCTTTGAGCAAATATTCCCCCTCATCCATTAACGAATTTTGTGTTAACGCAAACCCCCAAATTCGGATCAAGGCGATGAGCGTCCCAAAAAGCGCAAAGCCTCTCGCAACGAGGAACTTATTTCCGCTCCGGAACATGAATGACGCCAATTTCGATTTGATGTTGCAGGGCTTTTAAGTCATTTTCGACCATCATGTGAATCAACCCCTCAAAGTTTACACTGGGTGTCCAGCCCAATTCTTGATTGGCTTTGGTAGGGTCAGCGACGAGGAGGTCCACTTCGGCAGGGCGGTAAAACCGTTGATCCTGCACCACGAAATCTTTGTAATCCAGCCCGACATGCCCAAAGGCAATTTCGCAAAATTCCCGCACGGAATGGGTGTGCCCGGTTCCGATGACGTAATCATCCGGCTCATCCCGTTGGAGCATCATCCACATTGCCCGGACGTAATCCCCCGCGTATCCCCAATCCCGTCGGGAATCGAGGTTGCCCAAGCGGATTTCGTGCGCCAACCCCAATTTGATTTTCGCGACCCCGTGGGTGATCTTGTGCGTGACGAACTCGATCCCGCGCCGGGGACTTTCGTGGTTGAACAAAATGCCGGAGACCGCGAACAAGTTGTACGATTCCCGGTAATTGACCGTGATCCAGTGCCCGTACACTTTCGCGACCCCGTACGGGCTACGCGGGTAAAAAGGAGTGGACTCCCGCTGGGGAACTTCCACAACCTTCCCAAACATTTCGCTGGAAGAGGCTTGATAAAATCGTGCTTTCGGGACGACGAGTCGCATCGCTTCGAGCAGGCGGGTAACGCCGAGCGCGGTCACTTCCCCCGTCAGGACGGGCTGGTTCCACGAGGTGGGGACAAAGGATTGGGCGGCCAGGTTGTAGATTTCGTCGGGTTGGTAACGTTCGAGGAGATCGACCAGCGAACTTTGATCGTGCAAGTCCCCCTGTTCGAGGTAGATGTCATCCTGAATGTGTTGGATGCGCTCGAAGGTGATGGTGCTGGATCGGCGCACCATGCCAACCACGGTATAGCCTTTTTCGAGTAAATAATCGGCGAGATATGAGCCGTCTTGGCCGGTGATGCCGGTGATGAGTGCGGTGGGCATGGGGAGAGCCTCCTGAAATGATGCGCGGATGGGTGTTTTGAGTTCTTGGAAACTCAACAAGTGGATTATATCGGTAGTCCTCAGATGGTCAAGTCTGTGCCTATGCCCTCAAGTATTCTCCATTTGGGGTGGGGGCCTCTGTCCATAAGTTGTGAGTCATTCCGCTTCGGATATTAAAAGCGAACGAGTGAGGATTTTGCCTCACTCGTTCGCTTGGGGTAACAAAGCTGTTGGCCAACAGTTTACTTCAGACTCGCTTCCAGGCCTTGAATTAAGAGTTGTTTTTCGGCGTCGGTTAATTTTGCATTGGGATGCATCATGAGGTACATGCCGGGAGGCATTTCTCCGTTCATGATTAATTCACCGGATTCTTCAGCCCCTTCTCCGCCTTCGTTTTCTTCGCCTTCACCTTCTTCCTCACCCTCAGAACGAACGACGCCCCACTCTGAGAAGTTGAGATGCCGTCGCCCGCGGATGGTATCGAAGGTGGCAAGCCATGAAACGGGTGCAACGCGCGAATACCAGGGCCAGACGGTTTCATTGCTGTGACAGTCAAAACATGCGCGCTGGGCAAGTTCGCGAGTTTGGGGGCTATCCCAGGCAGGTTCTGCGACGACGGCTGGATTTTTTTGCAACAACCAGGTTGGGATGAGTTGGATGAGGATGAAGATAATGATGGGGAGTCCAACGGCACACCCTACAATTTTTTTAGTTTTCGATGACATATTTTCTCTTTTTTGGCTCTTCCGTTTTTAGCGGGAAATATGCCGAATTTTGAAGGTGTTGGGGGATGTACATCCCCCAACACCTTCAAAATTCGGGTTCCCATCCCTTTAAT
>WBZL01001494.1_pt1 | contig 24483 bp, 22 predicted proteins | sample 5204291 | NCBI WGS metagenome assembly WBZL01 (sample SAMN12344345, study PRJNA552823) | activated sludge metagenome | biome: Activated sludge suspended growth; feature: Nitrification reactor; material: Wastewater; isolation source: activated sludge from nitrification reactor of wastewater...
GTACTCGGGGTGGACCACCCCGAGTACCGCAAGGCCCAGATCCTCGAGCGCATGACCGAGCCCGACCGGGTCGTCATCTTCCGGGTGTCGTGGGAGGACGACGACAACAACGTGCGGGTCAACCGGGCGTGGCGGGTGCAGTTCAACAACTCGATCGGCCCGTACAAGGGCGGCATGCGCTTCGACAAGAGCGTCACCCTCAGCGTGCTGAAGTTCCTCGCCTTCGAGCAGATCCTGAAGAACAGCCTCACGGGCCTGCCCATGGGCGGCGGCAAGGGCGGCTCCAACTTCAACCCCAAGGGCAAGAGCGACAACGAGGTCATGCGCTTCTGCCAGTCGCTGATGATCGAGCTCCACCGCCACATCGGCGAGGACACCGACGTGCCCGCCGGCGACATCGGCGTGGGCGCCCGCGAGATCAGCTACCTGTTCGGCCAGTACAAGCGCCTGGCCAACCGCTTCACCGGGATCCTCACCGGCAAGGGCCTGGCCTTCGGCGGCAGCCTCGTGCGCACCGAGGCCACCGGCTACGGCGTCGTCTACTTCTCCGAGGACATGCTCGCCACCCGCGGCGAGGGCCTCGAGGGCAAGACCGCGGTCGTGTCCGGATCGGGCAACGTCGCGCTCTACACCATGGAGAAGCTCAACCACCTCGGCGCCAAGGTGGTCACCGCGTCCGACTCGGGCGGCTTCGTCCACGACCCCGACGGGATCGACGAGGAGAAGCTGGCGTGGCTGAAGGACCTCAAGGAGAAGCGCCGGGGCCGCCTCCAGGAGTACGCCGACCACTTCGGCTGCTCCTTCTTCCCCGGCCAACGCCCGTGGCACGTGCCGTGCGACGTCGCCTTCCCGTGCGCCACCCAGAACGAGCTCGACGGCGACGACGCCGCGACGCTGGTGAAGAACGGGACGATGCTCGTGGCCGAGGGCGCCAACATGCCGACGTCGATCGACGCCATCCACGTGTTCCGCGACGCCAAGCTGCTGCACGGCCCCGCCAAGGCCTCCAACGCCGGTGGCGTGGCCGTCTCCGGCCTCGAGCAGAGCCAGAACTCGCTGCGCATCTCGTGGACCCGCGACGAGGTCGACTCGAAGCTGCGCGAGATCATGCGCAGCATCCACGCCGAGTGCGAGAAGTGGGGCGACGAGGGCGACGGCTACATCGACTACGTGCGCGGCGCCAACATCGCCGGCTTCGTCAAGGTCGCCGACGCCATGCTCGCCTACGGCGTGGTCTGACCGGACGCCCACCGAACTGGCTCCTGATTTCGGTGCCAGGGCACCGAAATCAGGAGCCAGAACGGACCGGGTCAGCGCGTCCGCGGAGGGCGGCGGCGAGGAAGGCGGTCACTCGGTCCGACCACTCGTCCGGTGTGACGGACAGGGCCCCGACATGGCCGGCACCGGGCACCGTCCAGACCTCGACCCGGTCGGGGGCGCCCTCAGCGACGAACTCCGCCGCGTGGGCCTCGTCCGGGACCTCGCCGGCGGCGATCAGCAGGTAGCGGGTCGTGTCGGCGGCCTCGACGGCGTCCCGGCTCGACCCGGGGACCGGCGCGTCCGTGAGCACGTCGGTCACCCGGTCCTGGACCCACTCGAGCCGCTCCTGCACCCAGCCTCGCACCCCGTAGCGCTCGGAGAGCCACGCCTCGTCGGACGCGCTCCTGGCCGTCGCGCCTTCGGCGACCACCGCTCGGATGCGGTGATCCACGCCGCTCGCCCCCAGCGCCTGCTCGCCGCCCATCGACAACCCGACGACTCCGATCCGGTCGGGTTCGACGTCGGGTTGCGCCACCAGCACGTCCACCGCCGCGGCGACGTCGTCCTCCCCGTACCAGCCGAAGTCCATGGCCCGCCCGCCGCTCTCACCGTGACCCCGGGCGTCGACCATCAGCACCCCGAAGCCTGCGTCGGCGAGCACCGCGGCCTCGTCGAGGACGTCGGACCGGGTCGAACCGGCGCCGTGCAGGAGGACGACCGCAGCGTCGTTGGTGGACGGCACGTACCAGCCGGCGAGACGCACCCCGTCGGTCGTCGGGATCGACACCGCCGACGCGGTGAGCCCCACCGCCGCCGGCGTGGCGCCGAGCATGGGACGCGGCACGTTGGTGGCGGCGACCGCCGGCGAGACGACCAACGCCACGATCGCGGTCACCACGACGACGCCCACAACCGAGGCGACGGCGCGGGGCCAGTGCCGCCCTCGCAGCGCGACCGCGGTGCCGCCGACCAGCAGCGCCAGCCCGCCGACGAGGAGAAGGGTCGACGCCACCCGCACCGGCAGCGGCCCATCTTTGGCCAGGTGCGGAGCGAGCCCGAGGCCCACCGAGGTCGCCAGGACGCCCATTGCGGCGGCGATCCGCCCTCGCGCCCGCGCCCGCACGCGGCGCTCCGCGCCGACCGCGAGCGCCGTGAGCACCACCACCACGCCGACGCGCACGGCCTGCCAGGCCGGTGACCCGTCGATGCCGACGACGAGGGCGACGGCCAGCCCCATGAGCACGGTCGCGGCCTCGAGCAGCCACGGGCGCCGCCCTGCGGGGACCGGCGCCGTGGCGGGCGTCGCCGCGTCGGTGTCGGTGCGTGCGCCCGTCAACGCCATCGTCGCCTCCTCGGCCGGCCGCCCTGCGTCCAGCGTGCGCCCCCGATGCGTCGACCCGAAGAGGCGAAGGTCCCGCGTCCCCTCGGACCCGGGCCGCCCGCCGCCCCGCGCGGTAGACGGGACGCTGGGCGCCCTCGTGTCGGTCAGCCCGGGCGGAGGGCGGCGACGTCGGCGAGGGCGCGGAGGGTGCTCGTGAGGTGGGTGCAGGTGGTGGGGCCGACCAGCTCGGTGCGGGCCCGGGCCGCGACCTCGCCGAGCGACACGCCGACGAGGGCCTGGGCCGACGGCGCGCCGCCGACGCACTCGCGCCAGGGCAGCGTGCGGGGGTCGACCTCGATGGCCGCGAACCGACCGTCGGCGCCGACGAGCGAGCGCACGACGTACTCGTGCAGCACCATCTCCTCGACCGAGTGGCCGTCCGGCGCCCGGTAGCTGTCTCGCAGGTGGCTCTCGGTGACGAGCGCACCGGCGTCGTCGGGAGCCGGGACCACGTCGAGGCGCCGACGGCGGCGGACGGTGCCCTCGACCAGGGGCGGGTCGGCGTGCCACGCGCCGGTGTCGGTGCCGTCCTCCGCTCCTCCCTCGAGTCCCTCGAGCGGCGGGGCCGACGGGCCCATCGGGACGGCGACGTGGTCCGACTCGACGAGCACCGAGTGCATCTCGCCGCCCGCGGCCCAGCCCACGCAGATGTCGCCCTGGTGGTCACCCATCGACGCGCCACCACCGGCGGCGACGCGGATGGCGCCGGCGCGCAGCGGGGCGTAGCCCGACACGAGCACCGCACCGGGCAGGTCCTCCAGCATCGAGGCCCGCAGCGTACGGAGTGCGAGCTCGTCACCGAGCACGGCGACGAGGACGCGTCCGAAGCCGCCCCGCACGCTGGCCCCGACCAGGCCCGCCAGGCCGGCCACGTCCTCGGACTCCCCGTCGATCGCGGTGATCTCCGCGCTCACCGGGTCGAGCTCGAGCCGGAGCGAGACCGTGGTCTCGGCCACGACGGCGCCGCCGGGCCCGAGTCGGCGGTCCCGGCCCCGCAGCTCGACCGCGGTCGCCGGCCCGAGCGATCCCGCCGACCGGATCGTGTCGGTGGTGGTCGTCCGCCGCACCGAGCCCGGCGGCTGCGCCGGCGTCCCCGGCAGCGGCCGGTGCGGCCCGGCGGGCGGTCTCGGCCCGGCCGCCGGGTCCCAGCCGCTCACCTCCTTGGCTCCCCGGGCGACGTCACGGGTGGGCACGGTACCGGCGCGCCGACCCGGTCATCGTGACGGGCCGGCAGCCGGGGTGCTCCGAGGCGGCGTCGCCGGCGCGTGGGCACGGCGATCGTCGCAGGTGAGACGTCGGGCGCCGAGCCCGATGCCGCGCTCAGTCGGCGCCGTCGGCGAGCCAGGAGCCGTGGAAGCCGAACGGGACGCGGGCCGGCAGTGGCACGGTGGCGACGGGCGCCGCCCCTGGGTCGTCGGCGTCGAGCAGCACCAGCTCACTCGTGTCGCAGGCGGCGTCGTAGACGAAGGTCACCAGCCAGCCTGGCCCCCCGGCCTGATCGTCGGCTGGCGCGAGCACCGCCTCTCCGGGCACCCGGCCCGGGCCGAAGTGGTGCTCGATGGTGCCACCGCCCACGAGGTCGTGGACGACGAGCGACCCGCCCTCGTCTGGCCGGTGGTCGTGCGGGGCGCACGTCACCCAGCCCTGGCGGGCGGGCCGACCCGTGAGGCGGTCGTCGACGCGTGGGAACTCGCAGGAGCGATCGTCCAGCTGGGCCTCGGCCACCGTGCCTGCAGCCAGGTCGATCGTCCAGCGCCAGAGCACGGGCGGCCCACCCGCGCCCCACAACCCCTCGTGGCGCACCACATCGATCGTGATCGTCTCCCCATCATCGTGGGCGTTGAGCGCGTGGAACACGTAGCACGGCTCGACGTCGAACCACCGCACCTCACCATGCGGGTCGTCGCGCCGCAGCACCCCCAGACGGGCGCCGTAGGACGGGTCGAAGGCGTAGGGCATGGTCCCGGCCAGGGCCCGATCGAGGTCGAACACCGCGGGCAGGTCCATGAACACGACGAAGCGCTCGGTGAGGTTGAGGTCGTGCATCATCGTCGGCCCCGGCACGTCGACCACGCGGCTCGTCACCAGCCGACCGGCCCGGTCGGCCACGTGGTAGGTGAGGTAGGGCGGGGTGAAGCCGTATCCGAAGAAGTGCAGTTCGCCCGTGGTGGGGCAGGCCTTGGGGTGGGCGGTCATGGCGGTGCGTAGCCGGCCGCCGAAGTCGTAGGGCCCGACCGTGTCGAGGTCGGCGGTGAGCTCCCAGGGCAACGACGCCTCCTCGAGGGCGAGGACCCGCCCGGCGTGGCGGACCAGGTGGGTGTTGGCCCGGCCGGCGGTGAGATCGACGCCCTCGGGGCCGATGAAGGGCGCCCCTTCCGTGAGGGCCCGGGTGCGGACGTAGCGGTTGCGGTACCAGCGGGCCCGACCGTCCTCCAGGCGCAGCCCGTGCACCATCCCGTCGCCGAGGAACCAGTGGGGCGACCACCCGTCCGCCGGGTTGGGGCCGTTGCGGACGAACGTGCCGCGGAGGCCTGGCGGCAGGGCCCCGACCACCTCGAGGTCCGTGACCGTGACCTCCTCGGTGACCGGCCCGAAGTTGCCCCGGAGGTGGAAGGGGGCGGACGTCGGCTCAGCCGCGGTGCTCATCAGGTCTCCTGCGGGACGGGGGTCGGTGGCGGGAAGGCCATGGGTGGCGTGGAAGGTGGCGGGGTCGGCGGCGGCCGTGGGGGCCCCGAGCCTCATGCTGCCGCAGCCAGCAGGGCGCGGGCCCGCTTGCGCCGGGCGTCGGTGTAGGCGACGGGCACGGCGAAGCCGACCATCTCGGCGGCGACCCAGACACCGGTGGCGTCCGGGGCCACGGTGAGGACGAGGGCGCAGACCGCGGCCGTGGCCAGGAAGCTGGCCGCCCAGACCCGGGTGATGGCCACGTTGGCGGTCACGAAGGCGGGCAGGTCCCACACCTCGGGCGGGGTCGAGCGCCGGGCGATGACCAGGGTGAAGGGCTCGCCCCGGACGAGAGAGGCCAGGGCAACCACGCCGAGGACGGCAAGCGAGAGCGCCGGCGTGAACCGGTGCAAGCCCGTCCCTGGGTCGGCCACGCTCACCGCCGCCAGGCCGGCGAAGAACGCGGCCGTGGCCACGGTGAGGGCGTCGGCGTTGCGGTGCTCGCGGCGCTGGCGCAGCAGCTCGGCGGCGGCGACCCCCAGCGCCAGTAGGGCGCCGAGCCGCCAGTCCACGATCGACGAGGCGGCGGCGTAGGTGATCCAGGGTGCGAAGGTGCGCAGGTGACTCATGGCGGGCTCCTCATGCGCATGACATGTCTGTCATGACCTGTCTTATCTGACAGGTTGACGTTAGAGCTTCACTCCCAACATGTCAAGAGTGGAATATTGTGGGGGGACCATGAGCCTTCGCCACGCCCTGCTCGGCCTGCTCGACGACCACCCCGGCTCGGGGTGGGACCTGCTCAAGCGCTTCGAGACCTCGCTGGCCTTCGTCTGGCCGGCCACACAGAGCCAGCTCTACACCGAGCTGGGGCGCCTCACCGACGAGGGCCTGATCGAGGTCACGGCGGTCGGAGCCCGCAACCGCAAGGAGTACGGCATCACTCCCGCCGGCCAACAGGAGCTGCGAGCGTGGCTGACCGAGGGCGAGCCCGACCGGAGCCGCCGCAACGAGGCCCTGCTGCGGGTCTTCTTCCTGTGGGCGGTCGACCGGGACGAGGCCCGCCGCTTCCTCGAGCGCGAGGCCGAGGTCTACCGCACCTTCCACGACCTGCTCGAGGACGTGGACCGCGACACCGCCTGGGATGAGAGCGACTTCGACCGATGGGCCCGCATCGCGCTCGAGAACGGCCTGCGGGTCACCGCCGCCAACGAAGAGTGGGCCCGCTGGGCCGCCCGCCACGTCGATGGCGGCGAGGCCTGACGGCGCCGGATCAGGCCCCAGCGAGCGCCGCCGTGGCCCGCACGAACCCGGCGTACTCGGCGGGGTGGGTTCGGGGCGCGAAGTGGGCGGTGCCCTCGACCACGTGGAGGCGGGCGTCGGGCAGGGTCTCGGCCAGCCAGATCGAGCCGCCGTCGTGGAAGGCACCGGTCTCGGTGCCATAACCGACCAGGGTGGGGACGACGACGTCCTCGAAGGCGAACGGGGCGGTCAGCTCCGAGGCCATGTCGACCTGGAACGCGACGCCCTCGGCCCGGCGGCGGGTCTTGCCGCCGTCGCTCTGGCCGTCCCAGACCGCGTCGCCGAGGACCCGCCGGTAGAAGTGCTCGATCGGCGCGGCGGGGTCGTCGGCGGCCGCGACCCGGCCGTTGTAGTCCTTGGTGAACTGCGGCCACTCGTCGATCCACACCAGCGGCGGCTCCCAGACGCCGAACGCAGCGAAGGCCTCAGGGCGAAGGGTCGCGGCGAGCATGGCCGGGTTGGAGCCGAAGCTGTGAGCCACGACCACCGCCGGCGCACCGACCTGCTCGATCACGCCGAGCAGGTCGTGGGCGTGGTCAACCATGGCCGTCGGTGGCTCCGCCCCGAGCGAGCGGCCGTAGCCGCGCCGGTCGTAGGTGACGACACGACGGTCGGTCAGCTCGGCCAGCAGCGGCCGGAAGCTGGTCGAGCGGTCGGGCGCGCCGTGCACCAGCACGATGGGCGTCCCGCCGTGGGGCCCGTGCGCCTCGACGTGGATCCCGTCGAGGTCCATGGGGCCGAAGCTAACCGTCACGTCCGCTCCCGCCCCAGCCCCGGCGGACACCCGGGCGGTCCGGGGCGGCTCGAACCTGCCCGACGACGGGCGACCGACGCGGGACCGGCCCGCCCGGCGCATCGAGCGCACGGACGGGCCGGTGAGCGCACCGAAGGCCGCTGCCCCCGGTGAGCGCGGTCAGTTGGCGGCGAACGTGGTGTCGCGCAGGCAGTACGCCTCGGACTGGAGGCGGATGTTGCCCGAGGCACCGAAGTCCACGACGCCCTCGACGGTCCACGAGGTACCCAGGTTGCTGCTGTACTGCTCCTGGATGAACACCGCGCTGTCCGCGGCCCCGTTGTTCGAGGGCTGGACCCAGCGGGCGCCGCCACCGATCAGCTGGTACTCCACGGGGCAGGTGGCGGTGACCTTCACCACCGTGAAGGTGCCGCCGTTCGTGGTCCCATCGGCGTCCTGGGTCGGGGCCGAGGTGGCGGTGAAGGTCTCGATGGCGCCGAGCTCCTCCGGGCCGACGCTGTCGACGCCGAGGGCACGTTCGCTCAAGGCGTCCTCGGCCACGTCCTTGTCCTTGATCCCGCCGTTGAGCAGGTCGCGGGAACGGACCTGGCCGTCGGCGATGCTGCTCGAGACGACCGAGTTGGCCGGCGCGAGGGTCACGGCGTACGCCGAGCCGCCGACCGCGAGGACCAGCGCCAGGGTGGCGACGACGAGCGCGGGGCTCGGGAGCCGGCGCGTCCGGGTGGGGTGGGGGTTCATCGGGGGTTCTCCTTCAGGGGTTCCGGGGCGAGGGCGCCGGACGGCGCCCACTGCCCGATGCGGTGGACGGTGCTGCGCTCGGCGACGAACGGCGGCAGCAGACCGAGGACGTCGTCCTCACCCCGCCCCTCGACGTCCCACCACACCTCGTGGCCCCCGAAGGGGCACGACGAGACCGCCGGCTCCGTCCGGAGGGGGCTCGTCCAACCGCGCCAGGCGGCCTGGGCCGCTCCGCACTCCGTGGGCCGATGGTGGTGGTGGATCCGGTACTGCGGCACACCGCCATCGTCCGCCGGGACCCGCCTCGGCCACATCGGGACGGCACCCTGATCCTGCGACCCGTAGATTGACCCTGATGGGGCGGATCGCACCCCGAGCGGACAGGGCCGTGCACCTGGTCGGGCGCAACGCCGAGCTCGCCCGGCTCGACCGCCTGCTCGACCGCCTCGACGCGCGCGAGGGCGGGCTCCCTGCGGTGTTCGTCGAGGGCGAGGCGGGCATCGGCAAGACCGTGCTGCTCCGCCACCTCGCCGATGCGGCCGACCGCCGCGGGCTCGTGGTGCTCGACGGGCGCGGCACCGAGCTCGAACAGGAGTCACCCTTCGGGGTGTTCGTCGAAGCCTTCGACGACTACCTCACGGCCCACCGTCCCGACATCGAGGCGGGCACGCCAGAGGCCGAGCGCCGGGAGCTGGAGCGGATCTTCCCGGCGCTGCGCGTCAGCGACGGCGCCGCGTCGGGCGGGCGCCACTCCGGCGCAGCGTCGGGGCCCGACGACCGGCTCGTCGCCTACCGGGCCGTCGGCGCGCTGCTCGAGCGCCTGGCGCAGCGCGTGCCCCTCCTCCTGCTGCTCGACGACCTCCACTGGGCCGACCGGGGCTCACTCGAGCTGCTCGCCCACCTCCTGCGCCACCTCCCCGCGGGCCCGGTGCTGCTCGCCGGCGGGTTCCGGCCCCAACAGGTCGACGCCAGCTTCGCCCGCGACGTGGCGGTGGCCGCCGACCGGGGCGACGCCACCGAGCTCGTCCTCGGCCCGCTCGCCTGGACGGACGCCGAACGGCTCCTCGCCGGGGTGACCACCGACCGCCGGTCGATCTACGACGCCAGCGGCGGCAACCCCTTCTACCTGGAGCACCTGGCGCGCCACGCCGGGTCGGGCGTCACCTCCACCGACCGCGCCGGCGATGGGGTGCCCGACTCGGTGGGCCTCACCATCCAGGCCGAGCTGACCAACCTCGATCCCGCCGCCCGGCGCCTCGCCGAGGCCGCGTCGGTCGCCGGCGACCCCTTCGACCTCGACCTCGTCGCCGTGGTGGCCGAGCTGGACGACGACGTGGCCTTGCGCGCCCTCGACGACCTGGCCGCGCGGGACCTGGTCCGCCCGACGGTGGTCCCGCGCCAGTTCGGCTTCCGCCACCCACTCGTGCGGGCTGCGATCTACGAGGGCGCGGCGCCCGGGACCCGCCTCCGCGACCACCACGCCGCGGCCGCGGCCCTGGCCGCCCGGGGCGCATCCGCGGCGACGCTGGCGCACCACGTCGAGTTCGCCGCCCGCCACGGCGACGAGGAGGCCGTCGCCCTCCTGGCCGAGGCGGCCGCCGAGGTCGCCGGCCGGGCGCCGGCGAGCGCGGCCCGATGGCGGCAGCACGCGGTGCGCCTCCTGCCGCACGACGCCCCGATCGAGCGCCGACTCGAGCTCCTGCTCCCCCTCCCGGAGCTGCTCGGGACCATCGGCGAGCTCGACGCGGCGAGGGACGCGATGCGCGAGGTCATCGAACTGGTCCCCCCCGACCAGTCCGAGCTCCACGTCGCCCTCACCGCCGCCTGCGCCGGCCTCGAGCAGGTGACCGGTCGGCACCTGGAGGCCGAGCGCCGGCTGGCCGCCGCGGTCGAGGACCTCGACCACGACACCAGCCCGGCGGCGGTGTCCCTGCTGATCGCGGTGACCGTCGCCCAGGGCTACCGCCGGGACTTCCCCGAAATGTGCGAGTGGGGCAACCGGGCCGCCGCCGCCGGTCGGGCCCTGGGCGACCCGGCGCTGCGGGCCGCGGCCGTGGCCGCCGCCGCCACCGCCCACGCCTTCGCCGGCCACGCCGCCGTCGGGCTCGCGCTGCGCGACGAGGCGGCCGGCTACATCGACGCGCTCGATGATGCCGCCCTCGGCCCTCGGCTCGACGCCATGGGCCACCTCGTCGCCGCGGAGCTGTGCCTCGACCTCTTCGCCGAGACCGCCGCCCACGCCACACGGGGGATCGCCGTCGGCCGGGCGTTCGGCACGTCGGCACTGGCCCCCACCCTCGGTCCCGGCGCCAGCACCGCCGCCCTGATGCTCGGCGACGTCGACACCGCGATCGAGCTGCAGCTCGAGGCCGTGGAGCGCGCCAGAGTCGCCCGCCAGGGGCAGATGCTGGCGTGGGCGCTGCTCAACCTGGCCAACGCACTCGCCCACCGGGGCGACGTGGCCGCCGCGGTCGAGCGCGCCGAGGAGTCCCTCCAACTCGCCCGCGAGCTCGACGAGAGCGTGATGATTGCGTGGACCGGGCAGAGCCTGGCCTACTGCCTGGCCGAGCGCGGTGACGCGACGGCCGCACTCACCGTCCTGCAGGAGAGTGCCGGATCACAGGCCCAGCACTACCCCGGCGCGTGGCGGGTGTGGGCCCTCGAGCTCATGGTGCGCTGCCAGCTGGAGGCGGCGCCGTCCGCCGCAGCGGCGACGGCCGAGCAGGCCCTGGCCCTCGGGGAGCACATCGGGCTCCCGATGGGGCGGGCCTGGGGCCGGCGCGCCCTCGCCGCCGTCCGCCTGCACGAGGGGGACCACACCGAGGCGGCTGCGCTGGCCTGTGCCTCCGCCGAGCTCGCCGCCACGGCCCAGGCCCGGCTCGACGTGGCGCTGGGCGAGGCCCTGGCCGGCCGGGCCCTCGCCGCGGCCGGGCGGGTGGACGAGGGGGTCGAGCTCCTCCGAGGCGCGGCCGAGACCTTCGACGACTGCGGCACGCTGCGGTGGCGGGATCAGGCCGAGCACGTGCTCGGCCGTCTCGGCCGACGACCCCACCGGCGGACCGCCGCGGCGAGCGAGCGCACCGGTGTCGACGCCCTGACCGGCCGGGAGCTCGAGGTGGCCCGGCTGGTCGTCGACCGACGCACCAACGCCGAGATCGCCGAGACCCTCGTGCTCAGCCAGAAGACGGTGGAGACCCACCTCCGCAACATCTTCGCCAAGCTCGGCGTGTCCTCCCGGACGGAGGTCGCCCGGGCGGTGGAGGCCGCCGACGCCGGCCGCGACTGACGCCACCGGGCCGGCCGACCGGCCGCGTCAGCCGGTGACCTCGACCGACGTGACCGCGTGGGGCTGGCCCTGCGACGCCGCCTCGTTGCCGACCTGGACCACGACGGTCGGGTCGCCGCCCGCGTCGAAGGTGCAGAACGACGAGCCCGCGGCGCCCTCGCAGCTGACGAGCGACCAGGTGCCGCCGCCCTCGAAGGCGAAGATCGTGTCGACCGAGCTCTGGGTGCCCAGCTCGAGGGCGGTGGCCTGGTCGCCCGCCGACCACGCCTGCACGAAGGCCGTGGCGTAGGCCTGGGGGTCGGTGGGCAGGCCGGTGGCGGCGGTGGTCGCCGTGGTCGGGACCGCCCCGGTCGTGGTGGTGGCCGACGCCGCCGTGGTGGTCGTGCTGGGCGCCGCGGTCGTGGTGGTGGGTGCGGCGGTCGTGGTGGTCGCCTCCTCGTCCCCGCCGTCACTCCCGCAGGCGGCGAGCACCAGGACCACGCCGGCGACGAGCACGGCGAGGCGGACGGCGGTGGCGGGGCGGGCGGTCCGGGTCATGCAGGAAACGCTACGCCTCCGGCGGGCGCAGCCGTTCCTCTGCGTCGGCCACCGCGGCGGCGAGGGCCGGGTCGTCCAGGCGACGCGTCGCCAGCGGCGCATCCGGGAACGCCGCCGCACCCCGCTCCCAGAGTGCGACGCACCGCCCGGGGCCCCAGACGGACGAGCCGTACGCCAGCCCGTGCAGCCCGGGGTGGTGCTGGTAGATCGCACGAGCCCAGTCTCTGCAAACCCCTCGTGGCCCCGAGCGGATCGCCTGGTTGCCGCCGGCACGGGTCACCCAGCCACCGCCGAGGTCGAGCAGGCGCAGCTCGATGGCGCAGGCGAAGGTGGTGATCACGGGATCGCCGAAGGCAAGGTCGAACGGGGCGACGCCGCCACCGTCGTGCTGGAAGTACTCGGCCAGGGCCGTGACGAACGCGTCGGGCCCCCACGTGACGTAGGTGATGGGGCGGCGGGGATGGTCTCGGGTCGGCGGCGGGTGGTGGTCGAACCGGCTCGACGTCGGCCCGTACGACCGCAGCTCGTCCCAGGCCAGGGGGTGCGGTCCCGTCGTCCGGTGGATCCGCACGAGGGCCGTGTCCACCGGAAGCACGACGTCGTCGTCGCCCACCGGGGTGTCGCGCACCCGCGCCGAGACCGGCGCCGGCAGGCGCTCGCTCACAGATCGGCGGCGAGGGCGACCACCGGCGCCGGATCGCCGCCGGTCGCCAGCCAGTCGACCGGGCTCACGGCCTCGTCACCGATCTCGAGATCGACGCTGGGCCGGGTGAACCAGTGGTCGACCGTGAGGGGGTGGAGCGCCGCGGGCACGGCGACGAGGACCTCCTTCAACCCGGACAGCGGGCGGTCGCCGACGAGCTGCCACTCGGGGAACCAGCGCTCGGAGCCGAGCGCGAAGGCGTAGAGGCTGCGCTCGGACAGCCGCTGGGAGATCCGGCTCCGATCCACGCCCAGGCGCTCGGCCATGGCCGGGACCCCGGGCACCGACCGTGCGACGAGCTCGGCCAGCGCTGCGAGGCGTCGGACGCGGACCCGGTCGACGGCGTCGTCGTCGAAGCGGGCGCCGATCGACTCCCAGATCGCGCGCTCGGCGACGGGAAGCGCCGGTCGGGCGGTGGGGGCCGACCCTTGGACCACCGCTTCGAGCAGCGCCCGCACACGAACGGCGTCCGACCGCCCGCGCTCGGCGGTGATCACGAGGCGTTCGACCACGTCGGCGAAGTCGACCGCCTCGGAGGCGGGCAGTCCCCGCTCGGTCAGCCACTCCTCAAGCTCCCTCATGTCATGAGCCATGGTGAGATCCTACCGGCGAACCCCGGTTCAGGGAAGGGCGTCGAGGTGGTGGCGGGCGAGGCGGCGGACCGCGTCCTTGGCGACCTTGCCGTTGGTCGTCGTGGGCAGGGCGTCGACGAACACGACGTGGCGCGGGCGCTTGAGCGGGGAGCTGTGGGCCCGCACGTGGTCGGCGAGCTCGCCGGGGGTCGGCGTGGCGCCGGCGGCGGGCACCACGACGGCGCAGATCGCCTCGCCCCAGTAGTCGTCGGGCACGCCGACCACGGCCACCTGGTCGACGGCGGGGTGGGTGGAAAGCACGTCTTCGACCTCACGGGACGAGACGTTCTCGCCGCCGGTGATGATCACGTCCTTCTTGCGGTCGACCACCGAGAGGCGGCCGTCGGCGTCGAACCGGCCGATGTCGCCGGTGCGGAACCAGCCGTCGGGCGTGCGGGAGGCGGCGGTGGCGGCCTCGTCCCGCCAGTAGCCGGGGGTGACCGGGTCGCCCCGCAGCACGATCTCGCCGGTCGTGCCGGCGGGGAGCAGCGCACCGTCGTCGTCGGCGATGGCCACCTCGATCCCGGAGTGGGGACGGCCGGCGGTGGCGAGCAGCGCCGGCTCGGTGGTCAGGCCCCGACGGTGCTCCTCGGGGCCGAGGAAGGTGACGTTGCCGCCCGCCTCGGTCATGCCGTAGCCCTGGTCGAAGCCGACGTCGAGGCGCTCGGCGGCGCGGCGCAGGAGGTCGGGGGACATGGCCGCGGCGCCGTAGGCGATGTTGCGCAGGGTCGGCATCGGCCGCGGCCCGCCGGGGCCGGCGCCCGCGCCGGACCCCTCGTCGAGGTGGGCCACGAGGGCGTGGAGCATCGTGGGCGCCAGCGAGCAGGAGGCGACGCCGTGGGCCTCGACGAGGGACACGAACTCGTCCGCACGGAAGTGGGCGGTCAGCACCACGGTGGACCCGACCAGGTGCTGGACGAGCACGTTGTACCCGGCCACGTGGCACATCGGGAACGGCAGCAGGTAGACGCCGCCGCCCCGCACCGACCGCCCCTCGACCGTGCCCCGGGCGGCGGCGAGCAGCGACCGGTGGGTGTGCACGACCCCCTTGGGCGCGCCCGTCGACCCGCTGGTGAAGAGGAGCCAGGCCGGGTCGTCGGGCGCCGGCGGGGGGAGCGCCACGGCGAGGTCGGGGTCCGGGTCGGCCGTGGTCGCGGTCACCCAGTCGGGCGACCCGAAGGCGGCGGTCGGGAGGTCGAGCCCGTCGGCGACCAGTGCGTCGAGGAACGCGGCGTCGCCCACGACCAGGCTCGGCTCGGCCAGGTCGAGCTGCACCCGCTGGTCGCCGGCGCTGAGGCGCTGGTTGACGAGGGTCACCACCCGGCCCGCGCGGGGGATCGCGTGGTAGCAGGCCACGTAGGCAAGGGAGTTGTCGGCGACGACCGCCACCCGGTCCCCCGGCGCCGTCCGCTCCGCCACCCACGAGGCGAGGGCGGTCACCATCCGGTCGAGCTCGACGAAGGTGGCGGTGCCGTCGGAGGCGACGACCGCGGCCCGCGCCGGGTCCCCCGCCGCCGCCTCGGCGACCACCTCGTGCAGGAGCTCGGCCACGAGGCGCCATTCAAGCCGCTGGCGGCGACCGGCCCGCATCCGCCGGTCCGGCGGGGATACTGGCGGCGGGATGACCGATGTTGCGGATCGACCGGTGAGCGGTGGCGCGGCGGCCGGCGCCGCCGCGGTCGTCCGGGCCCTGCTCGCCCACGGGGACGACCTCGCGGGCCGGCCGCCGGCCAACGCCGCCCCCGACCCCGAGGCCGACGCCTTCCTGCGCTCGGACCCGTTCGCGTTCCTCGTGGCCGTGGTGCTGTGCCAGGGGATCACCGCGGAGCGGGCCTGGTCGTCGCCGTGGCTGCTGCGCCAACGCCTCGGCCACCTCGACCCGGCCCGCATGGTCGCCGACCCTGAGGCGGTGCGGGCGGCCATCGCCGAGCCCCCGTGCATCCACCGCTACGTCGTGAACACCCCCCGATGGGTGGTGGCCGCCGCGCAGCGGGTGCTCGACGACTTCGACGGCGACGCCGCCGCCATCTGGGACGACGAGCCCACCGCCACCGAGCTGCGCCGGCGCCTCCAGGCCTTCGACGGCATCGGCCAGAAGAAGGCGGCCATGGCCGCCGAGATCCTCGAGCGCGACTTCGGCATCCCCCTCCGGGAGGTCACCGGCAGCGACGTGGCCTACGACGTGCACGTGCGTCGGGTGTTCCTGCGCAGCGGCCTGGCCGACGCCGACGACCTCCAGCACATCGTCGACCAGGCCCGCCGCGCCCACCCCGAGCGCCCCGGCGCCCTCGACCTGCCCGCATGGGACGTGGGCCGGCGGTGGTGCCGCCCCCGCGACCCCGACTGCCCGATCTGCCCCCTCGCCGGCGCCTGCCCGCAGCTCATCGACGCCGCCGCCGACGTCCGCGCCACCTGACCCGACGGCCCGGCCGACCCACGCTCCGGGGGCCCGGGGCCGTAGCCTGGACCCACGGGCGGATCCCCGAACCCGCCGACGAGGTGCCCATGTCGCAGGCCCAGCCCTACACGATCCCGGTCGCGCAGCTCGATGCCGACAGCCGCGCCGACTTCATGGTCAAGGTGTACCAGCACCTGGTCGCCGCGATCGTCGCCTTCATGGCGTTCGAGACGCTGCTGTTCGCCACCGGCGCCGCCGAGGGCATCTACAACATGGTCTACGGCAGCGGCGGGGTCTGGCTGCTCGTGCTCGGCGGGTTCATGGTCGTCAACTGGCTGGCCACCGCCGCCGCCCACGACCTCGCCAACCCGGGCCGCCAGTACGGCGGGCTGTTCGCCCTCGCCGGCGCCGAGGCCCTGATCTTCGCCCCGTTCCTCTGGTACGTGTTCAACGAGGGCGGTGGGGGCACCGCCACCGTCGCCAGCGCCGCGGTCATCACGGCCCTCGGCTTCACGGGCCTGACCATCGTCGGCCTGGTCACCCGCCGCGACCTCTCGTTCATGCGGCCGCTGCTCCTGTGGGCCGGCGTGATGTCGCTCGTGCTCATCGTCGCCGCGGTGCTGTTCGGCCTCGAGCTGGGCGTGTGGTTCACCCTGGGCATGATCGCCCTGGCCGGCGGGGCGATCATCTACCAGACCCAGACGATCATGCGGCACTACCCGCAGGAGGCCTACGTCGGCGCCTCCATCCAGCTCTTCGCGTCGGTGATGCTGCTGTTCTGGTACGTCCTGCGCCTGTTCAGCCGCCGCTGACGGGCGGGACGGCGACGCTCAGGCGCCGCCGAGGAGGCTGAGCAGCTCGGGTCGGCCGATCTGGACGACCAGGGTCGCGGCGTCGAGGTAGACGCGCTCGTTGGTGATCTTGTCGCCGTCGAAGCTGAACACGGCCACGGTGGGCACCCGGAAGGCCTTGCCCGTCGGCGGGAGGCCGAGGAACTCGCCGGTGTTGGTGCCGACGAGGTCGAACTCGGAGACGATGGTGTCGTCGTCGGCCACGTGGTGGCGGACGCGCTCCTGGCGTTGGTCGGGGAAGGCGAGGCGCTGGCCGCGGTGGTAGGCGAGCACGGCCTCGTCGCCCTCGTGCACCTGTCCGAGCGGGACGATCTCGTAGCGGGGCGTGCCGGCGAAGGTCGCCAGGGTCCGCTCGAAGTCGTGCTCGACCTCCGAGGTGAAGTGGTCCTCGAGCACCGCCAGCCGCCGGGCCTTCAACGCGTCGTCCATGGCACCCCTCCCCCTCCGGTCCCGCCCGACGCTAGCCACCGGCGGTGCCCTTCGGCCCTGGCCGGCCGTCGGCCACAGGCGGACCATGGGAGCAGACAAGGGCGGCGCTGAAAGGAGCGAACGGTGCGAGCACTGGTCATCTACGAGTCCATGTACGGCAACACCCACACGGTCGCCGAGCACATCGCCACCGGCCTCGGTGCCGACGGCGGCACCAGCGTCGAGGTCGTCCCCGTCGGTGACGCCACGCCCGAGCGCCTCGCCGCCGCCGACCTCGTGGTGGTCGGGGGCCCCACCCACATCCACGGCATGAGCACGGAGATGAGCCGCCACCAGGCCCTCACCCCCGAGACCCTTGCCCACGAGGAGGAGAAGGGCCACCACCTCGAGGTCGACCCCGACGCCGAGGGCCCCGGCCTGCGGGACTGGTTCGACGGCCTCGAGAAGGGCCAGGCGACCTTCGCGGCCGCGTTCGACACCCGCATGCACGGCCCGGGCGCGCTGACCGGCCGGGCGGGCAAGGGCATCACCAAGCGCCTCCGCCGCCACGGCTTCACCGTCGTCGCCGAGCCCGAGAGCTTCCTCGTCGACCACGACAACGCCCTCGACCCGGGCGAGGTCGACCATGCGGAGCGCTGGGGGCGCGGCGTCATGGCCGCGGCCGCCCGTCGCACCGCCGGCGTCGCCTCGTAGCGGCGCCGGACCGCCGGCGGGCGTCACCCCGCGGTGATTTCGGGACCTTGGTCCCTGGTCGCGCGGTGCCCCGACCCGCGAGGGTGGGCGGAAACGCCGTTCTCGCGAGGGGGAAACCACGGTGGAGTACTCGACCTACAGCCCGGACATGCCGTTCACGGACTTCGACCACCCCGTGTTCGACTGCGACTTCCACTTCTACGAGGAAGCGGACTCGTTCACCCGGTACCTGCCGAAGGAGTACCACGGCCTGATCCGCATCGCCGACGTGGACGGCCGCCGCAAGATGATCATCCGGGGCCGGGTGTCGGACTACATCCCGAACCCCACCTTCGAGGTCGTGGCCGAGCCGGGCTCCGCCGCCGAGTACTTCTCGGGCCGCAACACCGCCGGCAAGAGCTACCGGGAGATCGTGCGGCCGATGCGGGCCATCCCCGAGTTCACCGACCCCGACGCCCGTCTGGCGCTGATGGACCGGATGCACATCGACGCCATCGTGAACTTCCCGACCCTGGCGTCGCTCATCGAGGTCAACTTCATGGACGACCCGGTCGCCACCCAGGTGCTCGTCCACGCCTTCAACCAGTGGATGTACGACGAGTGGGGCTTCGACCACGAGGGCCGCATCTTCTCCACGCCGGTGATGAACCTGGCCGACCCCGCCGGCGCCGTCACCGAGCTCGAGTGGGCCCTCGAGCGGGGCGCCAAGACGGTGCTCGTCCGCCCCGGCCCGGTCGCCGGCTACCGGGGGCCCCGCTCGCCGTTCCTGCCCGACAACGACCCGTTCTGGGCGGCGATCGCCGAGGCGGACATCCCGGTCATGCTCCACGCCTCCGACTCGGGCTACCAGCGCTTCGCCAACGAGTGGAACGGCTCGTCGCTCGAGATGCGCCCCTTCGAGCAGCACCCCTTCTACAGCGTGAGCCAGGCCCACCGGCCGATCATGGACACCATCTTCTCGGCGGTGATCCACGGCATGCTCTCCCGCCACCCGGGCGTGCGCCTCGGCACCATCGAGTGCGGCAGCGTGTGGATCACCCGGGTCGTCCAGGACCTCGCCGACGGCTACGGCAAGATGCCGCACCTGTTCGAGGAGGACCCCGCCGACGTGCTCAAGCGGGCGCTCTACGTGGCCCCGTTCTGGGAGGACGACCTGCAGCCGCTCGTGGACGCCATCGGCCTCGACCACGTGCTGTTCAACTCGGACTGGCCCCACCCCGAGGGCCTGGCCGACCCGGTCGAGTACGCCGTCTACGCCCGTGACGAGGTCGGCCTCGCCGACGAGGACGTCGCCAAGATCATGGGCGCCAACATGTACGCCCTCATGGGGGTGTAGTCGCCACGCCCCCGCGAGGGCGACGCGCGGGCCATGCCGGCGACCACCACCCCTCGGGGGTCGCCGGTCCGCCAGGGCGCCGGCTCGTCGCAGGGCCGGCGCCCTCCCGCGTCCCTGCCCGAACCATGCGGCGGCGCCGGCCGCTGCGCCGAGTTCATCTCGGCGCGTCCAGCCGGACCAGCTGCGGTTCGTTGCGCTGGGTCGAGGTCAGCGCAGCCGTCCCCGCGGGGAGCCGCTGACCGTCGGCGCCGAGTGCAACCGAGCGCACCCGGCCGGACGACGTGCGGTCGGCTGCGCTCGGTTCGGGTCAGAGCAGGGCCAGGACGTCCTCGGGGGACATCGATCCCGGGGGGCGGCGCTCGCGGGCGGCGTCGCCGGCGAGGCGCTGGAGCAGGGCGTTCACCGGGGTGGGGACGCCGTGGAGGCGGCCCAGCAGCACGATCTCGCCGTTGAGGTAGTCGGTCTCGATCGTGCCGGCGCCGCGAGCCAGGCTCTGGCGACCCGAGCTGCCGACCCGGCGCTCGCCGTCGATCCGCCGCATCTGGAGCAGGTCGCCGCGGCGCGCCGCGTCCTCCTCCTCGCTGACGTAGGCGACGCCGGCGGCGTCCAGCACCGCGCGCCCCTCGGCCTGGGCCCGGGCGTACAGCTCGCCGCCGCCGCCCTCGAGCCCGCAGACCGCGTCGATGGCGTTGGCCAGGTTGAGCAGGAGCTTGGCCGCCTTCCACCGCATGATGTCGGGCCGCACCTCCGAGACGAACGGGCCGTCCTCGAAGGCGGCGCTCACCGCAGCGGCGGTGTCGTCGACGCCCGCCGGGTAGCGGCCGAGGTCGAGCAGGCCCTCGACCGGCGTCGAACTGGCCTGCACCACCCCGGGCTCGACGTGGGTGGCCGGGAACATCACGCACACCCCGTAGACGTGGGCGACGTGGCGCAGCAGCACCCGCTCGTTCTCGAGCCCGTTCTGCAGCGAGACCACGGGCAGGCCGTCGGGGGCGATCGGCACGAGGTCGGCGACGACGCCGGCGGTGTCCTGGCTCTTCACCGCCAGCAGCACGACGTCGTCGGCGCCCAGCGCCAGGCGGTCCACCCGGTCCACGACGGGCACGTCGAAGTTCACCTCGTCGGTGGGGCACTGGATGGTCAGGCCGTGGTCCCGGATGGCGTCGTGGTGGGGGCCGCGGGCGACGAACACCACGTCGTGGCCGTGCTGGTGGAGGCGCCCGCCCACCACGCCCCCGATGGCGCCGGCGCCGATCACGACGAACCGCATCCGACGAGTGTGCCCGCTCGCACGTCGGCGCGCCGCGGGGCGGTGGGCGGGCGCCGGCGGCCCGTGACGAGGTCGGCGAGCAGGCGGCGCGGGTGCTCGCCCTGTTCGAGCGGCCGGGGCGGGTGCGGGTGGAGGCGGCCGCGGCCTGACGCCGGACCATCGGGCCCCGGTTGGGCGGTGCCGGCCGGCGGGCCCGTCGCTACGGTCGGGCCATGGCCGTGCCCGACGAGCTCCTCAACCGCGTCACCTGGAAGATCCCGAACCCGCTGGTCCTCGTGGGCTCACGGTCGGGAGACGAGCGCAACGCCATGACCACCACCTGGGTCACCCAGCTGTCGATGGCACCGGTGCTGATCGGCGTCGGCGTCGACAACTCGGCGGTCACCCACCGCCTCATCACCGAGGGCGGCTCGTTCACGGTCAACCTCTGGGACGCCACCGACACCAAGGTGTTCGTGAAGTTCTCGAAGCCCGCCCAGGACGACGGCGCCACCCTCAACGGCCGCGCCGTCCGCGCCGCCACCACCGGTGCGCCCGTGTTCGAGGAGGCGCTCGCCTGGATGGACTGCGAGGTCCGCCAGGCCGTCGACCTCGGCAGCCACACCCTCTTCGTGGGCGAGGTGGTCGACGCCGCCATCCGCGACGACGAGGCCCGCCCCGCCTCCACCCAGGACACCCGCATGAAGTATGGCGGCGTCAAGCGCCACTGACCGCGCCGCCCGGGGACGTCGCGGCGCGGGTCACGCCGCCGGGGCGTGGGTGCCGACGGCGGTGAGGACGTCGCCGAGGCGGCGGTAGGCGGCGCCGCGGGCCGAGGACGCCCGCCAGGCCAGGCCGACCGTGCGGGTCGGCGGCGTCGGGCCGAGCTCGCGGAGCACGACCCGCTGGCCCGGGAGCACGTCGCGGTCGACGGCGCCGGCGGGCAGCAGGGTCACCCCGAGACCCGAGCCGACCATCTGCACGACCGTCGGCAGGCTCGTGCCCTGGACCTCGACGAGGCCGTCGCGGCCCGCGAGCTCGCAGACCGCGAGGGCCTGGTCCCGCAGGCAGTGGCCCTCCTCCAGCAGCACGAGGCGCTCGCCGGCGAGGTCGGCGACGGAGCAGGCCGGCGCGGTGGCCAGGTGGTGGTGCTCGGGCACGGCCAGCAGGAACGGCTCGTCGTACAGCGCCAGCTCGTCGATGCCCGGGCGGTGCAGCGGCAGGGCCAGCAGGAGCAGGTCGAGCTCGCCGGCCCGGAGCTGGGTGAGGAGCGCCTCGGTGCGGTCCTCGCGGAGGTAGAGCTCCACACCGGGGTGGGCGGCCTCGATGCGGGGGATGGCGTCGGGCAGGACGTAGGGCGCGATCGTGGGGATGACGCCGAGCCGCAGCGAGCCGCCGAGGTCGCCGCCGGCGCCGGCGGCCGCCTCGCAGAGGTCGTCGACATCCTGCAGGATGCGCCGGGCCCGCTCCACCACCTCGGCGCCGGCGTCGGTGACCAGCACCCCCCGGGTCGTGCGCTCGAAGAGCTGGAGGCCCAGCCTCGACTCGAGCTCGCGGACCTGGGTGCTGAGGGCCGGCTGGCTCACGAAGCACGCCGCCGCCCGCCCGAAGTGGCCCTCGTCGGCCACGGCCACCGCGTACCGGAGCTGCTGCACGGTTGGACGATTCATAGTCTGAGCTTATCGATCTGACAGCAAGCCGGAACTTCCCTTATCGATGATCCCGGGGGAAGGTGGATCCACGCAGCCGCACCGCCCGCAGCCCCAGGAGGCCGACGTGACCGATCCCCACACCGCCAGCACCAGCGAGTCGGAGAACCCCGCCATCGACGCGCCCGAGCCGGCGAGCGACCGCCGCCCGCGCACCAACAAGGACTGGTGGCCCGACCAGCTCGACCTCTCGGTCCTCCACGCCCACGGCCCCCACGCCACCCCGCTCGACGACGACTTCGACTACGCCGAGGCGGTCGCCGCGCTGGACGTCGAGGCGGTCAAGGCCGACCTCGTCGCCCTGATGACCGACTCCCAGGACTGGTGGCCCGCCGACTACGGGCACTACGGGCCGCTGTTCATCCGCCTGAGCTGGCACGCCGCCGGCACCTACCGGATCGAGGACGGCCGGGGCGGCGCCGGCGGCCACACCTTCGGCAAGGCCCACGGCGCCGGCAACCCCGACCTCGTCGGGCCCGAGCCCGAGGGTTGTCCCGTCCACGGCATGGGCCTCGGCTGGAAGAGCGAGTACGGCTCGGGCAAGGGCGGTGACACCATCACCAGCGGCATCGAGGGCGCCTGGACCCCCACGCCCATCCAGTGGGACAGCAGCTACTTCGACACCCTGTTCGGCTACGAGTGGGAGCTGACCGAGAGCCCCGCCGGCGCCAAGCAGTGGCGACCCGCCGGCGGCGCCGGCGACGACACCGTGCCCGACGCGGCCGACCCGTCCAAGCGCCACGCGCCGATGATGACCACCGCCGACCTGGCGCTGCGCTTCGACCCGGCCTACGAGGCCATCTCGCGGCGCTTCCACGAGAACCCCGAGGAGTTCCGCCTGGCCTTCGCCAAGGCCTGGTACAAGCTGCTCCACCGCGACATGGGCCCCGTCACGCGCTACCTCGGCCCGTGGGTGCCCGAGGCCCAGCTCTGGCAGGACCCGGTCCCGGCCGTCGACCACCCGCTCGTCGACGAGGACGACGTGGCCGCGCTGAAGGCCGAGATCCTCGGCTCGGGCCTCACCGTCGCCCAGCTCGTGTCCACCGCCTGGGCGTCGGCCTCGACCTTCCGGGGCACTGACCTCCGCGGCGGCGCCAACGGCGCCCGCATCCGGCTCGCCCCGCAGAAGGACTGGGCGGTCAACGTGGCCGCCGGCGTGGGTGACGTGGTCAGCGTCCTCGAGGGCATCCAGGAGCGCTTCAACGCCTCCGCCTCGGGCGGCAAGCGGATCTCGCTGGCCGACCTGATCGTGCTCGCCGGCTGCGTCGGCGTGGGCGAGGCGGCCAAGACCGCCGGGTTCGACGTCAAGGTGCCCTTCACGCCGGGGCGCACCGACGCCACCCAGGAGCAGACCGATGTCGACTCCTTCGCCGTGCTCGAGCCCCGGGCCGACGCCTTCCGCAACTGGTTCGAGGCCGGCGACAAGCTGCCGGCCGAGGTGCGCCTGCTCGACAAGGCCAACCTGTTGACCCTCACCGCCCCCGAGATGACCGTGCTCGTCGGCGGCCTCCGGGCCCTGGGCGCCAACGTGGGCGGCTCGCCCACCGGCGTGCTCACCGACCGGCCCGGCGTGCTCTCGAACGACGTGTTCGTGAACCTGCTGGGCATGGCCACCGAGTGGTCGACGTCGGCCTCGGCCGAGGGCGTCTACGAGGGCAAGGACCGGGCGAGCGGCGAGGTCCGCTGGACCGCCACCGCCGCCGACCTGGTCTTCGGCTCCAACTCCCAGCTGCGGGCCCTCGCCGAGGTGTACGCCAGCGCCGACGGCGCCGAGAAGTTCGCCCGGGACTTCGTGGCCGCGTGGGACAAGGTGATGATGCTCGACCGCTTCGACGTCGCCTGAGCAACGAGGCTCCGGCCCCGTCGGGCACACCGGCGCGGCCCCGGTCCTCGGACCGGGGCCGTGCCGCGCCCCGGCGGGGGCGAGCAGGGAATCAGGCGAGGAGGGCGGGGGCGAGGCGGCGCCAGGCGTCGCGGTCGACCGGGGCGCCGGGAGGACCGAGGAGCTGGACGCACACGTGGTCGGCGCCGGCGTCGCGGTGGGCCTGCACCCGGGCGGCGAGCGCGCCCTCGTCGCCCCACGCCACGACCGCGTCGACGAGGCGGTCGCTCAGCGTCTCGATGTCCTCGTCGGTGAACCCGAGCCAATTCCAGTTGTTCGTGTAGTTCGGGAGGGTGGCGTAGATCGACAGCGCCTGGCGGGCGACGGCCCGGGCGGCATCGGGATCGGTGTCGAGCACGACCCCCTGCTCGACGGCGAGCAGCGCGTCGGGTCCCATGGTCTCGCGGGCGATCGCCGTGTGTTCCGGCGTGACCAGGTACGGGTGGGCGCCGGCCGATCGGTCCCGGGCCAGCTCCAGCATCTTGGGGCCGAGCGCGGCGAGGCAGCGGGCCTCGGGCGGCACCCCGCCGGCGTCGAGGCCGTCGAGGTAGGTGCGCATCGTCGTCAGCGGCTTGTCCCACGACATCCCCTCGTGGGCGTTGATGAACGAGGCGTGGCTGATCCCGATGCCGAGCAGCAGCCGGTCCCGGTCGGCGTCGGCGGCCAGGCCCGCCCGCCA
>WBZL01001496.1_pt1 | contig 24429 bp, 19 predicted proteins | sample 5204291 | NCBI WGS metagenome assembly WBZL01 (sample SAMN12344345, study PRJNA552823) | activated sludge metagenome | biome: Activated sludge suspended growth; feature: Nitrification reactor; material: Wastewater; isolation source: activated sludge from nitrification reactor of wastewater...
TGGTCGACGGCTCCGGAGCCGCGACGGTCGTGGCGCAGCCGGAGAGCCCGATGGCGGCGAGCGCGGGGAGGAGGAGACGAAATGCGTGACGGGTCATGGACATCTCTCGGGGATCGAACGCGGCGTCGTCAGGGCGCGAGCTCGGCGCGCAGCGAGTGCGCGAGCGCCGAGGTGACGACCACGTCGACATAGGTGCCGGCGAGTCGCGGGTCGCCCGCGAAATTGACCACCCGGTTGTTGTCGGTGCGTGCTGCCAGTTCGCGTCGGTCGCGTGCCGCGCTGCCGGTCACCAGAACGCGCTGGCGGGTGCCGACCATCGCCATCGACGCCTCGCGGTAGTGTGCGTCGATCGCCGACTGCAGGCGTTCGAGCCGCGCCTGCGCGCGTTCGCGCGGCACCGGATCGGGGAGCTCGGCAGCGGGCGTGCCCGGCCGCGGCGAGTACAGGAACGAGAACGCCCCGTCGAACCGCACATCGTCCACGAGGCGCATCGTCCGCTCGAAGTCCTCGTCGGTCTCGCCGGGAAATCCGACGATCAGGTCGGTCGACAGCGACAGGCCGGGTCGCGCCGCACGGAGCTTGCGCACGATGGCCTTGTACTCCAGCGCCGTGTAGCCGCGCTTCATCGCGGCGAGGATGCGGTCCGAGCCGGACTGCGCCGGCAGGTGGAGCTGCGACACGAGCTTGCCGACCGACCGGTAGGCATCGATCAGCCGCTGCGTCATCTCCTTCGGGTGCGACGTCGTGTAGCGGATACGTTCGATGCCGGGCATCTCGGCGACGTGTTCGACCAGCGTCGCGAAATCGGCGATCGCGCCGGCGTCGTCCATCGACCCGCGATAGGCGTTCACGTTCTGGCCGAGCAGCGTGACCTCCTTCACGCCCTGCAGCGCGAGGTCCGCGACCTCGGTCAGCACGTCGGCGAGCGGCCGGCTCATCTCCTCGCCGCGCGTGTAGGGCACGACGCAGAACGAGCAGTACTTGCTGCAACCCTCCATCACCGAGACGAACGCCGCGGCGCCCTCGACGCGCGGTGGCGGCATGGCGTCGAACTTCTCGATCTCCGGGAAGCTCGTGTCGACCTGCGGCACGCCGGTCTCGCGGCGAGCACGGATCAGCGCCGGCAGCCGGTGCAGCGTCTGCGGCCCGAACACGACGTCGACGTACGGCGCGCGCTTGACGATCGCGCCGCCTTCCTGCGACGCGACGCAGCCGCCGACACCGATGATGAGGTCCGGGCGCGCGGACTTGAGCGCGCGCACGCGGCCCAAGTCGTGGAACACGCGCTCGGCGGCCTTCTCGCGCACCGAGCAGGTGTTGAACAGGATGACGTCCGCGTCCTCGGGGCGGTCGGTCGGCTCGAGTCCGTCGCTCTGCGCGAGCACGTCGGCCATGCGGTCCGAGTCGTACTCGTTCATCTGGCACCCGAAGGTGCGCACGTAGAGCTTGCGGGTCACGACCGTGCGCGCCGGGGGCCGGGAATAGCCGGGGGGCGCGGGAGTGGCGGAAGGGGCCGCAGTATAGCCCAGCGGCGAAGCCGGCAAGAGACGGCAGGGTTCGTCGCCCGTACCGGCCGCGGCGTAGTTCGTCGCCGGCGGCACGAGCCTCGCCGATCGCTCTGCCCGGCGGGTCGCGTGCGCGTGGTTTGGGCGGTGCCGGCCTAGAGCAGCCACTCGATCGGGAGGACCGAGAGCGCGCGGATGGTGGCGCGTTCGAGCGGGCCGGTGCCCGGCTCGACCGAGTGGCGCGTTTCACCCGAGGCGGAAGTCTCGATCCACTCGATCGCGCCATCCGGGCTGCGGCGCACCTCCCAGGCGAGGGTGGGCAGGTCGCGGTCGAACATGGCGCCGAGGCGCCGTGCGAGCGCCGGGCTCTCGATCACGAATCCCATCTCCGTGTTGAGGCGTGCGGAACGCTGGTCGAAGTTGAACGAGCCGACGAAGATGCGGCGGCTGTCCGCCGCGAACGTCTTCGCGTGCAGGCTGCCGGCCCTGCTTCCGGTGATCGAGCGCTTGTGGTCGCGCCGGACGTCCGGCGGCTTGAACTCCCACAGTTGCACACCGGCCTCGAGGAGCGCTGCGCGCCGCGTCGCGTAGCCGGCGTGCACGGCGGAGACGTCGCTGGTCGCCAGCGAGTTGGTGAGCACGCGGACCCGCACGCCCGCCTTCGCCATCCGCACCAGCGTTGCCGTGCCGTCGTCGCCCGGCACGAAGTAGGGCGAGACCAGGTCGAAGCTTCGCTCGACGGTTCCGAACGCCGGCAAGAGCGCCGAGAGGAGCAGTTGTTCCGGACGATCGACCGGGGACAGCGTCTTGTCCGGATCGTCGCGAACCAGCGTGACTTGCGTCCACTCGAGCGGGAGCCGGCCCGCGACCAGGTCGCTGAACAGCGGGGTTTCGCGGGCGGCAGCGGCGTAGGCGCGCGCCGCAGGATCGGCGCGGACGCGGGCAACCTCGGCGTCGAATCGCGCGGCCGCATCCGGTCCGGGCGGCGGAAGCAGCGAGGCCGCGGGGTACGCGGCAGGGCTGTTCCAGTAGAGGTCGAACGCCGCGGACACGTCGCGGACGATGGCTCCGGCCGCGATCACGTCGAGATCCGCGAAGGCGATGCCTTCGCCCGCGCCGAAGTATTCGTCGCCGATGTTGCGCCCGCCGACGATCGTCACCTGGTTGTCCGCGGTGAACGACTTGTTGTGCATGCGGCGGTTGACGCGCGCGAAGTCGCTCGCGAAGTCGGCCATCCTGGCCCGGCGGTTCGCGAACGGGTTGTAGAGCCGCACCTCGATGTCCGGATGCGCGTCGAGCATCGCGAGCGTCTCGTCGAGGCCTCCGGTGTTGACGTCGTCGAGCAAGAGGCGCACGCGGACGCCGCGATCTGCGGCGCGCCGGAGCGCGTCGAACAGGAGCGTCCCGGACAGGTCGGCGCGCCACAGGTAATACTGGACGTCGAGCGAGCGCTCCGCCGCGTCCGCGAGCAGCACGCGCGCAGCGAAGGCGTCGGAAGGCCTCTCGATCGCGTGCACGCCGGTGCGCCCCGGGTGCGCCGCCACGTCGGAGGCGAGCGCGCGTCCGAGCGCGGTCGACGACGTATCGGTCCAGGCCTTCGACGCAACCCGAGACCCGATCGGCGGGAGCGACGCGCAACCGGCCAGCAGCAGTGTCGAGAGCGCGGCGACCCAGACCGGAAGTGCCGTGCGGGACAGGGCCATGCGGACCATTCTAGTTGGACCGCCCGTCCCGGTGGCGGGGTGCGCGCGCCGGCGACTCCGGCCGTGCAGCGCGCCCCGGCGAGGCTCCATGGCCGCGCGACATCGGGGTTGATCGGTGGGCCGGTGCGCGGGGAGTTCCCGCAGCTTTGGCTCCGTGCGCCCGCCTGCGCTAGAATCCGGGTCGCAGGTGTCCGCCGCGAGTCGCATCGCGGCGGGTGAAACGGGAACGCGGTGACGCTCCGGCGCCGATGGTGCCGATGCGGATCCCGCGGCTGCCCCCGCAACGGTAAGCCCTCGAGGGTCGTTCGACACGCCACTGCCGCGTCCATGCGCGGTGGGAAGGCGAGCGCCCCGCATGGCGAGCCCGGAGACCGGCCTGCGACCGCGCGAGTGTGTTCCTCACGGGACGCGCCGCGACGGACAAGCCGCGGCGCGGGGAGACGCCGACGTGGACGCAGTCGCGCCGTTTCGCGCACCGCCCGCGCCTCGTTGCTCCCGCCGCATCCGTTCCACACGGCCGCGCGGGGACGCCGGCCAAGCTGCGGAAGGCACCGCCATGGTCATCCTCGCTGGCCGCGCGCGCGCGAAAAGCCGCGCCTCGCTCCTGTTCATCCCGCCTTTGCTCGCCGTCGCGTTCTTCCCGGCGAGTTCTCCCGCGCAGACACCCAAGGCCGCACCGCTCGACCCGGTCGTCGTCACGGCCGCACGCGGGCCTCAGGCAATCGAAGATCTCCTCGCCGACGTGACCGTCATCGGTCCCGACGAGATCGCGCGCAGCGGCGCGGACAGTCTCGCGCGGCTGCTCTCCCGGCAGCCGGGGATCGAACTCGTGCAGAACGGCGGTCCCGCGTCGGTCTCCGGCGTGTTCATCCGCGGCGCCAACCGCCAGCAGACGGTAGTGCTCATCGACGGCATCCGCCTCGAGTCGGCGACCGCCGGCGCCGCGACGCTCGAGGCGATCCCGCTCGACCAGATCGAGCGCATCGAGATCCTGCGCGGGCCGGCGTCCTCGCTCTACGGCGCGGACGCGATCGGCGGGGTGATCCAGGTGTTCACGCGGCGCGGCGGCGACGCGTTCACCGCAAACGCGAGCGCGGGCTACGGAACCTACTCGACCGCCCAGGGCAGCGCGGGCGCATCGGGCAGGGCGGGTCCCATGCGTTATGCGATCCAGGTCGGCGGGCAGCGCAGCGACGGCTTCAACGCCATCGTCGACCCCGCCAACTTCGCCTGGGACCCCGACCGCGACGGATACCGCGCGGAGAACGTGAGCGCGTCGGTCGGCGTCGACTGGGCGAAGGACCAGTCGCTCGGCGGGCGCTACTTCCGCAACCGGCTGAACGCGCAGTTCGACGGCGGCGACGCGTTCGACGACCGGACCGTCACCGTCGTCGAGGCCTGGCAGGTCGACTCGCGCAATCGCCTCGCGCCGGCGTGGACCTCGACGCTCGTGGCCGGACAGAGCGTCGACGACTCGACCACGACGATGGCGTATGGAACGTCGCAGTTCCGCACCCGCGACACCCAGTACCGCTGGCAGAACGACTTCGCGCTGCCGGCGGGCGACCTCTCGCTCGCCTACGAGCGACGCGAGGAGCGGGTGAACGAGGACGCGGGGTTCCCGGTGACCGGGCGAAACACCGATTCGGTGGTCGGCGTCTACCGGATCGTCTCCGGTCCGTACGCGTTGCAGGCCAACCTGCGGAACGACCACACGTCGCAGTTCGGCGGGCGCACGACGGGAACGCTCGCGCTCGGATGGCGCTTCGCACCGGGATGGCGCATGACCGCGAGCGGCGGCACGGCGTACAAGGTTCCGACGTTCAACGATCTCTACTATCCGGGATTCTCGAATCCCGACCTCGAGCCGGAGACCGCGCGCAACTTCGAGGCGTCGATCGCCTGGGGCGGCGCACTGGGGGAGGCGCGCGCCAGCGCGAGCGCGACCGGCTGGCACAACCGCGTCGACGACCTGATCGTGTTCCAGTGCGACGCGAGTTTCGTCTGCGCCCCGCAGAACGTCGATCGCGCGACGCTCGAAGGTGTCACGATCGCCGGCGAGTTCGCGTGGCGCGACACGACGGTCAAGGGTTCGATCAACCTGCAGAATCCCACCGACGACGCGACCGGCAACCTGCTGCCGCGCCGCGCCCGCACCTACGGCGCGCTGAGCGCCCTCCAGCGGGCCGGGCCGTTGACGCTCGGTGCGGAACTGGTCGCGGCATCGAAGCGCTACGACGACGCCGCGAACACGCGCGCGATGGCGGGATACGCGATCGTGAACCTCACGGTCGAATGGCCGGTCGGCAAGGGGGTCACGCTGTTCGCGCGCGGCGACAACGTGCTCGACCGCGACTACGAGGTTGCGGCAGGCTACGCGACCGGCGGCGCCCGGATCTTCGGCGGGTTGCGGTGGGCGATGTGATCTGTCGCACCGCCCCGACGTCCCGCCGAAGCGGTGAGGTCAGCGGGATGGCGGCGCGCGCGGAAGGGCGGCAGAGCGGACGAGACGCGCCGAACCCGCGCGTTGCGCGCTTGCGGGATCGCGCGCGCTGCGCAATGCGCGGCGATACCCTAGACGTGCAGGATCTCGCCCTTGAGTCCCCAGGCGATGGCGAGCACGTCCTTCTGCGTCTGGTCGTCGATCCGGTGCTGGCGCAGGGAGGCCAGGATGTCGTCGACCGCCGCCATGTACTCGGCTGCGCCGATGTTCATGCCGCGGTGGGCCGCCTGCATCGAGCGGCCGGCGTAGCGGGCCGGACCGCCGCTGCCGGCTTCGAGGAACTCGCACAGGTGTCGCTTGGTCGCCGCAAGCCGGTCAGGGGCTTCGAGGTACGGGCGGAAGCGCGCGCCGATCACCGGATTGTCGAGGTGGCGCGAAACGATGTCGTCCACCAGCATCGCGATGCCGGAAGACCCACCGAGGCGTTCGTACAGCGATGTCGTCGCCATGATCCTGCTCCTGCGTGGGTTCGGACCAGCCGGGCGGCTCGTCCGTCATGCTCGCTTGTTCGGCGTGCGCCGGCGGGCCTTTGCCGCGGGTGGTCGCGCGTCTGCGCCGCGCAGCCAGAAGTCCAGCATTTCCCGCAGCGGCCGCGCGTCGCGGCAGAGCCGCGTGCGCAATGCGGCGCCTTCCCAGGCGTCGACGAGGAGTTCGGCGAGCCGGTGCGTGTCCGTGCCCTTCGGCAGTTCGCCGACGCGAACCGCCTCGTCGAGGCACGAGCCCAGCCGGAGCGCGATCTCGCCGAAGCACTGCTCGACCTTGCGCCGGAACACCTCGCTCACGCCGGAGAGTTCCTGGCCCAGCCCGCCCAGGAGGCAGCCGAGGTAGCCTTCGCCGCGGTACTTCTCGATCGTCGCCTCGAAGAATCGCCGCACGCGGCGGAGCGGCGGGAGGCTCGTGTCGCCGAGGAAGTGGTCGAGCCCGGCGTGAACCTCGACCATGTAGAGGTCGATCGCCTGCAGCGCGAAATCCTCCTTGGAGGCAAAGTGGTGGTAGAACGAGCCCTTGGGGATGTCGCCGGCTTCGAGCAGCGCGGCGAGCCCGAGGTCGTGGTAGCCGTGCCGCAGCAGCATGCCCACTCCCCGTTCGAGCAGGTCCTGGCGCGTGTGCTTCGCCATCGAAAGAGGCTTTCCCGGGACCCGATTAGACCGGTCGGTCCAGTCGAAGCATGGGCCGGCGGAGGGCCGACGTCAAGGCCTTCCACGCACCGGGTGACCGGACGCGGCGTGGCGCGGCGCGCGCTGTTGATCTTCGCACTCGCCGCGACCTTTCCGGCGGCGGCCCGCGCCGTGAGCGTCGTCGACGACGCCGGCGCCACGGTCGACCTCGCCCGGCCTGCCGCCCGCATCGTCACGCTCGCTCCGCACGCCGCGGAACTGGTGGCGGCGGCGGGAGCGGCGTCGCATCTGGTGGGCGTGGGTGCGCACACGGATACGCCGGCCGAAGCGCGACGGCTGCCGGTCGTCGGCGACTCGAACGCGCTCGACATCGAGCGCATCCTCGCGCTCGCGCCGGACCTCGTCGTGAGCTGGCCCTGGGCCGCGCCGGGGCAGGTCGAGCGATTGCGGAGCCGCGGCGTCGCCGTGTTCACTTCGGCGCCGCGCACGATCGACGCGATTCCCGCCGACATCGAGCGGCTGGGCGCGCTCGCCGGCACTGTGCCGGTCGCCGCGAAGGCGGCGCGCGAGTTTCGCACCCGCATCGATGCGCTCCGCGCCTCGGCGTGGCAGGGGCCGCCGGTGCGCGTGTTCTACCAGCTGTCCGACGCGCCGCTCTACACGATCGGCGGGGACCACACGATCACCCAGGCGATCGCCCTTTGCGGCGGCGTCAACGTGTTCGCGTCGCTGTCGGTTCCCGCGCCGGTGGTCAACGTCGAAGAGGTGCTCGCGCAGCGGCCCGATCTGGTCGTCGCGGGAACGGTAGGCGCGGCCCGTCCCGCCTGGCTCGACCACTGGCGCCGCTGGCCCGGGCTGCCCGCGGCGCGCGACGTCGGCTTGGCGGTGGTCGACGCCGATTTCCTGCACCGCCCGGGCCCGCGCTTCGTCGACGGCGTCGCCCAGCTCTGCGCGGCGATTCGACGGGCGGCTCGCTGAGGTTTCGGAGGGCGTCGCGAAGCGTCCGGTCGCGCGGGACGGGCGCGAACGAGGTTCCGCGCGGGGCGTAGAATCCCCCTCACGCCAGCGCCTGTCCGCGACCCGATGAACAAGGCCTTCACGCGCGAGAGCGACACGGCGCCCGACGAGGACGACGAGGTCGATGCCGCGCCTCCGCTGCCCGCGGGTTCGCGCAACTACATGACACCGGGCGGCTTCGCGCGGCTCAAGGACGAACTCGACCGGCTGGTTGCCGTCGAGCGTCCGGAACTCATCGCCACCGTCGCCTGGGCCGCGTCCAATGGCGACCGCTCCGAGAACGCCGACTACCAGTACGGCAAGCGCCGGCTGCGCGAGATCGAGCGCCGCATCCGCTTCCTCGTCAAACGCCTCGACGCCGCCGAGGTGGTCGATCCGGAGAGCCGCGCGCGCGACGGGATCGACCAGGTGTTCTTCGGCGCGACGGTCGACTACGCGGCGAGGGACGGCGAGCGCCGCACGATCAGCATCGTCGGCATCGACGAAACCGACACCGCACGCGGCTATGTGTCCTGGATCGCCCCGGTCGCGCGCGCGCTCACCAAGGCGCGCGAAGGCGACGTCGTGACCTTTCGCACACCGGCGGGGATCGAGGAGATCGAGGTTCTCGAGGTCCGGTACGTGCCGCTCGCCACCGGGGCGCCGCCCGGCCGGCTCGGTTGACGCGCACGGCCGAATGACCGCACCATAGCCCGATGGACGCGGACCTCGCCGAGCTCGAGCGCAAGCTCGCCACGCTGATCGCGCACACGCGGTCGCTTCGCGCGGCGAACGACGACCTGCGGGCGAAGCTCGGGGAGGCGCAGGCGCGCGAGCGGGCGCTCGACGATCGCATGCGGGCCGCGGCGAGCCGCCTCGACGCCCTGCTCGCGAGGATGCCCGCCGAATGAGCGCGAAGACCGGCGTCGCCGTGAAGCCGATGCAGATCGACGTCTCGATCCTCGGACGCGATTACAAGGTCGCCTGCAAGGAGGACGAGCGCGCGGAACTGATGCAGGCGGTCGCGCTGCTGGATGCGCGCATGCGCGAGATCCGCGACGCGGGCAAGGTCGCGGCGGTCGACCGCATCGCGGTGATGGCGGCTCTCAACCTCGCCAACGAGCTGCTGCGCTCGCGCGCGCCGTCGCCTTCGGAGCCCGCGGCCGCGCCGATTGACGACACCCGCGCGCGGCGTAGAATCCAGACGATGCAGTCCGCCATCGATCAGGTGATGGCGGGACAGGACAAGCTTCTCTGACGGCGGCGCGATTCGCGCCGCTTTCCTTCCATCCCCTGCGGTGTTCGACACCTGGCCTCACGTTCCTTGAACCAATGCCAATCGGCGAGGCTGCCGGGCTCATAGCGGGCCTGTGTGCGCTCCCAAGCGGAAGCGCCTGACGGCTCCGGCAGGCGGCCACCCTGAACTCCGGTTCAGGACAAGGCCAGACGGCACATGCGGGGACCCATGACGCGGACGGCGCCCGGACCGGGCGCCGTTCGTCTTTCTCGACGCGAGCGAAGGCCGATGCGCCACTGGCTGATGAAATCCGAACCCGGCGAGCTGTCGATCGACGCACTCGCGAAGCTCCCGCGCAGGACGACGCCGTGGACCGGCGTGCGCAACTACACCGCGCGCAACTTCATGCGCGATGCGATGGCGGTGGGCGACCTTGCATTCTTCTACCACTCGAGCTGCGCCCAGCCGGGCGTCGCGGGCATCGTGCGCGTGTCGTCCGCGGCGCACCCGGATCCGACCCAGTTCGACCCGGTCAGCGCGTATTTCGACCCGAAGGCGACGCGCGACAGTCCGCGCTGGATGTGCGTCGACGTCACGCTCGTCGAGAAGACGCGCCTCGTCGCGATCGCTGAGCTTCGCGCGACGAAGGCGCTCGCCGGGATGGTGACGCTCCAGCGAGGCAACCGTCTGTCGATCACGCCGGTCACGCCGGCCGAGTGGCAGGCCGTCGTCAGGCTCGCGGGCAGGAAGCCGGGGACGGCATGAATCTCGCACTGGTGCCGATCTTCCTCGCGCTCGGCGCGTTCGTCGGCTTCCTCGCCGGTCTCCTCGGCATCGGCGGCGGGTTCACCATCGTTCCTGTGCTGGTCGAGGTGTTCTCGAGCCAGGGCATCGACAGCTCGCATCTGCTGCCGCTTGCCATTGGCACGTCGGCAGCGACGATCGTGTTCACCGCGTTCTCGTCGGCGCGCGCGCACCACAAGCGCGGCGCGGTCGCATGGCCGATCGTGTGGGCAATGGCGCCCGGGCTCGTCATCGGGTCGCTGGTCGGCGCCCAGATCGCGAGCGCGCTGCCGATGCGCGTGATGGCTGCGGTGTTCGGGAGCTTCACCTGGCTCACCGCCTGGCGCATGGTGCGCAGCGCTGCGCCCAATCCGACCCGCGAACTGCCGGGACAGATCGCGATGTTCGCGATGGGTTCGCTGATCGGGCTCGTGGCCGGAATGGTGGGCACCGGCGGCGCGTTCCTCGCGGTCCCGTTCATGACCCGATGCAACGTGAAGGTGCACACGGCGGTCGCGACCTCCGCGGCGATCGGGTGGCCGGTGGCCGTCGCTGCCACGATCGGCTACATCTACGCGGGCTGGCATCACGAAGGCCTGCCCGCGTACTCGATCGGCTACGTCAACCTGCCGGCGCTCGCGGGCGTCGCCGCAGCGAGCATGGCGCTCGCGCCGCTCGGTGCGAAGGTCGCGCACGCGTGGCCCGTGGACCGGCTGAAGCGGGCGTTCGCGCTGATGCTCTTCGTGCTCGGCGCGTGGATGTGGTGGAAGGCGCTCGGGTAGCGCGCCCGCGTAGATTCGGTGTCAGACACGGTGTCGGCGAATAGGGGACAGACCCCAATTTCCCAATTTCGCGAAGGCGAAATTGGGGTCTGTCCCCTATTCGCCGAAGGGTTCTTGCGTTCAGGCGTAGCCGAACCGCTCGACCGGCTCCCCCCCCGCCTCGACGCGCACCGCGCTGTACTTGAACCCGGGGATCTTGCCGAACGGATCGAGCGCGGCGTTGGTGAGGAGGTTCGCGGCCGCCTCGTGATAGCAGAACGGCAGGAAGACCGTGTGCCGCGGCATGCCCTCGTCGGCGCGTGCGTAGAGCGCAACTTTCCCGCGACGCGTGGAAACCGTGATCGCTCCACCGGGCGCGACGCCGAGTTCGGCGAGGTCGGCCGGATGGACGGTGCCGACCGGCGCCGGCTCGATCGCGTCGAGCACGCCGGTCCGCCGCGTCATGCTGCCGGTGTGCCAGTGCTCAAGCTGGCGTCCGGTGATGAGCACCCACGGATACTCGCCGCCGGGCTGCTCGGCCGCGCGGTCGAGCTTCGCGGGCACGAGCTTCGCCTTGCCGCTCGGCGTCGGGAAGCGGTCGACGAACACGATCGGCTCGCCTGGATCGCCTTCGCGCTCGCAGGGATAGGTCACCGAGCCTTCGCGCTCGAGCCGCTCCCAGGTGATGCCCGCGATCGAGGGCATCGCGAGCCGCATCTCGTCGAACACCTCTTTCGGGTGCGCGTAGCGCCAGTCGAGACCCATGCGCCGCGCCATGTCGACGATGATCGCGAGGTCCTGGCGCGCTTCCCCCGGCGGATCGAGCGCCTGGCGGCCGAGCTGCACCGTCCGGTCGGTGTTGGTGAACGTTCCGGTCTTCTCCGGGAACGCGGACGCCGGCAGAACGACGTCGGCGAGGTAGCAGGTCTCGGTGAGGAAGAGGTCCTGCACGACCAGCATCTCCAGTCTTGCGAGCGCCTCGCGCGCGTGCCCCGCGTCGGGGTCCGACATCGCGGGGTTCTCGCCCATGATGTACATGCCGCGGACGTCACCGGCATCGATGGCGTGGATGATCTCGACGACGGTCAGGCCGGGCTTCGCGTCGAGCTCCGCGCCCCACAGCTTCTCGAACTGCGAGCGCAGGCCTCCGTTGTCGACGCGCTGGTAGTCCGGGAACACCATCGGGATGAGGCCGGCGTCGGACGCGCCCTGAACGTTGTTCTGTCCGCGCAGCGGGTGGAGTCCCGACCCGGGCCTGCCGACCTGGCCGGTCATCATCGCCAGCGCGATCAGGCAGCGCGCGTTGTCCGTGCCGTGCGTGTGCTGCGAGACGCCCATGCCCCACAGGATCATCGAGCCCTTCGAGGTCGCGTAGGCGCGCGCCACCTCGCGGATCGTCTCCGCCGGAATGCCGCACACCTCCGCCATCGCCTCGGGGCTGTAGTCGGCCACGTTCCTCGCGATCTCGTCGTAACCGCTCGTGCGGTCCGCGATGAACCCGCGATCGACGAGGCCCTCGTCGACGATCACGTGCATCATCGCGTTGAGCAGCGCCACGTCGGTGTCCGACTTGAACGGAAGGAAGCGCCAGGCGTGTCGCGCGAGTTCGGAGCGCCGCGGGTCGGCGAGGATGAGCCGCGTGCCGTTCTTCACCGCGTTCTTGATCCAGGTCGCCGCGACCGGGTGGTTGACGATCGGGTTCGAGCCGATCAGGAACACCACCTCGGCCTTCAGCACGTCCATCACCGGGTTCGACACCGCGCCCGACCCGATGCCTTCGAGCAGCGCGGCGACCGACGAGGCGTGGCACAGCCGCGTGCAGTGGTCGACGTTGTTGCTGCCGAAACCGGTGCGCACGAGCTTCTGGAACAGGTAGGCTTCCTCGTTGCTGCCTTTCGCGGAACCGAAGCCCGCGAGCGCCCGCGGTCCGCGCGTGTCGCGGATGCGCCTGAGCGCACCGCTCGCGTGCGCCATCGCTTCTTCCCAGGTCGCCTCGCGGAACGCGGCCAGCGGGTTCGCGGGGTCGAGCGGCCGGGTCGGATCCTTGGGCACGCCCTCGCGGCGGATGAGCGGCTTCGTCAGGCGCTGCGGGTGCGACACGTAGTCGAACCCGAAGCGGCCCTTCACGCACAGCCGCTCGCGGTTCGCGGGTCCGTCGCGCCCCTCGACCCGCACGATCGCGTTGCCGGCTACGTGGTAGGTGATCTGGCAGCCGACGCCGCAGTACGGGCAGACCGACGCCACCTTCCTGTCGACCTTCGCGAGGTAGGCGTCGTTCGCCGGTGCGAGCGCGCCGGTCGGGCACGCCTGCACGCACTCGCCGCAGCCCACGCACGACGACTCGCCCATCGGGTCGCCCAGGTCGAACACGATCGCCGAATGGTGGCCGCGGTGCGCGTAGCCGATGACGTCGTTGACCTGCACCTCGCGGCAGGCGCGCACGCAGCGCGTGCACTGGATGCAGGCGTCGAGATTCACCGCCATCGCCGGGTGGGACAGGTCGGCCGCCGGCTGCTCGCGCTGCGGGAAGCGCGTCGAGGCGACGCCCAGCCTGAGCCTCCAGCGCTCGAGCTCCGAATCGGGCTTGTAGACACGCTCGGGCACGTCGGAGGCGAGGAGTTCGACGACCATCTTCTGCGCGTGCTTCGCGCGCGCGCTGTCGCTCGCCACCTCCATGCCGGCCGCAGGCGCGCGGCAGCACGACGGTGCGAGCACTCGCTCGCCCTTGATCTCGACCATGCAGGACCGGCAGTTGCCGTCGGGCCGCAGGCCGGGCTTGTGGCACAGCCTCGGGATCTCGACGCCGAGTCGATCGGCGACGTCGAGGATCGTTTCGCCGGGGATGGCGCGCACTTCGGCGCCGTTCAACTTGAACCTGATGGCGGCCTGGTCGAGCACGGCCTCGTGCGGGGCGTTCATCGCGAAGAGTCTACGCCTTCAGTTCATGCGGGAAATACTTGACGACGCAGGCGATCGGATTGGGCGCCGCCTGCCCGAGGCCGCAGATCGATGCGTCGGCCATCGCCTGCGACAGTTCGCCCAGCAGCGCGGTGTCCCAGCGCGGGTGCTCCATGAGCGCCACCGCCTTCGCCGTCCCGACCCGGCAGGGCGTGCACTGGCCGCAGGATTCGTCGGCGAAGAAACGCAGCAGGTTGAGCGCGGCGTCGCTCGCGCGGTCGTGCTGCGACAGGACGATCACCGCCGCCGAGCCGATGAAGCAGCCGTGCGGCTGCAGCGTGTCGAAGTCGAGCGGGATGTCGCCCATCGACGCCGGCAGGATGCCTCCCGACGCGCCGCCCGGAAGATAGGCGTAGAACTCGTGGCCGGCGGCCATGCCGCCGCAGTACTCGTCGATGAGTTCCCGCACCGTGATGCCTGCGGGCGCGAGGTGGACGCCTGGCTTCTTCACTCGGCCGGACACCGAGAACGAGCGCAGCCCCTTGCGTCCGTGGCGTCCGTGACTCGCGAAACGCGCGGCGCCCTGCTCGAGGATGTCGCGCACCCACCACAGCGTCTCCATGTTGTGTTCGAGCGTCGGCCGCCCGAACAGGCCGACCTGCGCGACGTAGGGCGGACGCAGGCGCGGCATCCCGCGCTTGCCCTCGATCGACTCGATCATCGCGGACTCTTCGCCGCAGATGTAGGCGCCGGCGCCGCGCCTCAAGTGGATCGGCGGGATCGGGCAGGGCGGATCGGCCTCGAGCGCCGCGATCTCGCGCTCGAGCATCGCGCGGCACGCCGCGTACTCGTCGCGCAGGTAGATGTAGACCGCCTCGGTGCCCACCGCCCACGCGGCGATCAGGACGCCTTCGAGGAAGCGGTGCGGGTCGCGCTCGAGATAGTGGCGGTCCTTGAACGTCCCCGGTTCGCCTTCGTCGAGGTTGACCGCCAGGAGGCGCGGCGCGGGTTCCGCACGGACGATCCGCCACTTGCGGCCGGTCGGAAAGCCGGCGCCGCCCAGGCCTCGCAGCGACGAGTTCTCGAGTTCCGCGATGACCGCGTCCGGCGTGCGCCTCCCCTCGGCGCAGTCGAGGAGCGTACGGTAGCCGCCGCCGCGCCGGTAGGCCCGGTAGTCGATCGGCGCGAGCGGTTCGGGCTCCGTGCGGCGGTCGCGCACCGCGGCTTCGACCTTGCCGGGCGTTGCCGCGTCGACAGGGTTCCTGCCGACCACCGCGACCGGCGCGTGCTCGCAGCGCCCGACGCAGGGCGCCCCGATCACGCGGACCTCCGTCATTCCCAGCCGCTCGATGGCGGCGCGCAGCGCAGGCGCGCCCGCCATGCTGCAAGACAGCGTCTCGCACACGCGGACGGTGATCGCGGGAGGCTTCGCGTCGCCTTCCTTCACGACGTCGAAATGGTGGTAGAAGGTCGCGACCTCGTAGACCTCGGTCGGCGCGAGACTCATCTCCTGCGCCAGCGCGACGAGGTGCGCCGCGGCGAGGCACCCGTGCGCATCCTGGATCCGGTGCAGGAATTCGATCAGGAGGTCGCGGCGCCGGGGCGCGTCGCCCAGGAGCCGGCGCACCTCGGCGAGCGCGGCCGGGTCGACGCTGCGCCCCTTCGGCGCGCCGCGCCTGTCGCGCCGCGCCTCGATGCGCGACGAGTCGACGACCGAAGTCCGTGGTCCTGCCATCGCGATCCGCCTTCCGGTCCTACGCCGCCCGGTCTTCCGCGGCCCGGATGCGTTGCTTCCACGCTCCGAGTCCCCGGGAGATCAGCGGCCACAGCAACAGCACGAGCGCGAGCGTCATGATCGAGCCGACGAGTCCGTTCGACCAGAACACCGACACGTTGCCGCCCGAGAGCAGCATCGACTGACGGAAGCTCGTCTCCGCCATGTCGCCCAGCACCAGCGCGAGCACGAGCGGCGCGAGCGGGTAGCGCAGCTTCTTGAAGAAGTACCCGGCGACGCCGAACACCACCATCATGAACACGTCGAACAGGTTGTTGTGGACCGTGTAGGCACCCACCGCGCAGATCACCACGATCACCGGCGCGATGATCGAGAACGGGATGCGCAGGATCGCGGCCCACCACGGCACCGTCGTCAGCACGATCAGCAGTCCGACGATGTTGCCGAGGTACATGCTGGCGATGAGGCCCCAGACGAACTCCTTCTTCTCGACGAAGAGGAGCGGGCCCGGCTGCAGCCCCCAGATCAGGAGGCCGCCCAGGAGCACGGCCGCCGTCGGCGAGCCCGGGATACCGAGCGTGAGCATCGGCAGCAGTGCGCTCGTGCCGGCCGCGTGCGCGGCGGTCTCGGGCGCGACGACGCCTTCGATGTTGCCGTTGCCGAACGAATCCTTGTCCTTCGACATGCGCCGCGCCATGCCGTAGCTCATGAACGAGGCGGGCGTGGCGCCGCCGGGCGTGATGCCCATCCAGCAGCCGATCAGGCAGCCGCGCAGCGAGGTCATCCAGTAGCGCGGCAGCTTCTTCCACGTCTCCCAGACCACCTTCGCGTCGATCCGCCCCTTGGCGCCCTTGAACGCGAGTCCCTCCTCCATCGTGAGCAGGATCTCGCCCAGGCCAAAGAGCCCGATGACCGCGATCAGGAAGTCGAAGCCCTGCAGGAGTTCGGTGGTGCCGAAGGTCATCCGCAGCTGGCCGGTGACGATGTCGAGGCCGACCGCGGCGAGCGCGAAACCGATCATCATCGCCGCGATCGTCTTGGCCGGCGGCTCGCGGCTCATGCCGATGAAGCTGCAGAAGGTCAGGAACTGCACCGAGAAGTACTCGGGCGGGCCGAACTTGAGCGCGAAGCGCGCGACCAGCGGCGCGAGGAAGGTGATCACCATCACCGCGACGAAGGCGCCGACGAACGACGAGGTGAACGCCGCGGTCATCGCCTCGCCGGCGCGGCCCTGCTGGGCCATCGGATAGCCGTCGAACGTGGTCGCGACCGACCAGGGCTCGCCGGGGATGTTGAACAGGATCGAGGTGATCGCGCCGCCGAACAGCGCCCCCCAGTAGATGCAGGAGAGCATGATGATCGCCGAGGTCGGCGACATCGAGAACGTGAGCGGCAGCAGGATCGCCACGCCGTTGGCGCCGCCCAGGCCCGGCAGCACGCCGATCAGCACGCCGAGCAGGATGCCGACCAGCATGAACAGCAGGTTCTGCCAGGTCAGCGCGACCGCGAAGCCGTGCAGCAGGTTGCCGATGTCTTCCACGGCTACGCCCCGGTGGTGCGCGCTCGCGCGCGCGATGAAGGATCAGGCGCGCCGGCGCGCGGCGCGATCGCGAGCCGCTCGTGGCCCATGGCGCTCAGTACCCGAGCATCCGCTCCAGCGGACCCTTCGGCAGCGGGACGAGAAACCAGATCTCGAACAGCGCGAACATCACGATCGGCACGCCGAGCGACACCGACAGCGTCGGCACGACGCCGTACTTGCCCTTCCAGACCATGAACGCCCCGATGAAGACCGCGGAGGCGACGTAGATCCCGAGATACCGGATCGCGATCACGTACACGACCGTCGGCACCAGCATCGTGAGGACGGGCTTCAGCCGGTCGTACTCGACGAAGACCGATCCGGCGAGCCGGGACCAGTGCCGGAGCGTGCCGACGACCACCGCGAGGCCCGACAGGATCAGCGCGCATCCGACGAGGAACGGGAAGTAGCCGGCCTGCGGGCCGTCGCTCGCCCACTTCGCGCCGATGCGCATGCTGTCGAACACGACGACCGCCCCACCCAGCATGATGAGCAGGGCGACCGCCAGTTCGACCCAGCGCGTCCGGAGGCCGGGTCCGCCGGCCTCGCCGTTCGCGTTCTCGCTCATCGGCTACTTCGCGAGGAAGCCGGCTTCCTGCATGAGCTGCTTGTGCTTGACTTCGGCCTTGCCGACCCAGTCGACGAACTCCTTGCCGGTCATGAACGTGTTGTTGTAGGCGCCGTTCCGCGTGAACTCCTTCCAGTCCGGCGTCTCGCGCACCTTCTTGAACAGGTTCACGTAGAAATCGACCTGGTCCTGAGTCACGCCGGCCGGCATGAAGATGCCGCGCAGCATCGTGTACTCGACGTCGAGGCCCTGCGACTTGCAGGTCGGGACGTCCTGCCACGCCTGGGTCGCGGTCACCTTGTCCGGATAGGGCATCGGCTTCTCGTCGAACACGCACAGCGGGCGCAGCGCGCCGGAACGCCAGTGCGCGATCGCCTCGATCGGGTTGTTCACCGTCGAGTCGACGTGCTTGCCGACCAGCTGTACCGCGACGTCGCCGCCTCCCTTGAACGGGACGTAGGTGAACTTCTTGCCGATGGCCTTCTCCAGCGCGACCGTGATGATCTGGTCCTCCTGCTTGGAGCCGGTGCCGGCCATCTTGAACTTGCCGTTGTCGCCCGCCTTGACCGCCGCAACGTAGTCGGCCACGGACTTGTACGGCGACTCGGCGTTCACCCACAGCACGAACTCGTCGAGCGCGAGCATCGCGACCGGAGTCAGGTCCTTCCAGTTGAACGGCACGCCGGTCGCGAGCGGCGTCGTGAACAGGTTGGACAGCGTGATGATGATCTTGTGCGGGTCGCCCTTCGCATTCTTGACTTCGAGGAAGCCTTCCGCGCCCGCGCCGCCCGACTTGTTGACGACGACGAACGGCTGCTTCATCAGGTTGTGCTTCGCGACGACGCCCTGGAGGAAGCGCGCCATCTGGTCGGCGCCGCCGCCGGTGCCGGCGGGCACCACGAACTCGACCGGCTTGGTGGGCTCCCACGCCGCGAGAGCGGGGGCCTGCCATCCTGCGGCGGCGGTGGCGAGCGCGGCCGCGACCGCGGCCCGGGCAACTGCAGTGCGATTCATGATCTCTCCTCCGAATGGAAATTCACCGACCGCCGCGCGGGCTTTCTCGGATCCGTCCCGGCCCGCGGCGCGCGGCTACCGCGCACGTTAACGCATTCGAAGCGGCCTGTGGCGGTGTCCCGCTACACGAGGCCCGCCCCCCTCGCCCACCTGTACTTCGCGCCCAGCACCATCACCGGCATCTCGGTCGAGTACGGATAGGCCGGAATGCCGTGGTCGAACAGGTACTCGGCCGCCTCCTCGACCTCCACGTCGCCGGCGAGCGAGACCACGACCGGCTTGTGGATGCCCCGCGCCCGGAACTCGTCGACCACCTCGACCACGAGCTTCGCGAACACCATCGGCGGCGTGACGATCGTGTGCCAGTAGCCGAGGATGAGCGAGTGGATGCGCTCGTCCTCGAGACCCAGCCGGATCGTGTTCTGGTAGGTCTTCGGCGGCTCGCCGCCGGTGATGTCCACCGGGTTGCCGGCCGCGCCGAACGGCGGGATGAACTTGCGGAACGCCGCGTCGAGATCGGGCGGCATCGCCATGAGCTTCAGGCCGTTGTCGACGCAGGCGTCGGACAGCAGCACGCCCGAGCCGCCCGCGCCGGTGATGATCACGGCGTTCTCGCCCTTCGGCGTCGGGAGCTTGGGGATCGCACGCGCGTACTCGAGCATCTCGCGCAGCGCCTTCGCGCGGATCACGCCCGACTGGCGCAGCACGTCGTCGTAGATCCGGTCGTTGCCCGCGAGCGCGCCGGTGTGGGAACTCGCGGCGCGCGCGCCCATGGCGGTGCGCCCGGCCTTGAGCACCACGACCGGCTTCTTCTTCGACACGCGCTTCGCCACCTCGGCGAACGAGCGGCCGTCCTTCAGGTCCTCGCAGTGCTGCACGATGATGTGCGTGTTGTCGTCCTGCTCGAAGAACGTGAGGAGATCGTCCTCGTCGATGTCCGACTTGTTGCCCAGTCCGACGATGGCGGAGACGCCCATCTTGGCGGAGCGCGAGAACCCGATGATCGCCATGCCGATGCCGCCGGACTGCGACGACAGCGCGGCATGGCCCTTGACGTCGTAGGCGGTGCAGAACGTGGCGCAGAGGTTCTTCCACGTGTAGTAGAAGCCGTAGATGTTCGGTCCCATCAGCCGCACGCCGTACTTGCGGCCGACCGCCTGGATCTCCTCCTGGCCCGCGACGTTGCCGGTCTCGGCGAAGCCCGAGGGAATGAGCACCGCGCCGGGAATCTTCTTCTCGCCGACCTCGGTCAGCGCCTGCGCGACGAACTTGGCGGGAATCGCGAACACCGCGACGTCGATCGTGCCGGGCACGTCCTTGACGCTCTTGTACGCGGGAAGCCCCATGATCGTGCCGGCGCCCGGGTTGATCGGGTAGATCTTCCCCTTGTAGCCGCCGTTGATCAGGTTCTTCATCACCGAGTTGCCGATCTTGCCGGCCTCGTCGGACGCGCCGATCACCGCGACCGCGTCCGGCTTCATGATCCGGTTCATGTCGCGCACGATGTCGTCGTGCTTCGGCCGGTAGCGCGGCGCCGGCGGGTTCCAGTCGCACACGATGCGCACGTCCGCGGCGATGGCGCCCTTCTTCGACGCGAACACCGGGTTCAGGTCCATCTCGGCGATCTCGGGGAAGTCCGCCACGAGCTGGCTCACGTTGCGGATCATCGTCGAGAGCGCGGCGCGGTTGACCGGCTCCGATCCGCGGACGCCCTTCAGCATCTCGGCGGCGGCGATGCCGTCGAGCATCGACAGCGCGTCCTCCTTCGAGGCCGGTGCGAGACGGAACGTGACGTCCTTCATCACCTCGACCAGCACGCCGCCCAGGCCGAACGCGACGAGCTTGCCGAACGACGGGTCCGAGACCGCGCCGATGATGACCTCCTGCCCGCCGCCCACCATCTGCTGCACCTGGACGCCGACCAGCTCGGCCTTGCGGTCGTACTTCCTGGCGCGCGCCATGATCTGCGCGAAGCCCTTCTTCACGTCGGCCGGGTTCTTCACGCCGACCATCACGCCGCCGGCCTCGGTCTTGTGCAGGATCTGCGGCGAGACGATCTTCAGCACCACCGGATAGCCGATCTTCGTCGCGAGCTTCGCGGCTTCCGCGGCGGTCTTCGCGAGGCCTTCCTGCGGCACCGGGATCGCGTACGCGTCGCAGACCGCCTTGCCTTCCGGCGCGGTGAGCGAGGTGCGCCCCGCGGCCCTGACCGCGTCGAGCATCTTCCGGACTACCGCTTTCTTGCTGGCCATTGGGAACTCCGTTCGGGATTCATGACAACGCTGCGCTCATGAAGGATGAAAACGCTTCGCCGATGAAGGATGAACGCGCACCGCAGCGCAACCATGTCATCAGCGCAGCGTCTTCATCAGCGAAGCGCCTTCATCCTTCATGTTTCAGATGACCTTCTCGGCCCGAAGCGCCGAGACCTGGTCCTTCGTGTAGCCGAGTTCCGCCAGCACCTCCTCGGTGTGCTCGCCCAGGAGCGGCGAGCGCTTCACGTCGGTCGGGCTGTCGGAGAGCTTGATCGGGTTGCCGACCGTCAGGTACTTGCCCCGCGTCGGGTGGTCGACCTCCACCACGGTGCCGGTCTTGCGCAGCGACGGCTCCTCGGCGATCTCCTTCATCGACAGGATCGGACCGCAGGGGATGTCGCGCTTGTTCAGGATGTCCATGGCCTCGAACTTGTCCTTGGTCATCGTCCACTTCTCGATCTCGCCGAAGATCTCCTGCAGGTGCGGCAGCCGCGCCTTCGGCGTCGCGTAGCGCGGGTCCGACAGCCACTCGGGGCGGCCGATGACCTCGCAGATGTCCTTCCACACCGGCGCCTGCGTGATGAAGTAGATGTACGCGTTGGGGTCGGTCTCCCAGCCCTTGCACTTGAGGATCCAGCCCGGCTGCCCGCCGCCCGAGGCGTTGCCGGCGCGCGGCACGGCCTCGAGGAACTTGCCGTTCGGATACTGCGGGTACTCCTCCATGACGTGCGTGCGGTCGAGGCGCTGCTGGTCGCGCAGCTTCACGCGGCACAGGTTCAGCACGCCGTCCTGCATCGCCGCCAGCACCTTCTGGCCGCGGCCCGTGGTCTTGCGCTGGTAGAGCGCCGCCACGATGCCGAGCGCGAGGTGGAGCCCGGTTCCCGAATCGCCGATCTGCGCGCCGGTGACGAGCGGCGGGCCGTCGTCGAATCCGGTGGTGGAGGCCGCGCCGCCCGCGCACTGCGCGACGTTCTCGTAGACCTTGCAGTCCTCGTAGGGACCGGGGCCGAAGCCCTTCACCGACGCGACGATCATGCGCGGATTGAGCTTCTGGATGTGCTCCCAGGTGAAGCCCATCCGGTCGAGCGCGCCCGGCGCGAAGTTCTCGACCAGCACGTCGCAGTGGCGCACCAGCGACTCGAGCACCGCCTTGCCCTTCGGATTCTTCGCGTCGACGGTGATCGAGCGCTTGTTGTGGTTCAGCATCGTGAAGTAGAGGCTGTCCACGTTCGGGATGTCGCGCAACTGCCCGCGCGTGATGTCGCCCTCGCCCGCGCGCTCGACCTTGATGACGTCGGCGCCGAACCACGCGAGCAACTGCGTGCAGGTCGGTCCCGACTGCACGTGGGTGAAGTCCAGGATGCGGACGCCGTCGAGTGCCTTGCTCATGCCCTTCCCCCTGCGATGCGACCGCTCGACGCCTTCGCGCCGGGGCCATGCGATGCGGCGATGCGTGCGCCGCGTTGAACGTCGCCGCGCCGTCGCCGCGTCGAGCCCGTGCGCCTCGCCGGCGACGCTCGAACGCGGCGCGCCGCGGTCACTTCTTCTTCGCTGTCGGATTGAGGTTCGTGATCCGCCCGCTCTCGGTCCCGCCGCCTTCGTCGATCACCGCGTTGATCAGCGTCGGCCGCCGCGAGCGGATCGCCTCTTCCATCGCGCGCCGCAGCTCGTCGGGCGTCTTCACGTGCACGCCCACGCCGCCGAACGCCTCCATCATCTTCTCGTAGCGGGCGTCCTTGACGAACACCAGCGGAGACGGATCCGCGCCGCCGCCGGCGTTCTTCTCGTCGCCGCGGTACACGCCGTTGTTGTTGAGGATCACGATGCACACGGGCAGGCCGTAGCGGCAGATCGTCTCGGTCTCCATGCCGGAGAAGCCGAACGCGCTGTCCCCCTCGACCGCGATCACCTGCTGGCCGGTCACGACGGCCGCGGCGACGCAGTAGCCCATGCCGATCCCCATGATGCCCCAGGTGCCGACGTCGATGCGCCTGCGCGGCTTCATCATGTCGACGATCGAGCGCGTGAAGTCGAGCGCGTTCGCGCCCTCGTTGACGAGCATCGCGTCGGGATTCGCCTTCACGATGTCGCGCACGACACCGAGCGCGCTCTGGAAGCTCATCGGCGAGGGGTTCTTCGCGAGCGTCTCGGCCATCTTCGCGACGTTCTTCGCCTTGCGCTCGGCGATGGCGCCGGTCCAGTCGGACGGCGGCTTCGCGAAGTCCGGGCCGATCTCCTTCAGCATCGCGGCCACGCAGGAGCCGATGTCGCCGACCAACGGCGCCTCGATGCGCACGTTGCTGTCCGCCTCCTGAGGCGAGATGTCGACCTGGACGAAGCGCTGGCGGCCCCAGGACTTGGCGGTTGCGCCGCCCCAGGTCTTGCCCTTGCCCTGCGACAGGAGCCAGTTGAGCCGCGCGCCGACGAGCATCACGACGTCGGCTTCCGGCAGCACGAACGAGCGCGCGGCCGAGGCGCACTGCTCGTGCGTGTCGGGCAGGAGGCCCTTCGCCATCGACATCGGCAGGTAGGGAATGCCGGTCCGCTCGACCAGCGCACGGATGTCGGCGTCGGCCTGCGCGTAGGCGGCGCCCTTGCCGAGGATGATGAGCGGCTTCTTCGCCGACCTGAGGAGGTCGACGGCGCGCTTCACCGCATCGTGCGCGGGGATCTGCTTCGGCGCCGCGTCGACGACCTTGATGAGCGAAGCCGCGCCGGCCGCGGCGTCCATCGCCTGCGGGAAGAGCTTCGCCGGCAGGTCGAGGTACACGCCTCCGGGACGCCCCGAGACCGCGGCGCGGATCGCGCGCGCGACGCCGACGCCGATGTCCTCGGCGTGCAGCACCCGGAAAGCGGCCTTGGCGACCGGCTTGGCGATCGCGAGCTGGTCCATCTCCTCGTAGTCGCCCTGCTGCAGGTCGACCACCTCGCGCTCCGACGATCCGCTGATCAGGATCATCGGGAAGCAGTTGGTCGTCGCGTGCGCGAGCGCGGTGAGGCCGTTCAGGAAGCCCGGCGCCGAAACGGTGAGGCAGATGCCCGGCTTCTGCGTGAGGAAGCCGGCGATCGACGCGGCGTAGCCCGCGTTCTGTTCGTGCCGGAACGAGATCACGCGCATGCCGTTCTTCTGCATGCGGCGCGCGAGGTCGGTGATCGGAATGCCCGGAAGGCCGTAGATCGTGTCGATGCCGTTGAGCTTCAGCGCATCGATGACGAGCTGGAATCCGTCGGTTTCCTGCGCCGGGGCGCTGGCGCCGTGATGGGCAGCGCCGGTCGCCGGCGCGGGCGCGGGTTTCACCGCATGGTCGTTCATGCGCGTCTCCGGAAGCTCCGCCTGTCGCTGGAATCGGGGCCGCTCCAGGCGGTCGCCGCAGGGGCAGGTGGCAGTCTGAGGGTGATTCGAACCCCGGTTGGGGCGGCGGGTGGCGGCCGCAGTTTCCCGGTTCGGGCAGCCAGAAACAGTGATAAGGTATTTGATATATCAGGCCGGTGTCAACGCCAAAGACCCTTGAATTCGCAGGATTTTCTTGCTGCGGTGCAGCATGACCCCCGGTCCGGCACGATCCGACCCGCGACGCAGGGGCGCATCCGGTTTTCCGGGGTGGAAGGAACGCGCCGGAAGGCCGATCGAGCGGATCCGAACGGGATGACGAAGCGCCGGACTGATATATAAGATACGAGAAACACGGTCGTCGAGACGCATGCGTGGCCGGTCCGGGCGTGCTCGCCCGCAAGCGCAGCGGTCTCGCCACGCCTCGCCCGCGATACCCC
>WBZL01001498.1_pt1 | contig 24405 bp, 24 predicted proteins | sample 5204291 | NCBI WGS metagenome assembly WBZL01 (sample SAMN12344345, study PRJNA552823) | activated sludge metagenome | biome: Activated sludge suspended growth; feature: Nitrification reactor; material: Wastewater; isolation source: activated sludge from nitrification reactor of wastewater...
GGTTGTCGAACGCCTGTGCGATGGCCACGATGCGAGCCAGGAGTGGGATCCCTTCCCGAGCCAGTCCATGGGGATTGCCCAGACCGTCGAAGCGTTCATGGTGATAAGACACGATTTGTCCTACCTCCGCCTGAAATCCGAGCGGCAACAGCATGCGAGCTCCGGCTTCTGAGTAATCCTTGTCCCGAGCGCCGCCTTTTGAGCGGTCGTCGTCGTCGGCAGCATACTTATAGTTGGACAGGCTGATCTTTCCGATATCGTGGAGGAATGCGCCCAGCGCCAATGCTTTTTGGTCGGGTAGGGGCAAGTTCAACTGGTTGGCCAAGAGCGAGGCATAAAAGCTCACCCGGCTGCAGTGGTTAAGCAGTTGACGGTCTTTGGCTTCGAGAAGATCGGATAAGAGCGGGATCAGCGACGTGACATCCGCTGCGCCGCCCGCCGCCTCGTTCGTCGCATTCCCGATGGCGAAATAGTTGGTCCGAAGCTCTTTCCACGCTTGCGCCGCCTTCTCCTCGTTCTCCCACAAGGCCGTCGAGGTTTTCAGAAACGATCGCAAGTAATCCAGCCGCTGTTTTTTCTCCAACGTCTGATTGATGAGGGTGATCAGTTCAGTGACGTTAAAGGGCTTGAGCAGATAGCCCGCCGCGCCGTGTCGAATGCCCTCCATAGCCGACTTTAAACTGCCGTATCCGGTAATGATGATGACTTCGATATCCGCGTAGTCCTGCTTAATGTCCTGGAGGAGATCGATGCCCTGTCGATCGGGGAGCTTCTGGTCGAGGGTGATCAGGTCGATATGTTGCTCCTTGAGAACTCGGAGCGCGGATTTGGCATTATCGGCGGAGTGGATGGTGAAGAAGGGGCGAAGAATGACCTTCAGCGCGTCTCGCGGTCCGGTCTCATCGTCGACGACGAGTACAGATGGTTTACTCTCCACGCGTTCGCCTGTTGACTGAGTCCCCATTCAGCATGCTCCCGAGTGCGTTGCAAGCGGTCACGGATACAAAACGCTAGACCTGTACCGAGTGGATCTACCCTGATCCGCCAATATATAGCAGGTCCGAAACCTTCAGGCCACTGGATATTTGCCGTAAGGGTATTGTTCTCACTGAAGTGGAACAGTGGGGCAGGCACTGGTGTGCCAACCTGTGTCACTCTTGAGGCGTTGCGGGATCCGGCTGTCCTCCATTGTCAGGCCGACTGATTCCCAAGGTGTCCATGCGATATTTCAACATGCGTCGGCTGATGCCCAGCATGGTGGCCGCATGGGTCTGCACGTAAGTGGTTCGCTTGAGGGCGTCCAGAATAATTTCGCGTTCGAATTCCATCACGGCCTTCTCCAACGACATGCGCCCGGCAAGCGTGTCGTCTCGAAGCGAGCTTGAGCGTGTATCGGTGCGGAGGATATTCGGCAAATGCTCGGGTGTGATAACGGGTGATCCCTTCGACCAGATAAATGCCTGTTCGATGATATTTTCCATCTCGCGCACGTTCCCCGGCCAGGGGTAATGCGAGATCAATTCCAACGCGTCTTTCGTGAACTCCTGCGACGGTCGCTTTTCTTCTTCGATCCGTTTCGCAAGAAAGTGTTTGGCCAGGAGCGCGATGTCCTCCCCGCGCTCGCGCAACGGGGGAAGGTAGAGGGCGATGACGTTGATGCGGTAGTACAGATCTTCACGAAATTGGTTCTTCCGCACCATGTCATCGAGATTTTTGTTGGTGGCTGCGACGATGCGGACATCGACCTTGATGGACTGTACGCCGCCGACTCTGGTGAATTCCCGCTCTTGCAGCACGCGGAGGAGCTTGGCTTGTGTGGCCGGGCTGAGATCTCCGATTTCGTCGAGGAACAGCGTGCCGGTATTCGCCAATTCGAACTGCCCCACCCGTCTGGCCGTGGCATCGGTAAACGAGCCCTTCTCGTGGCCGAAGAGTTCGCTTTCGATGAGCGTCTCCGGCAAGGCCGCGCAGTTCAGCGCCACGAACGGGCGATCGCGGCGGGAGCTGTTGTAGTGAATGGCCTTGGCCGCTAATTCTTTTCCGGTTCCGCTCTCGCCCGTGACCAAGACGGTCGTGCGACTGTCGGCCACTTGTTCGATCTTTGCGTAGATCTCCTGCATGGCCGGGCTTTTTCCGATCAGATTGTGAAAGGCGTAGCGTTGTACGACCTGGGCTCGCAACTGGCGGACTTCCTGTTCCAATTCCTGCTTGCCCAGCGTCCGTTCGATCACGATCTGGAGTTCTTCCACATCGAATGGCTTGGAGAGGTAGTCGGCCGCCCCGAGCTTCATGGCATCGACGGCCGTTTTCACCGATTTCGTGCCGGTCAGCATGATGACCGGCACGGCGCGATTCTCGGTGCGCATGGTTTGCAGAGCCGACAATCCGTCCGCACCAGGCAGAATCACATCCAGCAGCACCAGGTCAGGGGCGTCATGCTTGAACATTCGAAGCCCCTCGGCGGCATCGGCCGCTTCGCAGACCTCGTAGGTCGGTTCCAGCACCGTTTTGAGCGAAGCGCGCACCCGTGGCTCATCATCGACAAGTAGGACTCGTTTCTTCATGTTACTCCCGTACGGCTGAACCAGTGGCGCCGCGATCCGGCACCGGAAGATTGACGGAAAATGTGGACCCTGCTCCGACTCGGCTTTCGACTGTCAGTGTGCCGCCATGCTCTCGGACGATCTGGTGTGCGGTGGTGAGTCCGAGGCCCGCGCCATCTCCCGCGCTGTTTGAATGTTTGGTTGTGAAAAAGGGGTCGAAAATATGCTCCAGATGTTCCAGTGCAATGCCACAGCCTTCGTCTTCGACCTGCAGTTGCACCCAGGATGTGCGGTCGGGGGCAAGCGACGGTCTGGTGTGAATCCGAATGGCCCCGTTGCCCGAGGGCATCGCATCGAGCGCATTGAGGAGGAGGTTCAGCAGGACTTGTTTGATTTGTTGGCGGTCCAGAAGGAGAAGGGGTAATTGAGGGGACAGCAGCGTCTGCAATTCGATGTTGCGCCGCGATGCGGTTGAGGACACGAAGCCGATGCAAGAAGTGACCAGTTCGTTCACGTCCACTTCGGACGGTTGTGGCGTCATGTAGCTGGCGTAGTCGAGAATTTCATGGAGGAGGCGTTCGATTCGGTGTATGTCCTCGAGTGCAAGTGCGCTGAATTCGTTGATGAAGACCGGGTCTCTCTGCCGTTGAGGGGCCAACTGGACAAAGGTTTTGATCGATGTGAGCGGATTTCTGATTTCGTGGGCGAATCCGCCCGCCATGATCTCCAATGAACGCAGCCGGTCCGTTCGTCTCATTAAAGTGGAGGAGCGGCGAAGATCATCCTGAGCAAGATAGTGGTCAAATGTCGTGCTCGCGATTCGCGCGAGGGCTTCGACGAGAGCTCTTTGGTCCTCCTCAAGGTAACCGTTCTGGTCGATTGGCCCGAGGGTGCAGAGTCCGAGAAGTCTCGTTTTGTTTCGGAGCGCGAGGCAGAGCGAGGACCCAGTTGCACGCATCGCCTGCTCCGCCGGTGACGTGGGGACTTGGTCGGAGTGGAGCATCGACGGTTTGTCGGCAAGACCGTGAACCAGGGGATGATCGCCGGGCAAGAGTGGGGGCAATCTCACGCGGGGATCCTGCCGGAGCGACGCAATGAGGCGATAACGATCACCGTCGGACTCCCGTATCCAGAGTCCGCCTTGCGCCAGCTGGGTCTGTTGAGAGAGGAGCGTTAGCAGAACATCGCCGAGACGTGAAACATCGGAGGCTCCTCCGACGGCTTCAGAAAATTCGCTGATGATTCTGAGTATTTCCACAGAGCCTTGAAGGGTGGAGATCTGCCGACTGGAGGGATGGAGTGTCATAGTCCTGCACAGGAAATGCCAGGCCACACACCTGGCTGTTCACGGTGGCGCCAATGCCGTCTGCACGTTGTGTGCTAGTGAGTGAAGTATATATGCGAGGTATGGTTTCAGCCAGCGGAATCAGGTTTTTCAGCGGCCGCGAGGAGAAGCTGGCCGGAGAGCGCACGTACGAATCTCGGTGGGAGAGGTGTGACTTGTGAGAGGTAGCCGTGTAGGTCCTCCTCTTCCAACCCGTGCAGCTGTCCGATACGAAGGGCCATGCAGCATTGACCCATTCGATTCATGGTCGTGCGCGATTCGCCTGTGAACGCATTGAGACCGAGTTCCGGCAGCGCCTGTCGGTAAAGGCGAGCCACGTCTGTCGAGGGTGTGAATCCACTGATGACGAGTTTTCCGCCGGGCTTGAGTACGCGGAACAGTTCACGCAGTACGTGGAGAGGAGAGCGGGCGAAGGTGAGCGAGTGGTTGGCGACAATACGATTAAATGAGTGGTCGGCGAATGGGAGGGCTTCTGTGGATCGACTCAGTACCCATTGGCGATGAATAGGCGTCGCGCCGGACAGACGACCGGAGAAGAGTTGCTCGACGTGTTGCAGGGCGCGTCCGGTCGCTTCTCGTGCCTGGTGTAGTGCCATGGGGGAGAAGTCGGTGCCGACATACTGAAGCAACGCTCCGGGCCTCCAGGTTTGGGCGCGAAGTCGGTAGGAGAGATTGAGCAGCAGCAATCGGGCAAACGCATGCAGTCCGCATCCAACATCGAGGATCGTGAGGTTTCCGTCGAGCGGCTGGAGTAGTTGATACAACTGATCGACCGTGTGCCAATGCGCGGGTAGGTCGTCGAGGGTGGGGGCCAGGTCGGAGTAAGTGTTCCAAAGCCGTTCGCGGCCGGCTGTACCTACTGAGTACGTGATGCGCAGTCGATCCAATTCCACACGGGCACGGGCCGCTGTAGTTTGGGCGAGCGTGGGGGTGACAATGGCTTCAGGCTCTTGCGGGGTGTGTCCCGGTCGGCAGAGCTGTATCAGTTGCTGAGAACTCGCCGTGAGCAGTGACGGTGTGAGACCGCCGGTGGCGAGAATGGGAGGCGTAAGACTCACTCTTCTGGCTCTCGCTCCGAGACGATTCATTGTATCGCTGAGGATGGAAGGTGACGGTGCAGGAATGGCGCAATCCGGTGCCGCGTCTCCTGCTGTGAGAATCACCACGTTTGTGGCGCAATGCGAGAGCTCCTCCTGGAGGGCAGCAGCATTGGTGTACTGCGCGGCCACCGCGTCGGCGAGGAAATGATCGATGTCGAGTGGGAGCCCCAGCAGGTTGCCCAACCCCAGCCTCGCTCCTGCCAGATGTTCCTGTACCAGATCTCGCTGATGGAGAGAGAACAGACAATCTTGGAGGTCGAGCGTTGGATTGAGGAGAATCAGTCGGTGCAACTGTCTTTGCCAATCCTGACGTCGCAGCGCAATCCGTCCGCAGAGATCCGGTGCCAGCAGGGTAAGCGGTGATCTCGGCCATTGTGTGCGAACAAAGGCCAACACCGCGTCGAGATCGTCTTCCATCGACGTAAAGGTGGTGTGCGAAGGATCTCCGTCGCTCAGCCCGATGTGACGGCTGTGATCGTATCGTAAGACCTGAAGTCCGGTACCGGCGAGGGCGTAGGCAACAGCCACATACTGTTGCTGAGTCGTGCCGTATCCGGGGCAGAGCAGGACCAGGGGCGACTGCGCTGTTGCGGCTTGCCCGGAATAGTCATGGGACAGTGCGAGTCGATGCCCTTGATGATTCTGCAGCGTGTGTGAGTACGTGAGGATGGGGGAATCTGTGCGGGATGTGAAGCGATCATGAAACAGATTGCTGTGGTCGGCGATGACGCGTCGGAGTTCATGCTCCTGCGCGGGGGAAAGATGATCGAACCGCACTCCGATGTAGGCCGCTGCGTGCTCCGCAGGATCGGCTGGTCGTGTCGAACGCCGTTGAGAAACTGCCCAGACAATACGGGCAGCCCACGGTTTCCGCGGAGCGTTTGGCTCATGGTGCTCCGGCGGCAGGCGGTTCGTTTCGAGAGGCAATAGGTGGAGCGTGAGATGACTCTCTTTGAAGTCGATGCTGGTGGGGAGTTCGAGGCATGCGCCGTCCAGGCTGAGATTTACGATCCGACCCAGCAGTCGGTGCGCAGGGGTATCCGGCGTGACCAATTGAACGGAATAGCGGAGCCTGAAGCGGGTGGTCTCGCGGCGTTCGGTTGCCGGTTGCGCCGACCCCGGAAGCGCTGGGCGGGTGGGCTCGACGGTCGCGGCGGTCGGCAGGATCAACCCCTCGAAGGTGACGGTTGTCGAGCCATCCTGTAGCCCATCAATCAGCGATCGGAGCACATTGCGGTCCCGTTCAACGTTGAGTAGGAACGTAATGGCAAATTCTTTGATGTCGGGGTGTGGGACATCAGCCGTTTCCGAAAATCGTTCGTGGACGACGCCCTGCAATTCGAGAAAACTCACCGGTGTCTTGATGACGATATAGGCCGGTTGTCGATGAATCGACGTCGAGATGTCCCGAATCGTGAACAGTGCACCTCCGGTGCTCATATTTCGCAGGATGCCACGAAGTGTGGTTCCTCCGATCGACAACTGAACAGGGAGGGAAAGACGTTGTCGCTCAGACCGGCGCCGCTCAGGGTGAACACGGGCAGTCGGCTGCGCCCGCTGCCGTCGACTCATGTCGACGCGAGGGCGATCCTTCGATGCCGTCGGCTGACGTTCCGACCGAGCACTCTGTGTGGAGCTTTCCGTCGTCGCGGGAATACGGACTGAAATAGTCAGCTGTCTATCGCCCGGGTGTTCGATGTGAAGGCTGCCCCCATGAGCTTGAACGATCTGATGAGCTTGGAGCAGCTGATCTGCCGACATCGGTTCAGGCGATTCATCGTTCGTCCGTACGTCCGCACTGGCGACAGCGGCCCGGATCGTAAAGCCGGCGAATGTACGCGCGGGTTCAGCCTCTTCCGTTATCTTGTCCGGAGCGGTCGAATGGCTTCCGGACGCATCGGTTTCCGTTTCCACGACGAGGTTGGCTGAGGCGTAAGGCGTCGAGACGCAGCGTCGTGCATACTCGATGAGGATGTGTGCCAGGTTGTCAATATCCGTGCGCGATCCAAGAATGGTCGGGATAGCTTGCCCCAAGCGGCTCGTGAGAATGATGCCGGCTCCATCAGGGGACTGGTGTCTCGTCTGCACGACGGCGTGAAGAATATCGTTCAGGTTGAGCGGAATAAACTCGGCAGGGTGAGTGTGGATGACTTGCGCGAGATGGTGGCTCAGCCGGCTTGCCTGCGACGCTTTGGCGATCATCGTTTCCACACGTTGCTCGATTCTGCTGTGCTGGATCGATGTCAGTAATCGCTGCGAGTCCTGCAAGAGCGTGGTGAGAGGCTGCTGCAACTGACGGGATACTCGCGCCGCCTCACGCGTGAGTGTGAGTTGTCGATGGGATTCTTGAAGACGGGATTCCAATTCCGTCAGACGATCCCGTTGAGCCTTCTCCTGCGACAGGTCGTGGAGCAACCCGACGGTGCCCAAATAACGGTTGGCGGAGTCGAAGAGCCCTTTCGCCGTGACGTCGACGGTTACCGCCAGGGTCGGGGTATTCGGGAGAGGCTTGCGGTGGAGTGTGATTTCCAGTTTTCGCGTGGAGCGACTTCCTGCCCGACGCTCGTTCAACCGGAAACGCCCCAACTGCTCCTGTTGCGGCGCGAGGAGGATCGAGTAATGCTGTCCCGCGAGTTCTTCTGGGCTGTACCCAAGCAGGGCGGTGACGGTCGCGCTCACGTAGACAAATCGTCCTTCCGCGTCCAGTTCATATAACAGGTCGCTGAGTGTTTCGATGAATCGCAAATGGCGTTGGAAGGTATGGTCCAACTTCATTTGGAGATCGTGCTTTTCAACGGCCTCCTGCACGGAGAACAACAGTTCGGTGATGAAGCCGGGAGATTGTTTGAACAGGAGGAAGTCGGCCCCGTTTTGTAAGGCATGGATAGCCGTGTGCGAATCATGGTCGTTCGTCTGGAGGAGGATCGCCGCATAGGGGGCATGTCGACGAAGGCGGGCGATCACATCCATGCCGCGTTCCGGAGCCAAGTCCTGATCGATCAGAATGATGTGCCAATCACCCTGTTGGCTGAAGGTCAAGGCGTCGTCCGAGGAGTAGCCGGCTTCGATGCGACAACCGGAGAAAAAGCTGCGCAGGCTGGTCGTCACCAGTTTGATTTCTTCGGGATGTTCGTTGATCAGAAGGATATTGAGCGATGGTTCCGGAAGGGACATGGAAGATCTCATGCTCGTCAAGCAGGGGTGCGATCAGGATGCCCGGCGCAAGTTGCGTAGAAGCTCGGGCCTGCACCACCGCACAGTAATGAACATGCGCTCCCAGTTCGAAGGGAAATGGCGTCCTTGGAAAGCGGATCACTGTGCATGGGTGGTTCAATATCATACACCTTCTTGAGAATCCCAGTCCGCTGCCCGAGGGGGCGGTCCAACTTCCGTAGGGTCGAGTGGAGATCTGGGCGTGCAGAATCCACTGTGCCCGGACGCTCGTCGAGAGCGTTGTGACGGACAGTGGTTGGGTAAAGGGGATGAATCGGATGCGGGGAAGGGCTTCTGCAGGCGGGGCCACCGCGACACAATGTACGCGGTGACCCTCGATGTGTTTGGCCTAGTGCGCCGACGCGGTAGTCGCGCCCTGCGGACAGACACCCGGCGTCATATAGAGAAGGTAGTTCCCCATCCCGTGTTGAATGTTTGGGTTGTGTAGCGGGTGGTGGTGAACCATCACCATCTCATAGTCATCCTGCTTGGTGACGGTGAACCCCTTTCCATCTCGGTACACTTGATGCGGAAGGAAATCACGAAAGGTCCCGTCCGCATCGACCTCAGGAACGGTGCGGAGGAGTGTTTGTCGAGAAGTCTTGTTCTCCAGCGCGACCATAAGGAGTTCGTCATGGCCGTGCGGATAGGCGAATTTCACGCAGCCGTCCATGTTGAATTTCAGCGGAGCCGACAGCACCGAAACCCCGGGCTTGATCTCGATGCCTTCGTCCGTCTGGTCCGCGCCACGTTGGCCGAATTTGCTATAACATACGATGTTCACGCCCACCTGGTAGACGTCCATTTCCTGCACCTTTGTGCCTTTCGGGGCCACATACATCGTGAATCGGGCCATCACATCCTTCGTCGGAGGGGCCTTATGATAGAAGGCCACGACCGACATGAGGTTCTGTCCCTTCCCGAGCTTGACGCCATACCCTTCCGGGAAACGGGCTTCCGTCATTTCCAAGCCGGCCCCGGCGAAAAAGAGCGGTTCGCCGTCGCACGAGACGCTAGGTTTGTCATTGTTCAGCATGAGTATGTGGTGAAGATAATTTTTGGGGAGAGGCTTGCCGTCTTTTGTAAAGACCTCGGACTTGTATCCGATCATGTACGTGTCTTCGGGGAGTTGAAACACCTTTTTGGGCATGCTGGATGCCAAGTCGCCGTCGTGGCCGGTGGGTAGGTCGACGGGGCCGAATGTGAGGGTGACCGTGTGGTCGTCGATGGCCAGCGTGGTTTGGCCCAAGCTTGGCATGGTGGGGATGGTATGATGCGAGTGCCCACCATCGGCGTAGGCCGGACCGGTAATTCCCAAGAGCAAGCCCATTGCTAGAAGCGCACGATTCATAGCTCCTCCTCGTTGTGACAGACCGGCCGTGCTCACTGTCGCTGATGTGATTGGGGTAAGTGCCACCCGTCCGCTAAGGCGCCGGCGGGGGCGGGGTGAGTCGTTTCCACTGATAGGTGCCGCCATGCTGTCGAGGTGGAATATTGTTCCGGGTACCGACACGCACATACCACCAAATACCCTTGGCTTCGCTCCCATCTTCCGAAAGAATCACTTCGAAGGCGCCTTCCCGGTCGTTTCCGGTCTGTTTCCAGGTGCCTTGCCACCTGCGATCGTCGAAGCTGGTAGTGGTGAATTGTCCCTCTTGCCAGGTATAAGGGCCGTTCCCCTGGGCATCCAGGCTTGCGACGTATTTCTTGTTGTCCTCGACCTCCGTCACTTCCCATTGTCCGCTGAGATCGATACCATTCGGCACAGCCGGCTGGTTGTCCGATGCCCGATGAAGGAGTGTGGTCGTGTCGGCGGCGGATTCGTGATTATTGTCGTGATGACGAGTGGATTCGTGCCAGGCCACGAGAATCCAACGGCCGTCTCGCCGCTCCAACACGCCCGTTTCGCGTAAAGGGAGAATCATGCGCTGGGCGAGATCCTCCGGGTCGACGTAGCGGATATAGTTCAATTCCATGGCAAACCAGGCGATATCGCCTTTGGTCCACATGTGAAGGCTGGTGATGGGAATTTCGAGTTTGGCGACGGAGTCGAATTCACTGCGCATGTCGCCGGCGAGGTCCGGCCAACCGACATATTTGCGTCCGTCGATCGTATACCCGATGGCATCTGTATCGTGAGACATGTATTTCGACATCGTGTCGAGGTCCCGCGCGGCATTCGCGTGCACCAGGGCACGTAGGGTGGCCTCGGGTCCGACGGGTTCTGCCGCCGCAGCGAGGGAAACACAGAGCACGCTCAATAATGAGCCAAGCCAAAGACAGCGTAGGAAGAATCGGACGCGTGTTGGGTCAACGATGGGTTGGGCGCTCATTTGTGGGGCATGTCGCAGGTTACAGGCTCGTGATTTTACGGGGCGTGATACTGTGAGGCTACCTGTAGGCTGGAGGTGGTGTCAATGCCAATTTGCCTGCGCCATCGTCTCCATCGCAGAACAGGTGACGACCGTCACGTTGTCGGATGGTCGCATGGGCCGGCTCCGCCGTGGCGGGGAGGAGAAATCGTCTGTGCGCGTCGTCGGTGTTCAGGTTAGAGGGGGGATCACGGCAGAGGGGCGGGGCGAAATCTACGAGGGTGTCTACGACCAACCGGCCGGCCGCATCCCCTCCGGGATTGGCCGCCCATGCCGTCGGCCACGGCCTAGAGTCGACCAGGAACGCATCCTGGTGATTGGCCCGGAACAGTCATCGGCCTGTCTGTCTGTGCCCCGTCCATTCCCACCTCTGGTCTTGGCCGTCCATGTTATCCGCGGCGCGCCGGTGCGGGCGGCCCGTATCGCACGACGAGTTGTTCGTAGAGGCAGGCCGCCAAGGGCTCCAGATTTCTGGTGTCGGCTGCGTTGTAGCGGACGAGTTGATCCAGTGCAGCCTCCTGTCCGGTGCGGTACTGCTGCCAGAGTCGCACCGCTTCCAGTCCATCAAGTTGCAGCAGATCCGACTCTCGTGCGATGTCCAACTCCCGTTCGATCGATTTCAGGCCGCCCTGTAAGCCGACACGTCTCGCGGCAAAGCAGAGATCGAAGTGGGGAATCTCAACCCGCAAGCCGGCGAAACTGGTTTGCAGATAGGGAATATCGAACACGGTCCCGAAGAAGGTGATCAACAGGTCGGCCTGATCCAGTTCATCCTGAATGGCTGCCTGTGTGAGGGACTCACCGTGGATCAGGGTGCGCATGCGTCCCAGGCGGTAGAGCCCGACGATGGTGACCTGCCCGTCGCGAGCCGATAGTCCGGTGGTTTCAATGTCCAGGTAGAGTGCGCGTGCGCCGAAGGTGGGAAGCAACCGCCAGTGGTCGCGAGTGTGTAAGCAGTCGGCAAAGTATCGGGCGTTGTGGCGATCCAGATGGGTCTGGGCAACGGTGAGGTCCGCGTCATAAGCGACCTTACGGGCGGGGGAAATGCCCGGCACCTGCGTCTCCCGGCGAAAGGTATTCCAGTCGGCGATGCCGCCGTCCCACAGTCGCCGCTCGGTCGCGGGACCGATGCCGTTCAAATGCACAAATGTCGAGGTCAACATAGAGCGTCGAGATGTACCGTGCGAGGGATTGTAGCCTTGATTTCAAGGGATAAACAAGTTAGAGTCCGCGACTGGTGCGGAGTTTCGTCACTCTGGAGTCGCGCGCAGCGTGGCGGCGTAGGCGAGGGGGCATGAACAGCAACGGGACAGCGAAACGGATCCGAATTACAGTGGGCGGGATACAGTTGGACGCCGAGTTGAAGGGGAATAAGACGGCGGAGGAACTCTATCGGGCATTGCCCGCGGAGGGACCGTTGAACGTGTGGGGCGAAGAGTTCTATTTTAAGATTTCCGGCGTCAAAGATCACCGGGAGACGGCCACCACGCAGGTCAAGGTGGGGGACGTGGCATTTTGGGGAGCAGGCCAGGTGTTGGCGATCTTCTTCGGACGTACGCCGATGAGCATGGGGGCCGACCCGGTGCCGGCCGATCGGGTCAATGTCGTGGGTCGGGTGGTGGGTGATGCCGCAAGGCTGCGGCAGGTCATGAACGCGAGTACGATTCGAGTCGAGCGTGTCGAAACGGTGTCGCCGGCCGGTTGAGCGGCGAGACCCACTCGGCATCGTTCCTCATAAACCTTCAGAGGGCCCTCGGATCATGAGGCTGGCGAAAGAGCGTGTGCACCACATGGCGGAATCGCTGATCGTCCGCTTGCATGAATTGCAGTACCTTGAGATCAGCGGCGATCGAAAAGCACTCCGGGACTCGTTGGAGCACGCGATGACGGAGGAATTGCTGGTGGAAGATCGATTGAATGCCGAAGTGCGCCGGATGATGCAGCCGTACGAACGCCAAATCGAACAGGGGCAAGTCGACTACCAGAAGATGTTCACCATGATCAAGCAAAAGCTGGTGCGGGAACGAGGCATCATTTTATGACGCAGCGGTTCCGTCCCAGGCGGTGGCTTCATGACGGGTGGGGGAGAAGATGATCAGCGACGACAAGGCCAGTCACCTCGCTCATCTTGCGCTCGGTGCGCTGAAAAAGAGCCCGCTGTGCCGGCTGACCGAGGATGATGGAAAGGTCTTGCGTGAAATCAAGCGGGTGATTGCGGCGGAACTCGCCTTGGAGGCGGAGATCGATAAGAAAGTGCGCGCGAAACTGGCGTCCTACACCAAGCAGATTGTGGAGGGGAGTGCGGAGTGGGAGGTGATGTATCGCAAAACCTCCGAAGAAGAGCAGAAAAAACGCGCGAAGCCCTGACGCGACGGCATAAACGGATCACTTGCACGAGGTTCAGTCATGAGAGTCAGTCTGTGGATCGCCTTGTCCCTGCTTGTTTTGTCGGCGGGGGCTTGCAGCCATTCCAAGCCGAAACCACTTGTTCCGTTGGACTTGGCGTTTGGCGCCAAGGCGGAAACGATCGCGCTCAACAGCCAAGCGAGTCAGGCATTTCTGGCCGGCCAAATCGCGGAAGCCAAGGCCTTGTTTGCCCGGGTGATCGAAGCGGTGCCGGATTCGGGGCAGGCCCACTATAATTATGCGCTGGCATTGAACGCATTGGGGCAAACCGATCAAGCGCGTCAGGAGTTTATTACCGCGGCGAATCTCGCTCCGGGAGACAAGGTGATTTGGGACTCTCCGGCGCTGCGTCCGTTCGGCAATCCTCAGGCGGCAAAGGGGCCGGCGAGGGAACATCCCTACGGTACGAGCCGACCCATGGTCGGGAGCGGGCCTCGATAATCGAGGGACGGTAATCAGTTGAGAAGGAGATCGAACCCAGATGGCGACTGAGTTAGCGGTGGGCACCAAAGCCCCGGAGTTTTCTCTGCCGGATCAGGATGGCAAGCGCGTCACGCTGAAGAGTTTCAAGGGAAAGCAGGTGGTGTTGTACTTCTATCCCAAAGACGATACCTCCGGTTGTACCAAAGAAGCCTGTGATTTTCGCGATTCCCTCGGGCCTATCACAAAAGCCGGTGCGGTGGTGGTCGGAGTGAGCAAGGATGGACAGGCCGCACACCAGAAGTTTATCGCTAAGTACGGCTTACCCTTTGCTTTGTTGAGCGACGAGGACGCGGCGGTCTGTACGGCCTACGGCGTCTACAAAGAGAAGAGCATGTACGGGCGGACCTACATGGGGATTGAGCGAAGTACGTTTGTCATCGACGCCACCGGACGGATCAAGGCCCTGTTTCGGAAGGTCAAAGTCCCGGGACATGTGGACGAAGTGTTGGCGGCGGTGAAGGCCTAGCAGGTGAATGCGCGCCGCGCCCTCGTCGCGGGTGATGGTATGGATCCGCTGGAAAAAACATCCCATGCCTGTCGTGCTGCCGGATTGTCGCTTCTGCCGGGATTGGGGCATCTCTACATCGGAGAAAAACGTGGCGGACCGTTGCTCATCGCCGGTCTGGTGTTGATCGTCCTCTGGATGGGGCGGTTCTCCGTTGCCCTTGTGCCGCTGGTCGGGCTGATCCTGTTTTGCATGGGCGATACCTATCTCACCGTGAGCCGCGACCGCGGACTCCTCTCGTAACGACGCACCATGGGTCCTCAACCACAAGCCTACCGAGCTCTTGCCGTTGTGTTGGCCATGTTCGTGTGGGTGAGTGCCGGCACGGGTAGCGAAGCGGCCGACAAAATCGCCGGCCTGCTGACCCTCCGGGACGCGTTGACCTTGCCGAACCATCCGGTGCGGATCGACGCTCGATTGACGGCTGCAGGTCAGGCCGATCATCGCCCGCTGGGCGGAGTTCCGCTCCACCTGCGCATCGACGGGAAGGACATTGCGACCGGAACGACCGACGAAGCAGGTCGTGTGTTGTTCGAGTATCTGCCGAAGATGCGAGGCACCACTGTCATGAGCCTGTCGGTCGATCCGGCGGCCTCCGTGTCGGCGGAGCCGCGAGAAGCCACCCTCTGCGTATGGGAACGCCGGAGACCGATCGTGTTGGTCGAACTGGAGTCGCTCATGCTGCCGGTGGCGTCCCCCACGCCGGCCGAGTCAGTGGGAACCGGCGCGAAGTTCCCGACAGAGCCGGTACCTGATGCGGCGGACGAGCTCTCAAAGTTGACGCAGTATTACTACAATGTGGTGTATGTGCTGGGTGGCGAACGGTTTTTGCCGGAGAGCGACGTCGGTCAGAGGCTTCGCCAGTGGTTATCGTCACATAAATTCCCCCCGGGCTTCGTTGCGGTGCCGGGAACCGGGGGCCTCAGTGCCACCTTAGACGGCTTCAAGCAAGAAGGATGGACCACGATGAAGTCGGGGATCGGGCGCACGCGATCCTTCGCGGAGACGTTGCTCCAGCACCGGATGGAGGTGGTGGTGGTACCGGAACTGCCCAAGGGGGAACTTCCGCGAAAAGCCAAGGGTGCGAAGGATTGGAAAGAGGTGCGAAAGAAGTTGTGAGCGTGGCTGCAATCCCTTTCTTGCTCGCGCAACGCGCGGCCTGAGAAGGCCTTCGTTGGACGCGCGCGCGAGAAAGCTCGCCCCGCCCGTCTATTTGCAGGCGCAGCACGTCGATGGGCTCGGCTGATGCGCGCGATCTATGGCCGGATGGTCATTCACTCCAAGAACGAATCGTGTTATGGTGAGCGCCCGCGGGTGCGGGATTTTATTGAAGGAGCAGGAGACGGTATGTTGTTAGAAGGTAAAAAAGGACTCATCATCGGTGTGGCCAATAAGCACAGCATCGCCTGGGCCATCGCCCAGGCTGCGGCGCGCGAGGGCGCCCAGATGCTGTTCAGCTATCAAAATGAGCGGTTGCGCGAAAACGTCGAAGAGTTGGTGCAGACCCTGCCGGGAGCGTCGGCCTGCGTGTGTGATGTCGGAGACGACAGTCAGATCGATGCGATGATGAAACAGGCTGCTGAACAGCTGGGGCGATTGGACTTTGTCGTTCACTCGCTCGCCTTTGCGCCGCGGGAGGAACTCAGCGGAGAGTTTGTCAACACCAGCCGTCAGGGATTTGCGACGGCCCTCGACGTGAGCGCCTATTCACTCGTCGCGGTGACGCGGGCGGCGATGCCGTTGATGACGGAAGGCGGTTCGGTCGTTACGCTGACCTATCTCGGCAGCGAGCGAGTCGTCCCGCACTATAATGTCATGGGGGTGGCCAAAGCCGCGCTGGAGGCTACGGTGCGGTATTTGGCTCACGATCTTGGTCCCAAGAACATTCGGGTCAATGCCGTATCCGCCGGGCCGATCAAGACATTGGCGGCGCGCGGCGTGTCCGGGATCAGTAAGATGGTCGATCATCATCGGGCCTTCGCGCCGCTGCGGCGGGCGACCGAGCAGGGCGAAGTCGGCGACACGGCATTGTTCCTCGTCAGTCCGTTAGGCCGCGGTATCACCGGAGAGGTGATTTACGTCGATGGGGGCTACCATATTCTCGGCTCGTTGGCGTCCGTCGAGTAAGTTGCCGGAAAGTGTGTCTCTTCAATTGTTTCCCGGTACCGCTCCCGGCCGGTCCCTGCCTCGGCCGAGCCGGAAGCGGTGCTGCATATGTCTCTCCATCGTCGGCACCCTCCTCACCGCGGTGCTTGCTCCGGCTCACTCCACAGCACTGTCCGATCGCGAAGAGGACGGACTGAAGGGCCCGGTCCGGTCCGTCGAAACCAGAGAAAGCCTCCTCATTCAAACCGATCGATACGATCAGCAGGGACGCCTGCTTGAACGTGTACAGGAAGGCAGGGAGAACGTTCAAGGCGTATGGCCGTTACGATTTGCCTATACCTACGATCAGTCGGGGGGACGGACTGCCGAAGTGATACGCGACGCCCGGGGTAAAGTCGTGAAGGAAACTCGCTCCGTGTATGACGATCGCGGCAATCGATCCGCAGAGCTGGCGGTGTGGGGGGACGGCACGTTCGAAAATGTGTCTCTCTACGAGTACGACGACGCACATCGCCGCATACGCGCCCTGCATTACAACGCGGTGCAGGTCATCAACCGAAATCTGTATCGCTACGACGAGGCGGGTCGCATATCACGAGAACGTTTCGAGCGCAATTATCGGTATGACGCGGCGGGGCAGCAGATGGTGACGACGGATCGGTTCGACATCGGGTATGACGTGGCCATCGACTATGACGACCGTGGGCATGTCCGCGAAAAGGTCGTGTCCGATCTCAAGGGGCGGAGGCAGGGCCGTTCCGAGTTTCGCTACGATGAACGCGGAAGTCAGATCGAAGAGCGCAGCTACGATGCCGCCGGGCGTCTCACCGACCGAAAAGCCTATCGCTATGCATACGATGCCGTGGGGAATTGGATCACGGAAGCGCTGCAGTGGTGGGAGGTGACCGATGGCCGTGAATCGATCACGCAGTCCTCCCTTCGGGAAAGAAGCCTCTCCTACTATGACGCCGCTCATTTGGATCGGCACCGCTGGATCGGCACCGCCGACCGTGCGGACCCTGCAACGAACCCGCGCGCGATCGGTACGGCGAATACCCCTTCCGGTGACCGCCGTCTGTCGTCAGGACCGCAACCGGCGCTACCACGAGTCCAAGTGCCGCAGCACTTCTTCGGCGACCAGTCTGTGCCCGGCTTCGTTGTAGTGGGCATATCGTCGAAACGGAAACAGCGACAAAGGATCGGGGTGGGCGGCGAATACCGGGTGCAAGTCCACTACGCGCAGGTCGAGACGTCGGGCGAGGTCGAGCACCCGATCCCGGTCCTTGCTGGCCAATTCGGGAATTCGATATCGCTCCCAGGTGGGCAGATAGACAAAGACGACGCGACCGTTCCACGTTTCGGCGGTGGTCCGGGCTTCCGCGAGAATGCGCTCGAACAACTGCAAGTCCCCCGCGGTTGCCGGTGCTCCACGCTGGCTAAGATGCTTGAGCAATTCGGCCGGCAAGCCCTGCTCGACAGGGCGTCGCTCATAAAACGACTGGAGAGCCTGGCGGAGATGGTGCAACTTGACGATGGCCTCGAACGGCACGGGCGCCGGGGACGTCGCCTGAGCGATGGCGGTATCCAGATAGCCCCGCAACGCCTGATCGATTTCAGGTTGCCGTTCGAATAGATGCTGTGAGAAGGGGGAGGACACGTACTTCATCAACAGCGGGGAGTTCTTCTCCCATCCGTCGAGATCCCGCAGGTCATTTCCTTCGTAGTAGAACCACAGCACCAGTTTGGGCTTAAGAGTCGGTCCGTATTCCTTAAGCGTGGCCAAACTGGTCAGCGGGCCATGACTGTTCACACCCAAATTCACCGTAGCCGGATGTTGCGCTCGGATGACGGCGACAAATCCTTTCTCCGAAGGAACGCAGACACCATGAGTATACGAGTCGCCCAGCGCGACAATTTCGGCCGGTCGCCGCTCCCAAATACCGCGGGGATTGTGGAAGCCATGCTCATCGCTTTCATAAACGATATATTCGCCGCTTTCGTTGCAAAAGACCGTCGTGGTCATGCCCATGCCCGCGACGGGCAAGAATTCCCCGCGTTGGCCGGCGAGGACGGATCGGATATGTGCTCCGGAAGACGGCGCGAATAACACCATGGGAAACACATCCGGATACGCCATGACCCCGTGTGCCCGCATATCCAAGACCACTTCCAATCGTGATCGGGTATCAAATGTCCGATGAGTCTCCTGCACCGTCTTCATGCGCTCGGCCGCAACCCGCACGTTTCCATCCTGGGGAAAGCTCAGCCACGCCTGTGCGCCCAGGGCCGTGATCGCCGAGCCGGAGTAGGCCACCAGCAATTCGGCCGCATAGAACGCAATGAGGGTAGATAGGACAATCAGCACGCTGTTGATCCTCAAGGATGCCGGCATCCGAACGCCGAACCCCAACAGCAGGGCGAACCCGAGCAGGACCAAATAGTGAAGCGAGAATCCGTGACGCCAGACCAGAAATGCGAACAGCGCCACGCACAGCCAGGCCCCCCATGAAAGCAGCGTGCCGGCGAGGCGCCCTAATCGGTGTTCGAGTTGTGCCATTCGTCTGTTTAGACTCCGGAGGTCGAGTGATGGGGACGTGCATGTAAGACCATGGCTCTTGCGGTCTCCTGCAGTCGAGTGGAGAGACCGTGTGCCTGTGTCTGTGCCGTCACCTCCCGTGGCGTGCCAAGATGGTTTCTATCGCCGCTCGATAGGCGTGCTCGAAGTGTTCGGGCCTATGTTTGGCGGCCGCGGTCTCCCACGCGTTCCGGGATCGGCGACGCAATTCGTTGCCTGGCATCTGGGCGATCGCCCGTATCTCCTGCATGATGTGTTCGATCGACGTGTCCTTGACGAGCACGCCGTAATCCTCGACATCCACGGACGCTTCATAGGTCACCATGGGGATCAGCCCTGCAGCCATCGTCTCGATGACAGCCGCGGCTCCGGCTTCCGAACAGGAAAGAAACACGTGCGCGATGGATTGCTCCAAAATCTTGTGAAACTCGTCGCCCGACTTATCGAGCCAGCCGACGTACCTGATGTTTGCCGTGTGGAAGAGCTCGCGCCGATACGCAGTTGCAAACTCCGGTTCATTCTCAACCGGCCCCACGACAGTGAGGTGACAGTCGGGCAACTGCGCGAAGGCCTCAAGGACCAGGTCCAGACCCTTGTGGATCATCCCGCGGCTGCCGTACCACAAAAAGCGACGGCGACAGGCCTCGAAATCTTTGTCTTCGAACCAGGGCCATGTCGTTTGCGTGATGGAGGGCAGGCGAAACATCGGCTTGCCGGAGTAGGCATAGGTGCTGATCGTGAACTCATTCCCGCAGGTAGTGAGGTAGTGCGCATGGTCGATGCCCAGATGGGGCGTCTCCAATCGGTTGGCCGGAACGGTGATGCCCTTGCGCTGTTGGAACGCCAACATGCGGTTCATTTCGGCCACGTTCTGAAAGACGGCCTGTGCGGTATCACAGTGAAAGATCTTGATGCAGCGGTCGGGCAGGTAGGGCTTGAGCCGTTGCAAATTGAACCGGACGTCCACGACCACATCGTACGGTTTCCATGGAATAAACCGCTGATTTTCACAGTGAATGGCATCGACGTCATAGCCCAGGTCGAGGAAGGTCTGAGCCATCACCATGCCTTTATAGTAGCTCGGGTGGCTGATGGGGACGGCCTCACCGCGCTTCTGGAACAGGAAGCCCTCATTGTTATAGGAAATAAGGACATGGCCTTTTGCCGGCCCCGCGGTACGTAGGGACACCACGCCGCCGCGGAACTTGCGATCCACGGCGCGAAGGGACATGATCGCTTCTTGGCACCAGAGCACCGATTGAAAGCGCTGAAGATAGCGACGTAGTCGTTTCATCACCGACCTCTCTGCCATCCCTCTGGGATCGGCCATCCGACTTGCCGCCACCCGTCTACCGTGGCAATCCACTGATGGGAGTTCAGCCGCTGGGCGTCGATATGATGCATCCCGCCCTGCGTCCAGAGTCTCCAGCTCGGGCCGAACAATGGCCCGAATGACGCGGGACGTTCACGGTAGGTCGAGGGCGTCAGTTCCGTAATCTCGAAGGCGCGCACCCTGGTTCCATAGACAGGAAAACAGTCCTGTGCAAACCGGAAGAGGCGAGGTCCGTCTTGGAGGATGCGGCCTGCCGGTCTTGCGATATGCGGGTTTGCTTGGATAATCGGCGACAGCGGATGTTCCTCCCAGGGGCCGCGAAGGGCAGGTGCCTGGTAGAGCCGAAGCGTGTCGTGGGCAAGGGCGGGGTTGGTTTCGGTGAATAACCACCAGCGATCCTCATGCCTGAAGATCGAACTGTCGGCAAACCGGTGTCCTTGCAGTAAGGTATCGGTGCAGACCCATTCCGTCGGAAACGTCTTCGCTTCGTACAGGCGTACACTCCCTGCTTGATGGGTTTCCGGAATCATATAGTATCGCCCTTCCCATTCAAAGACGTAGGGGTAGGATAAGTGAAACGCTTCCCGGAGCACGATCCTCTGATAGGTCCAAGCGAATCCATCCTGGCTTGTCGCCCAGGCGATCTCCCCTCGATCTGTATCGAAGTTATAGACTTCAAAAAACATGTGCCAGAGATCTCCTACACGAATCAGGAAGGGATCCGCCACGAAGAGTGCCCTGACGTCCGATACCGAGTATCGGGTCAGTACCGGATTGCTGCTGCCTGAAGCGTGACGAAGCCGCAAGGGCGATGCCCCGCTCACGATTCCGATGGACCATTCCTGGTGAATCGGGCCCTGCGGACCCAGGAGGCGATCTGCGATCTTCGAAGGCCAATGCTCGCGAAGGTGTCGCTTCACATACCATTTACAGATTTGACGTAGTGACGCTGCTGTCATGCCCCCTCCGTTACGGAACGTGTGGAACACTGAGGTGGCCCGTCCACCGGGTGAGGAGTGAGGTCGGCGTCACTCCGGAGCGGTGCGGATGGTCGGTTCGGCAACATGGCGCATCGCGAGTGCGCCTGACCGTCCCTCAGCATAGGTGTCGACCTCGCGCCGACCGAGTGAGCCAGTCGTGCCCACACGGTCGTTTCACCTCTGTGTCGAGAAGGAACAGACCGGTACATTCCTGCTCGGTGCCCCTTCGCCACCCAGGCGTGACAGAAGCCCCTGTAGGACGAGAGAGACGGTGCCGGATGCTCCCGCGAACCACATGGTTCCGTGCATCCCGAGCGCCTTGCAGAGGGGCAGGAGACTCACGCGAGGAGCATTCATGAAGGCTTCGAGAGACCGGATGAGGAGCCGGGCCTTCGCCGTCAGAGGATGAAATATATAGCTGACTTCATAGGGCATGGTCCACTGGGAAGAATCGTGAATGATGGAGTCATGTGCAGCCGCCGGACTGCACTCCCGGTAGGACGCATGGCTACGGCGTCAGGGGCCCGGGAATGGGCTTCCCGGCCTCGATGTCTGTCGAAGGGCCCCCGCTTTCCTGGGGCAGGATCCGAAAGTGCGTTACCGCGAACGAGACGGCCTGCCCGACGACAAACCGGTAGCGGCGAAACTCTTCCTTGTTCATACGGGAACGCAGGACGAGCCCGTCGGCTGTCTCGATCTCCAGCCGGTACGCGACACCGAGAAAATACACGTGCCGGAGTTTGGCCTGCTGCCGATAACGGGTTGCATCTTCGGCGACCTTCACATAGTACGGGCGGAAGCCGACTTGGAGCTTCTGGCCGTCGGAGAATCCCGGAGCGGGGAATTCGAGTGAGCCCACCTGTACCTGACCGCGCCGCACGATGCCTTCGACGATGTTCATCGATCCGATAAAGCGCGCCACGAATTCCGTCGCCGGTTCTTCGTAGACATCGGCGGGCGAGCCGGCTTGCTCCAGCTTGCCTTTGGAAAAGACGATGATACGCCCGGAGACTTCCATCGCCTCTTCCTGATCGTGGGTGACGAAGAGACTGGTGACGTTCAAGTCCGTATGCAGGCGGATGAGCCACTCGCGTAACTCCTGCCGGACCTTCGCATCCACCGCGCCGAACGGTTCGTCCATCAACAGCACAGAGGGGCGGGGTGCCAGTGCCCGCGCGATGGCGACTCGTTGCCGTTGGCCGCCGGAAAGCTGGTGCGGGTAGCGGCCACCCAGACCGTCCAGGCTCATCAACGCGAGCAGTTCCAGGACACGCTGTTCGATCTCTCGCCGTTTCCATTGTTTGATCTTGAGGCCGAAGGCGATGTTGTCGAAGACGGTCAGGTGTTTGAAGAGGGCGTAATGTTGGAACACGAAGCCGATGTTACGTTCCTGTACGGTCAGGTCGTTGACGCGTTTGCCGTCGATGAAGATGTCGCCGGAGGTCGGAACTTCAAGGCCGGCGATCAACCGCAACACCGTGGTCTTGCCGCTGCCGCTCGGGCCGAGCAAGCCGAGCAACTCGCCTTCGTTCACGACGAACGAGACATTGCCGACTGCCGTTCCGGAACCGAATTTCTTGGTGAGCCCACGTACTTCTATTTTCACCGGCTTACTGCGCTCCCGCTTCGGCGACGGTCGTTTCCGCTCTGGCCTTGGCGATCTCCAGCACCGTGAGGATCGCGAAGGAGACGGCGAGCAGGGTCAAGGCCACGGCATTGGCCGCCACATAATTAAAATCGACGTAACTTTGATAAATATGCAAGGTGGCGGTCTGCGTCAGCAACAGAATATTTCCGGACACCACGAGCACGGCTCCGAATTCGCCGATCGCACGCGCCACGGTCAGGGTGGCCCCGTAGACCAGACCCCAGCGCAAGGCGGGGAGCGTCACCTTGAGAAACACCTGCCATTCGCCGGCCCCCAATGTTCTCGCCGCCTCCTCTTCTTCGGTGCCGAGGGTTTGCAGCAGGGGAGTGAGTTCTCGCACCATGAAGGGAAAGGTCACGAACAGGGTGGCCAGAACCATGGCCGGTAAGGCGAACAGGATCTTAATCTGAGCATTCCCGAAGAATGTGCCGAGCAAGGTGTCGGGTCCGAACATCAGAATCAGCATGAAGCCGGCGATGACGGGCGAGACGGCAAAGGGCAAATCGATGACGCCGCTGACCAGGCTGCGCCCCCAAAACTGCTGGCGTGCCAGTACCATTGCCGTGAGCGTGCCGAAGATGAGGTTCAGCACCAGCACGATCAGCGTGATTTCAGCGGTAAGGGTAAAGCCGTGCAGCGCTTCCGGCCTGGAGATCTCTGTCCAGAATGCCGCCAGCCCTTCGCTGAAACTCTGGCTCGCCATATAGAGGATCGGGCCCACCAATAGGACCAGAAAGTAGAGCCAGACGATCCCGATCAACACCCAACGCATACCCGCACTCCCGTGACATTCAGCACAATCTCAACCCGGTTCGCCTTTCAGTGCGCACCGGTGGGCACGGCCGAATCCCGGTCCGGCTGCTCATTCCGGCTCGACCAGCGCCACAGCTTCGGTAATCGTTCACCGGGACGCCGGGTCAGCCGTTCCAACAGCAGGAGCACCACAAACGAAATGAGCAGAATCAACACGGAGACGGAGGTCGCCGCCTGCGGGTTGTAGCTTTCGATTTCTCCGTAGACATACACCGACGCGACCTGTGTCTTCATCGGGATATTGCCCGCGACGATGACGATCGAACCGAATTCGCCGAGCGCTCGCACGAAGGTCAGGAACACGCCGGTCAACAGGCCCGGCAGGACGGACGGGACCGTCACCTTCCAGAAGGTCATCCAGGGACTCGCTCCCAGCGTGAAGGCCGCTTCTTCCTGGTCTCGTTCGAGTCCCATCAACACCGGCTGCAGGGAGCGAATCGTAAACGGCATGGTGACAAACAGCATGGCCAGAATGATGCCGGGCTGGTTGTACAACACGGCCAGGCCGCCCTGCTGGAGCCAGGTGCCGATGACGCTGGTCGGTCCATAGATGGCGGCAATCATCAGTCCGGCCACAAGGGTGGGGATGGCGAAGGGCAGGTCGACCAGGGCGTTCAAGAGCCAGCGGCCTGGGAATTCGTAGCGTACCAACACAAGGGCCGACAAGGTGCCGAAGACGGCGTTAATGGCCGTCGCAATTGCGGCGGTTTCCACGGTCAGCCACAGTGCCGCCGCGGCTTGTGGTGCCGACACATCCTGGATGAAGCGATCCCAGCCTGCGGCGACGGATTGTTGTGCGAGGGCCGCCAGCGGCAGAAAGATCAGCAGCAGCACGTAGCCGACTGCCGCAGACCGGAGCGCCAGGCTCAAGAGCATGTGTGAGGTCATGCGCTCGTTCCGTGTCTTTGGTGACGGTCATTTATGTTCGGCATGCAATCATGTCCACTCGTGGCGATCATGTCCCACCAATTCATTCACAGGAT
>WBZL01001499.1_pt1 | contig 24382 bp, 19 predicted proteins | sample 5204291 | NCBI WGS metagenome assembly WBZL01 (sample SAMN12344345, study PRJNA552823) | activated sludge metagenome | biome: Activated sludge suspended growth; feature: Nitrification reactor; material: Wastewater; isolation source: activated sludge from nitrification reactor of wastewater...
CAAGATTTGCTGGATCTTAAACAAGTCACGGCAAATTTCTTTACCCGAAAAGCGATTCAAGAAGCTGACCAGATTTGGGGCGAACAAAATTTAACCGATAATGACATGGAAGAATGGTTAAATGAGGGATAAACTGAAGGTTGTCCTGGATACCAATGTGCTGTTGGTGTCTATTTCCAGTAAATCGAAGTACCATTGGCTCTTTCAAAAGCTGCTGCAATAAGAATTTGAAATAGCCATTACCAATGAGATTCTGACGGAATATGAGGAGATAATCTCCAAGAAGTATTCGGTGACTGCTGCCCAAAATACTATTCGCACCTTGCTTTTGCTGCCTAATGTGACTAAAAGTGATGTTTACTACAATTGGGCTTTGCTTCGAGATGATCCTGATGATGATAAATTTGTTGATTGTGCTATTGCTGCCAATGCCAACTACATTGTGACCAACGACAGACATTTTGATGTTCTCAAACAGATTGCGTTCCCAGTCGTCAATGTGGTCAATATCACGCAGTTTCAATCTTTATTGAGTGGTACATGAAACCAACTTGCTCAGGGCAGGTCTCCCACTCACGACACGCTCCGCCAAGCTGCGTTTGGTGTCGCGCTGAACTGCCCCCTATGTGCTAAGTGGGAAACGGCCGTATTCGCCACAACACTTCTCAGTAAACGGCCGTTTCCCCCAACTATTGTTTGTGGTCGAGGTAGGCTCTGACCATGCTATAATGGAGCCAAACTTTTGGTGAAAGGTGCAAAATGATAGAAAGTCGCATATCCATTTCGCCTGATGTTGTACTCTATTAATCATGCAAATTATTGGAGAATAGACATGCTGCAAATTCCCGTAAAACAAGCAAGTCATGAATTAGATGAACTTCTCGACAAAGTTGCTCATGGTCAAGAGTTGGTCATTATTCGTTCTGATGGTTCAGCCTTCAAACTGCTGGCCTTACCACGTGTCCCACAACCCGTTTTTGGTAGTGCTAAAGGTTTGGTTGTCATTGGCTCTGATTTCGATAACCCCATTGAGGGTTTTGAAGAGTATATGCAATGAAACTCCTGCTAGACACGCACACATTCTTGTGGTTTATCGCTGGTGATAACCAATTGGATGTTTACGCTCGGCAATTGATTGAGAATCCAGATAACGAACGGTATCTGAGCATAGCCAGCGTTTGGGAAATCACGATCAAATCTAGCTTGGGGCGATTGACAGTGCCAACACCGCCCAGCACCTTGATTCGTGAACAGGTTTGGGCGAATGCCATTGACCTTTTAACCATCACGCCTGAACAGTTCGATACGCTTCATACCCTGCCATACCATCATAAAGATCCATTTGATCGCCTTATTGCGGCTCAAGCTGTGCAAGAAGGGATGTGGCTTGTTACCAAAGATTCAGCTTTCGCTGCCTACAACGTGCAAATGGCTTGGTCATCACCATAGAAAATCAAGGGTCATTTTTACCTCGGTTCCAGAGAGGTTTTCCGCTCACGATATGCTCTACATGCTAAACCGAAAACGGCCGTATTCCTCCAACGCAGGCTGTGGTCGGTGTCGCGCCAAACTGCCTTATGTGCTGAATCGGAAACGGCCGTTTTTCCCCACAACCATTCTCAGCAAACGGCCGTTTTTCCCAACCCACCACAACCAATCCTACCAACCAAACAAGGTAAACGCTGCCCAATGACGAGGGTGGGCAAACGGCCGTTTTTCCAAATCCTGCTGATCCTCACCATCTTCCCCAAAATCCCCAATCCAGTTACGCAGTTCCCCCACCGTCACCTGCTGTAGCCACAGTTGGGCATCGCGCAAATGAGACGCAAGATTTTGCCTCTCTACCGCGCCCAGTTCATAAAAACGACGCATCAGCAAAAAGGTGGGCAAATCCTCCACCGGCCAGTGTGCCACCAGCACCGCCCGCGCCCCGGCATAAAGAAACGCCCGAATCAGCCCCATCGGCTCATCGCCGCGCAGCACCCGGCTGACGCCACTTTGGCAGGCCGACAGCGTGACCAGTTTGGCCTGAATGCGCCACGTCTGCAGCACTTCCCGCGCCGAAAGGGTGGTGCCGGAGCCAATTTCCAGGTAAGAGGCCAGCGGGTCGCTGGCATTAAACCAGCCGTGGCAGGCAAAATGGAGAATGGGGGCAGCAACGGCCGTTTCCCGCAGCCACCCCTTATCCACCACCCCATCCACCCGCCCCACGCCGCCCAGCAGCCCGGCCACCGTCTCAACCTCCGCTTTGGCATAGCGCAATGCTGTCTGTTCCGCTTCACCGTGGTAGCCAACGACAAGGCTGGGGGAAAAAACGGCCGTTTTCTCCCCATTTCGCCCCATTTGCTGCGCCAGCACCGTGGCACTGGGGGCATAGGTCAGCACGGGGCCGTCTGTTCGCAGCAGGGGTTGAGAAACGGCCGTTTGCAGCCCCCCAAACGGCAGCCGGTGCAGCGGCCCATGCGGCACCAGCACCAGCTTTTCCGTCGCTGGCAGCCCGCCCAGCAGTTTGGGTGAAGCAAAGGCCGTGAAGCGCGGCTCCAGGAAGCGGGTGGGATCATCGCCGCGCACCGACTTGGTGGTGAGCATATTGGGGTTCAAATCACAATCCTGCACCGTTATCTGGTTACGGCTGATGACAAAGCGAATCGTTTTGGCTTCGGTGAGCAGATGCTGCCGCAGGGGGTTGCTTTTGGGAATGGCCTGAAGCATGGGAACATCGTGTTCGAGTACGCCGGTGGTGAAGTAGCTGACGAGAATGGTGTTGGCGAGCAGGGTTTGTTGCAGGGAAACGGCCGTTACCGTTTCCCCCGTTCCCTGTTCCCCGCCCAGTGCCTCGGCAAATGCCCGCGCCCGCGCCTTTTCCGCCCAATCAAACGCCTCGGCCACGCGCCCCTGCCCCAGCAGGTGCAGCACCAGTGCCTCATACACCTGCTGCCATCGCCCTAGCAGGCTAACTTTTAGCCCTTCATTTTTGATCGGTTCACGGGTGGATTCGATCACGTCCACCGCTTGCAAAAAGGCGGCAGATGCGGCCGCGTGATCTCCCCTTCCGGCCAACACGTCGGCCAGCCGATAATACGCCTCGGCCAGCACTTCCCGCCGTCCAATCTCTTCGGCCACGGTGATGGCTTGCTGATAAACGGCCGTTGCTTCCACCAGCCGCCCCTGTGCCTGCAGCACCAGCCCGCGATCCAGATGGGCGTCTACTTCCCAAATGCGAGTACTCATGGCGGCTATGGCTGCCTCAAACTTTGGTAATGCGGCAGCCAAATCTCCTTGCAGCATCAGCAGTTCGCCAATATTAATCAGCGTTCGCCCCATCATATCCTGCGCCCCGCCCTGATCCTGCAACGCCAAGGCTCGCTCCTGACATTGCCGCGCTTCGTCCCACCGTCCCAGGTCACGGTATAAAATACCTAAATTCATGTTCGCAAGGTAGATGGGGCGCGGCGCACCAAGCTGCTCTAATAGAGCCACAGCTTCTTGTAGGTATGTTTCGGCCGGCTCATATTGCTGGAGTTGATAAGCAGTAAACCCCAGATTGGTCAGTGTCATCCCCTTGCGCTGCTGATTGCCCAATTTGTCCCACAGCGACAAGCATCTTTGCAAATCTGCAAACGATGGCTCAAATTGTCCCATCAGCCGATAAAAAATGGCGCGGGAGTTGAGCGTCCGGCCTCGTATTTCGTCATCGAGACTGGCCTCGGCCAACAGGGGAGCAAAGGTGGCTAAAGCCTCTGCAAACTTTTCCTGAAGCCCATAATCCAACCCCACAAAATAGTTGTGCAGATGAAGACTTTGGGCCTGTTGCAAGGGTATCTGGGCAGCGTCCTGAACCAATGCCGAAAAGGCGGGCGGGTCGTCGGAGACAAGGGCGCTGCCAAGTCGTTTGTAGACTGGCAACCATTGGGCTTCAACGGCCGTTTCTCCCCCCTGCAACCGTGCTGCCAACGCCGCCACCGCCCGCTGATGCCACAATTTATAAGTCACATAATCATCACGCTCAAAACGTTCCAGACATTGCTGCGCCTGTGCCTCGGTTAAACCATATAATTCATCCTGAACTGTCACAGCCGGGTGCAATGTCATCTTTTCGAGCAACTCTTCAGATAGTTGACTGTTTAAGATAGTAGATAAAAGAACAGCATCCCCCCAACCAACTATCGCCAAAGCATCCAGCAGGTGCTGCTCTTGCACCAAAATTTGCTTGTTCATAAAAATTCCGCTTCCAAATTTCCAGGAAACATTTGCTTAATCCAATCGTCTATTTGATATAACACACTTGTATACAAAACGTTTGAAGCAAAAGGGAGGAAACTGTGATCACCAAAAACTTGTCTGTCTATTTTGTTAAACCGCTTATCCTTGTTATGTTGCTGCTTCTGGCTGCTTGCAACCCGGAGCCAATGCCCACCCCTCCACCACCGGAGGAAGTAGCTCCACCCACTTTTACAGACGAAACTGGTTTGCCTATTCAAAATCAGGCATTCCGTGTTTTTTGCCACGCCCAACTTATTGATGATGGCACAAGCCAAACCGCACAAGAATACGCCATTCGCACTGATGACCAGGGGAAAGCCACATCCTGGCCTGCCACTTGCCGTTATGTGACGGCTTTACAGCCACAGCCAGCCACCGCACCAGGGTATGACACTTTTAAAACAAGTTGGATGCCCGGAAGCACAACTGCTCAGGATGCGTCATCAGGCACCATCCATATTACCGCCCAACTGCTCGTTGTATTTAACCCAATCGTCAGCCTGGCGTGGGAGCCAAGCGGTGAAAGCAGTGTCGTGACGCTGCAAAGCAGCAGTAATGTCGCCTCGCTTACTGCTGCTTTTGCCAGAGCCAGTAGCTATTTGTATGATGCAACAAATGGGCAGATGCTTTTTGGCAATGTCCAGATTTATACCAATGGGGAAATGTGGAATGAAGCTGATTTTCGGGTGCTGGCAGACAATGACCGACGACCATCGGCGAATATAGGGGGAATGGTGAAAACGGCCGTTAAGCACCCTCTTACCGCTCATCCAACCTTTGATGACCTCATCTTTTATCCCGGCCACATTATGCTGGGGCGTGGCTGGAGCAAAAATGGCCCCAAGACAGGTCTTTGGAACGCATCTGATGGCTTTCGTACCCTTGCCCACGAATGGGGTCATTATGCCCTGTTTCTCTATGATGAATATTTGACGCTAGACAACAAGCCTGCTTATTGTACCTGCCCCCATGGGGATACCAGTTGCACGGCCTCCATAATGGATTGGCAATACGACAGCCAGCGCACTGAACTATGGGGTGACAAAGCCTCTGACCAGTGCAACCTGACCCAGCAAAATGCGGTTCACCAGGAATCTGATGGGCAAACGCTTAGCAAATGGTTTTTCTGGCAAGGTGCTGCCACACCAGGCATACTACAGGCACCAGATTCCACAGATACCAAACTCACGCTTGCCCGTTATCTCATCAAACCACAGCCCGCTTCGTCCGCATTGACTACACCGGCCAATGAACCAACGGTAAATGTGGTTGCTTCACCAGGCACACTCGATGAACTGCTACCCAGCCAACTACTGGCACAACTCTACACCGTGCAACATGAATCGCAATCGGATGTGGCAACCAGTATCTTGTACCAGGGCAGCACCATGCTCTATCCCGGTGATGAGAGCCAACGTGGACTGCTAACCTTACTGGGCGTCCCTTTAACGAGCAGTGAGGAATCTCTTTATGTTGGTGTAAATCAGTTTGCGCCCACGCTGAACCCGCTTTACCAAGTAGATGCCTTTAGCTACACAGACACATTGCCATCACCTGATGTCAATCTACTCCATAACAGTTGGAGACCACATTTGCAGGTTCAGTACAAGGCACATATGGCCGATGCTAGCACACAAACGGCCGTTATTGACGAAATAACCCTCATCCTCGGCCTGGATCAGCCAGCGGCCGGCCCGGTTTTGGCGCAGCTTTGTACACCTGTCGTTCTCAGCTCAGGCAGCAAATGCTATGGCTCATGGGAAATCGCCAACGGGGATCCCGGTCAATATCATCTAACTATTTCAGCGGCAGAACTGGGCGGCAGTTTCCCCTCTTACAGCCTGCTGCGGCTGTGGGTACGAACAGACAAACCTACAGGCAACCCTGAACTTATTCGCTGGATTGAGATTGGACGAGCGGGTGCTGGCCCTGGCGGTGGCTGCGCTCACGCCCCCCTGCAAGATGGCAACCAAACCCGCACATTGGGCATGAATGCCAAAACAAATTGGGATGAAGAGTGCAGCGGGCTAGTAGCCTATATGCCTGTTGCCAATGATACGGCTTTACAAACGGCCGTTCCTAACGAAGTACAAGGCTTTGTCTCGCCCCCTGTCCTCATCCAGGACATTCCGCTAGATAATGGCACTTGCTCGGCCACCAAAGACGGCGCAATCACCATGAGCTACGATGACCTGGATGTTTGCCAAGTGGTAACTGCCTCAATTTTTCAGGCAGAGAACCGTTCTTACAATAGCGACGTCGTTGGTTTAGCGCGGGACTTCCAACAATATCTGTTAGCAGGGGAGGAGGGAAGGGAGAAATTAACGGCCGTTTGCACCCAACTACTAAATGCTGATCCTCACATCGAGGAGAACCTACGCCTATTGCAATTAACCACCACACGCAGCGAATGGAACCTTGTCCCAGGCAGCACCACAGCCGCAGACAGCAACGTTCTCTCCGGTTTTCCCGAAAACGACGGCATTTTTGCCATCGCATTGTTCAGCAACTAGGCAAAAAAAGACCCCGTCATTCTGACGGGGTCTTTTCCTTATATAATCAATAGGTTTCTAGATAGATTTAACGATGAAAAAACAGAAACTTACGAACAAGCTGTATCCAGGCCACACGTAATCTGGCTAAATACATTACCAATTTGAGGCCCCAAAAGGGTCAAAATGGCGATTACCACAACAGCTACCAAAACGAGCACCAAGGCATATTCGACTAAACCTTGACCACGCTCACGCTTCAGAAACAACATTTGCCTTTACCTCCTTGTGAAAATTTACAGGATTATCTGATGAGACAGACGACTTTGTTAGCTACGAACTACTCAATCAGCTTATATGCTACTTCTTTCAAGCCAATAACATTGTAACGTTTGTGAAAAACTTTTTCAAATTATATCTTTGAACTCTCATCAGAACAAAGCCATTTGCTCATAAAAGAGGGCAAAAACTAACTTTCTGTTAATAAAAGACACCTGTTTTTGCAAAGGGTCACACGCTATCTATCAACCCTGGTAAATTCTAGCCTACTAAAACTCCAGTTGAGCCATCAATGGAATGGCAAATTCAGCCCGCGTCCCCTGCCCCAGCCCGCTGAATATCTTCATTTCTCCCCCCAACATCTCAATGCGACCCCGCAGCGTACTTAGCCCAATCCGCTGATTATTGCGCGACAAAGCCTCATCTACAGCAAAACCACGCCCATTATCTTCCACCACAACCGTCACCAATTCTGGTGCCAAATCCAGTGAAACCTGAATCTGTGTGGCTTGGGCGTGCATCATCGCATTGTTAAGCAGTTGCTGCACCCCACGGAAAACAGCCACCTCAATGTGGCTTTCCAGGCGGCGCTCAACCCCGGTGACGGTAATGGGAACATTTAGCCCGCTCTTTTCTTGTACCGATTCAACATAACGGCGCAAGGTGGGGATGACACCCAAATCATCAAGCATCATGGGGCGTAGGTCAAAGATAAAATCCTTGACCTGTCCAAATGTGGTGGCAGCAGCACTTTTTAAAGCATTTAGCTCTTGTCGCGCCCGCACAGCATCCACATCAAAGTAACGTTGGCAAATCTCGGCCTGCAAAATAAAGTTGCTTAAGGACGAAGCGGGGCCATCGTGCATCCGGCGCACCAGGCTTTGCCGGGCAGCTTCCTCGGTCTGAATCACACGAATCACATCCGACTGATCATCAACGCGGCGGCTCTTTTTCGCTTGGGGAGCCGCAGGCAGTTCTCCGTCTGTCAACTCAATCAAGCGCCGCTGAAACTCTGCCAAACGCTCCAGGTTCCTCTGGTCGCTTTGCAGCTTTTCCAGTTGGCCGCGCATGGTAAATAGACGCTGCTGCACGTTATTCAGGTTTTCATACGCCTGCCGAATATCTTCGCGGGGTAGGGTTTCAAAGTTGGTGTTTAGATCGTGTAAATGCTTGGTAGCTTGGGCATTACGCTGGGCAAGCCGCTCAACTTCTGCCGAGCTTTGTTTAATTAGAATGTCAATTTCACGCAAGTCACGCTGTGTTTGCTCAAAATCTTTGTATGCTTCTTCTAAAAACCCAGCGAAGGTTGCTGTCTCTTTTACGGCCGTTTTTTCAACCATACATCCTTCCAGACAACTTTTTTGAGGGCAAATTAGCCACGCGCACCATCCAGGCGAACCCATCCATGCTGCAAAGCATAAACGGCCGCTTGTGTGCGATCCTCCACACGCAGCTTACGCAAAATCGCCGTCATGTGGTTCTTCACCGTTTGGTGGCTAATCCCCAATTTAAATGCAATTTCCTTATTGCTCAACCCCTTCGTCACATGCTCCAAAATTTCCATTTCACGCGGCGAAAGCGGCACAAACAAATCGTCAGATTCACTGGTCAGGGAACCGTTAAAACGTCCGATTTTCTGCTCAGTCCAGGCAATAATCTCATCATAATTCATCACCCGGTCATCTACCACATAATTCCCTTCATGAACGGCCGTTACCGTCTTAATCAATGCCTCTGGTGGCACATCCTTGGAACAGTAGGCCGAAGCCCCAGCCCGCAGCGCATGAAACACCTGCTCAACATCATCATAACCAGTGATCATCACGACTTTTAAATTAGGCAACTGCGTCTTGATTTTGCGCGTCACCTGTAGCCCATTGATGGTAGGCAGGTTAATATCCATCAAAATCACATCCGGGCGCAATTCATGAGCCATCTCAATGGCAACTTCGCCATCAGCCGCCTCACCAGCAACTTCCATATGCATGTCTGTTTCTAATACATCACACAACCCCTGACGGAAAACGGGATGATCGTCTACGATAAGAATCCTGATTGGTTCCACTGTAACCTCTTTATTTTGCGTATAATTTTGCTATGCAGGTTTTGTACAAACATTGGTCACATTTTAGCTCTCATTTGTGTACCACGTGTTTGGGATAAGTTGACGGCAGTATACCATGAAAAGCAAAACCCAAACAAGGCAGCACGTCTAAATCATATGGTACCTTAGTTCCTTTTTTCCTTACGAAAGCAATCTTTTCACGCTCCATTCATCAATTTTCCGCCAATTCAGGGGTCAGCAGCCAGCCGATAAACGGCCGTATTTTCCCAACCCTGCTCCCGTGTCCAAGCAAAATTCGTCTGGTAAGCGACCGTTCCCCGCCCCCCCAACGCTTCATACGGCCAGCCCGGTGCCGTCACCAAATAATCCGCCCCCGCCGACAAGGCGTGCGCCACCAGAGCCGCCTCGTTGGGCAGCAGCTGAACCACCTCTGGCGAAAGCAGCCCGGCCAGATCCAGCAACGGCCGTTCGGCAAAATAGCCAATTGCCCCAATATCATGCGCCGCCACCAGCGCATCCGGCTCCGTGTTCGCCGCCAGCCACCGCGCCGCCACCACCATCTCCCCCTCAATAAAGGCCACGTCCCGCCCATAGGCCACTGCCCCTTGCAGCAGGAAAAAGAGCAGCACAATGCCAAAGCTAAGAACGGCCGTTTGACGCACAATGCGGGAAAAACGGCCGTTGGTTTGACTTAACAGCCACCCCCACCCCGCCAACCCCAGCAGCACCCAAACCGGAACCGTCGGCAGCAAATAGCGCCCATGTTGGTAAACCAGCGGCAACCGCCACGCATACAGCAGCAAATGCCCCCCCGCCCAAAGCAGTGGCAACAACTGCGCCCACCGCCGCTGCTGCCCCAAACGCCAAACGGCCGTCATGATGCCCGGCAGCAATAACAAATGGGGGCTGCTCATGCCGCGCCCGGCCGCCACCCCGCCCAGGCTCACCAGCGTCACCTGCCACAGCCGCCACAGCAGTGGCTGCGCCAGCAGCGGCGCATATTCAGCCTGCTTGGCATAAAGCGTCGTCGGCCAAAGCTGGCCGCTGCTCCACATATTAAAGGAGAAGTAAGGGATGAGTGGGAGGAGAAGTGCCAAGGCAAAAAGAAGCGTGGGACGTGGGGGGTAGGGTGTGGGGTGCAGGGCGTGGAGGAAAAGGAGGGCTATCAGCAAGACCACACCGTCGGGGCGCACCAGCATGAGCAGGCCACACAGCCACCCCAGCAGTGGCGAAAGTTCCAGCTTTGCCAAATAGAGGTAGCAAATGAGCAAGCCCAGCGCCGTGAAGAGCAGCGTTTCCATGCCGCTGGCGGCTGCCCACAGCAGCGGCCAGGTCAGCACCAGCACTACCCCCGCCGCCCAGTCAAATTGCGCCCATTGCGGCCAAAGCTGCCGCCACAGTTGCATCCCCAGCCAGCCCGTTGCCAGCAGTAGCCCGCTGCCCAGCAGATAGGCCCACAGCAAATGGGGCAACCGCAGCAGGTAGCCAACAGCCAGCAGCAGCGTCCACAGCGGGGCGGTGGAACCGGTGCTGGGTTGACCGGAAACGTATTCCCAACGGCCGTTAATTCCCACATTTCGCGCATACGTTTGGTGAATCCAGGCATCATCCAGCGGAAAGCCAAGCCCGCCAGCCGACCGCGCCGCCAGCAAAAAAAGCGTCATCCCTGCCACCACCGCCAGCAGCAGCCATCCGTAGTGCTTCATAAAGTGGTTATTGGTTATTGGTTATTGGGACTGCTGTGCCAATAACCAATAGCCCTAATCCCCCACCCGATATAAATTGACCATCTCAAACGAGGCGACCAGTTCAAAACCAGCCGCCGCTTCGTCTCCTTGATACAGGCCACGCAGCGGCAGCGGGGTGTCTTTGTCCAGCAGCAGGTGGGTTGCACCGTACCGCTGTGCCACTGCCAGTAGCACGTCGGGCGGCTCATTGGGAATGGTGATGGCCGATAGACCGGTGTGGTAATAAAAGCCGGGGGCATTGCCGACCATCACAACGGCCGTTTCCGGCACCATCGCCGCCACCTGCTCAAACAAGGCTACATAATCACGTTCTGGCGTTCGCAGCCAGCCAATCACCGCCGTCATCACCAAGGCCACGGCGACAAACATCCCCGCGTAAATCCGCTTCATTTGCTCCGGGTTGGGGTGCGGCCAACGAGCGGTGCGCCAATCGGTGGCAAAGCCAAGCCCCGCCGCCGCCAGCGCCATCAGCCACGGCCAAATGGCGGCCGAGGAGTGGAGCAAGCTGCCGCGCCCGGCGGGAAAGGTGAAGAGCAGCACCATGACGGCGAAGAGGGTGAGGGTGTACCAGGTGAATGGATGGGGAAACGGCCGTTTTCGCACCCCCCACCACCCCCAAACCACCAGCGGCGTGAGAAAAATGAGGCACGCCACCGCCCCAAACAGTTGCCCCGCCTCTCCCAACGCCACCAGCTTTGACCACAAAATGTTGTTCCACCCCCAGGCCAAATAGCTGGAGAGGGTGAAGGAACGGCCGTAAGCAAACAAATCATCATAGGTGGTCAAAAAAATGGTTTGCGTGCCGGAAGTGGGGAGCAGCCGCCCCAGCAGTTGCCAGTTGTGCCAAAACCAGGGGGACATGATGAGGAGGTAGCCGAGGAGGAGGGAGAGTGGAGTGTGGAGAGTGGAGCGTGGGGAGTGGAGCGTGGCATTGTAGGGGCGGGATGGCGGGGGAAACTGGCTTGCCACGCTGTTCCCATCGTCTCCCCGCCGTCTCGCCCAGACGTTAACCAACCAAACCCACACCCCCACCAGCAAAAACAGCACCCCGTCGGCTCGCGTCAGGTGAGCCAGCCCGGCCAGCAGCCCGGCCAGAAACCAGTGGCGGCGTTGGTTGTGGGTAACGGCCGTTCCCAACGCCCACAAACACCCCCCACCCAGCCAGGCAATCGGCGCAAATGTGGAGGGCTGGCTCCAAAAGGTATTGTAAAACCCGCCCGAAGCAGTAAACAAAGCGGCCGTCCACGCCTGCCAGCGCGTCCCCGACAGCCGCCAGCTTATGCCAAAAGCCAGCAGCGGCAGCAGCCCCGCCAATAGCCAGAACGGAAGCTGCATCCCGCGAAAGCTCGGCCAAAGTTTGTAACCCGCCGCCGCCAGCAGCGACGGCAGCGGCATCCAATAGGTGTGGCTGGGGGTGGGCAACCCCTGCGGGTCGTCCAAAAATTGCCAGATGATTTGCTCGGTAAAGCCATAGCCATCGGCCAGCCGCTGCCCGTTGGTGGCGTAGTAATAGGCATCAAAATAGGAAGGGTGCTGTAACCGCCACGCCCACACCGCTTGCAACGCTAACCCCAGCAGCGCCAGCCACAGCCAGTCAGGGCGTTCGCGTAAAAATTTGCGCCAGGTCATCGTGATACGCTTCCGTCCAGCGGGGGCTGGTCGCCAAAAGCTGCGCCAGCACCACATCCCGCTCAATCAGCACATATTGTACGGCGTAATCGTCTAACGGCCGTTCCCAACCCAACTGCCCCTCAAACGTCTGCCGGTAAAGCTGCAAAAACGGGTCGCCATACACATCCGCCCGCCCGTCTACAAACACCGGCAGCCCGCGCCAAATGAGATACCCTCCCCAATTGTAGCTGTTGTACCCCCGCACCAGCCCGTTTTCCTGCAAAAAATCCACCGCCGCCACCGGGTACTGTTTGGCAATAGCCGCCTCATTCCCCGCCACTTTAACGGCCGTCCACACCCCCACAACACCCACCATCACCGCCACCAACCCCACATTCACCCATCGCCATACCGCCGACGCTGGCTGACTTTCTTTAATCTCCAATCTCCAATCAACCAATCTCGCCAAAACAGGCACCGCCACCAGCACAAACAGGGGAATATGCCGCGCTGAACCCAGGCTGGCAACGGCCGTTCCCAGCACCAGCACCACATCGCTCCAAAACGGTGCCACAAAGACCTCCGCAGTTTTGAAAACCTCGGCGGTCTGCTGCCTACGCTTGCGCCCATCCCGCTGCAACAGCAGCAACACCACCACCAGCAGCACAAAAAAGGGCCAAAATGCCACCGCCCCCAGCGTGGGTGGCTGCCATTCCTGAATATAGCTTTGCATCGCCGCGCTGCCGAGCGTGGCAAAGGGATAAAACCAGATGGCCGTGCCGCTGGGGTTCAGCGCCGCCGCTAAAAAACAGCCTACTGTTGTCAATCCCAACCGGCGCAATGTCGGCCAGCTCATCAGGGCGGCATTGTTGGGCTGCCGCCACCGCTGCGCCGCTTCGGACAGGGTGAAGGTTGCCAGCAGCACCACGCCAAAGAGGTAGCCACTGTGGAGATTGACCCAAACGGCCGTTAATCCCACCAGCCACCACCCTTGCCCCGCGCCGCCGCGCCCCGCCCGCACCCGCTCCAGCAGCCAGACAAACGCCGCCCCAAACAGCAAATTCACCATCTGCGGCCGCGCCCCCCAGACAATCGCCGAGGCAATCGCCCCCCACAGGGCAAAAAAGGCAGGTAGATAAAGCTGCTTGGGCTGGCTCACCCCACTGTGGCGCGTAGCAGTTAATGCTGCCGCCAGCAGCAGGGCAAATGTTGCCACCACCAGCAACGCCGCCCACACCATCAACCCCGGTAGCCCGGCAGCCCGGTAAACCAGCCACATGACGACCTGCGACAACCATTCATGCGTCACCCAGGCATGATGGGGGACGGTGAAGGAAAAAATATCGTGCTGCGGCAGGCCATCGCGCAAAATCGCTTCGCCGGTTCGCAAATGCCACCACATGTCGGGGTCAAGCGTCTCCCGCACCCCCATGCCGAACAGCCCCAGCCCCCAAACGGCTAAAAACAGCTTTTTGCCACTCATTCCAGCCGACGGCGAGCGTAAATGGTGAACAGATCGCCAAAGTTGAGCGGCACGGCCACTTCTTGCAGATTTAACCCACGAGCAAGGGCGTGCGCCAGCCGACCCAACGGCCGATTTAGCCCGGCAATTCGTGTTGCCACATACCCCAGCCGCAAATATCGCCCCTGCGCTCCCGACCACACCACCTCGAAGCCGTGTTTTTCCAGCATGGCGGCCAGCGTCTTCTGGCTAAAATAATAGAGGTGCATGTCCATTAGCCACGGCCAGCGACCGCCCATCAGACGTGCCAGCTTGCTGTCGCTGTCCATGGTGTGGAGCAATAACCAGCCGCCCGGTTTGAGCAGCCGCCGCGCTTTGGCAATCTCGCTGCTAGGGTCGGCCACATGCTCAATCACGTCCCACATTGTCACCACGTCGAATTGGCAGCCAGCCAGCGCCGGGGCATCCTGCGTTCCCTGAATCAGCGTCAAGCCGCGCCGCCGCGCCTCATCCACGGCCCACTCGGATGGCTCCACGCCATAGGCGTTCCAGCCGGCCTGCTGCGCTACTTCGACAAACACGCCAATGTAGGCTCCGACGTCGAGCAAGGAACGGCCGTTTGCCTGCCCCACCACCTTTTCCATCGCCTGCAAATGTTTGCGAAAGGTCAACTCGCGCCCCTCGCGCTCCTCGCTGTAGGTGTTGTCCTCAACCGCTGCATAAAGCGCGGTCAACTCGTCGTCTGACCAGCGTGGGTTGGCATAAACGAGGCCGCACTGGTTGCAGCGCACAATTTGGGCATGGCTGCCATATTCGGCACTGGTGCAGCGAAAGGCAGAAACATCGGGTAAACGGCCGTTCATCGTCGCCGGGAACTGCACCACCCAGTCGTCCTGACCGCATAAATTACAAACAACATCAATCATTAGTTTGGAAACTCTGGTGTAACGGGAACCGCCGGTCGCCGTGGCTCCCCGCCACGTAAACGCCGCACAAAAAGCCGCAACAGCGTATACTGCCCTTTAAACACTTCGTTACGCGAAATCTTCGTCGTGCCTTTGCGTCGATCTTCAAAAATAATGGGTACCTCGCCAATTTGCCAGCCGCGCCGCTGCGACAAAAAGAGCATTTCTACTAAAAAAGAGTAGCCGCTGGAAAAAATTTGATCGAGGGGAATGGACTCCAGGACTTCGCGGCGATAGAGACGAAAACCGGCCGTTGCGTCATTGGCCTTCAGCCCCAGCAGCAGCCGCGCCCCCAGATTCGCCCCCCGGCTCAACCACACCCGCTTCCAGGTGCAGTTGCGTGACCCACCCCCGGCCACATAGCGTGAGCCAATAACGACATGCTTGCTCTGGCTCATTTCAATCATCGCCGGAATGTAGCGCGGGTTGTGGGAAAAATCAGCATCCATCGTCATCACTCGCTGCGCCCCCAACTCGTAAAGTGCCTTTTTGAACCCGGCGATATAGGCTGTTCCCAGCCCCAGCTTGCCCGCCCGATGCACCACATGCACCCGCTCCGGCTCCTGGGCTGCCCACGCATCGGCCAGCACCCCGGTGCCGTCAGGCGAATTGTCATCTACAACAACGACACCCACATTCACCGGCAGTACCAGCAATTGGGAGACCAAATCATTCAAATTATCTGCTTCGTTATAGGTCGGCACAATAACGAAGGTCGTTGGTTTTTTCATAAACAGTACCCTCTAATGCGGGGGGATTGTAGCGGTATTGGTGGGCGTGGTCAAAACGTTTTTGCAATAGGCACCAATTCTCAGTTTGACAAATCACGACAGACACCCATGCTCTGCAGGGATGCCTTTTTTATCCGCTCTGCGGGTTTCTGGCCTTTATATGCAGGAAAGAAAGAAACCCGCAGAATAGGCCAAAGCACATAGCAGCGACGACCGTCGCTACGAGTTGGTCAGTTTTTGCTTCCAAACCGAGGATTGCTGAGACACAATAAACCCGCTTGACAAACTTAATTATTTCTCAGCTAATGACGGTACTCCCTTACCAATTTTTGACCAGGGCGTTGCTTTTTTGCCATTTCTGCTCACTATTATGGCATGTACGAGCAAGGTTTGTACGTGACAACAAAGTAGCGGTTTATGTATTGGATTAGAGTTTGCAGTATTGTTCAAAATGAAAACACAATTATTACCACCTTTTCCTAATTACCTCCAACTGCGAGAGCATTCACACATCCCTGAATGGCTATGGCATGTTACCCGGATCATTGCAATATGCGCTATCTTCGTCCTGTCAGGCACCCTAATCTGGCTGCCTGACATTGGATTATTAATTTTTTGGAAACTTCTTGTCCCGATACTCCCCCTTATCTTCTTAACCGTACCGGGCTTGTGGCGCAATATATGTCCTTTGGCCGCCTTTAACCAGATACCACGCCGAGCCAACCTGGGTTGGGCATTGACGCCGCCTGCCTGGTGGCGCGATTATGGCTATGTCATTGGCATGATTAGCTTTTTTGTCTTGGCCTCTAGTCGCAAATGGCTGTTCTCTAAAAGTGGCCCGGCAAGCGGCATACTGCTTTTGGCGGCCTTGCTTACTGCTTTGCTGGGCGGCTTTATATTCAAAGGAAAAAGTGGTTGGTGCAGCAGCATTTGCCCGCTTTACCCTGTGCAACGGCTTTACAACCAAACCCCTTTTAAGATCGTACCCAATCAATATTGCACGCCTTGCGTGGGTTGCACAAAAAATTGTTATGACTTCAATCCCGAAACTGCTTATCTTGACGATTTGCATGATTCTGATCGGCATTACACCAACATCCGTAAGTTCTTCGCCGCCGCCATGCCCGGTTTTATTTTGGCCTTTTTTCTGCTGCCCGATGTGCCAACCATCTCGGCTTTGACACTCTACACCCAAACCGGCTTGTATATGATGGTAAGCGTCGCCTTGTTCACCGTTATGGATACCTTTCTCAAGGTGACACCCAATAAAATTACGGCCGTTTGGGGGGCTGCTGCCATTTCGTTGTTTTACTGGTTTGTTCTGCCTGCCTGGGCAAATGCTGTGGCTGGTTTGTTGGGGGTTGGTTTGCCTACCTGGCTGATCTGGGCTGGGCGTAGCCATGTCATCTTGTTAGCCCTTGTTTGGATAAACCGCACGTATCGCAAGGAGCGGGATTATGCGATGGAGAAGGGTATTGGCAAACAAACGGCCGTTTCCATCCCAAAATCTCCCAATACCATGTCTAACACGACCTCTGGCGAAATCACCGTGACTTTTGGCGAAACGGCCGTTTCCGCCACGGCCGATCAATCCTTGTTAGAAATCGCCGAAGACAACAACCAACCCATCGAAGCCGGTTGTCGCATGGGGCTGTGTGGTGCCGATCCCATAACCGTAGTAGCCGGTATGGAAAATCTCTCTGCAATGGGGCAGGATGAACGCTCCACCTTGCAGCGCATGGGGGCAGGCGATAATGTCCGGCTGGCTTGCATGTGTCGTGCTAAAGGTGCCGTGACCGTCTCGTCAGGTGCCGAACAAGGCAGCGGTGTTTTGCCACCGCAGGAACCGGTCGAGTATGACAAATCGGTAAAACAGGTTGTCATCATCGGCAATGGCATTGCGGGTGTCACCGCAGCCGACACCGTTCGCCGTTATCATCCAGATTGTGCCATCCACCTCATTGGCCGGGAAAAACACCCTTTGTACAACCGCATGGCGATTAGTCGTCTTATTTACGACCGTTCCGCCATGAGCGGCCTTTACCTGCACTCTGACACCTGGTATGACGAACGGCAAATCACCAGTTGGCTCAACACGCAGGTGACAGAAATAAACAAAGATAGTCGTGGGGTTATTCTGCCAACGGGCGAAACGTTGCCCTATGACCGCCTGATTCTGGCCTGTGGCAGTTCCAGCTATCTACCGCCGCTTCCTGGCCTTGATCTTCCCGGCTCTTTTGTGCTGCGCGAAGCCGATGAAGCGATGGAAATCCGTGCCTATGTGCAAACGCATGGCTGCCAACACGCCGTAATTGCTGGCGGTGGCTTGTTGGGGCTGGAAGCGGGCTATGCTTTGCTCAAACTTGGTTTGCATGTGACCATTTTGGAGCGTGGCCCCTGGCTGCTGCGCCGCCAATTAGACGAAAGCAGTTCGCGCCTCTTGCAGCAGCATTTAGAGCAGCTTGGTATGCAAATCTTATTGGAAGCAGAAGTAGTCAGTTTGGGAGGCGAAGAACATGTAGAACGAGTTTGGCTGTCAGCAGATTGCTGCCTGCCTTGTGACATCTTTTTAACGGCCGTTGGCATTCGTCCCAATACAGAATTGGCGGCGGCTTTGGGGCTGGTGGTCAAACGAGGCGTGGTGGTTTCCAATGAAATGGAAACAAGCGAGGCGGGTGTTTATGCTGTCGGCGATATGTGTGAATTTAATAATGAACTACCTGGCTTGTGGGCTATCGCTGCGGAACAAGCGCGAGTTGCAGCCATTAACGCAGTTGGGGGGCAGGCCACCTATCAATCCGTCGTGCCTGCTACGACGCTCAAGGTTGTGGGCGTGGATGTCACGTCCATCGGCCGTTTTAACGCGGAGCAACCTGGCGAGCAGGAGATCGTGTTAGAGGACGAGGCCATTCAACGCTATCGCAAATTGGTTATTGCCAACGGCCGTATTGTGGGGGCTATTTTGCTTGGTTATGCCAGTGAGGCTGCAACCATTACCACCGCCATCAAGCAAGGTTGGGACGTTACCGACTTTCTCCCGGATATTCAGGCGGGTCAATGGGATACCCTGCATCATCGCTTGACGCACGAAGCGGTTTGTTAAAAAACGGCCGTTTCTGCCCACCACCTGACGCCACCAAACGGGGATTAACGGCCGTTTTTCCCCTAACACAAAAAGCCCACGCAAAAGTTGCCGCCGCAAAATACAAACACCTGTGCTACAATACGCCATGCCGTTCAAAAGGACAAGATTGCGATGGAAGATGGTGTATACACCCAACCCAAACTAATTTCACCCGTTTTTACAAACGAGGCCGACATTGTGGCCTTTCACGGGGATGCCAATGATTTTATAGACACATTGCCCGATGAGTCGGTTAAACTCATCATCACCTCACCCCCCTATAACCTGGGCAAGGAGTACGAAGACACCGTTACTATTGAGGCCTATTTAAAACTGCAATCCCAAACGCTCAAAAACTTTCACCGCATCCTGCATCCTGATGGCAGTATATGCTGGCAGGTTGGGAATTATGTCAACAATGGGGAAGTCTTTCCATTGGACATTTACTATTACCCGCTTTTCAAGGAGCAAGGGTACCAGTTGCGTAATCGGCTCATTTGGCATTTTGGGCATGGGCTGCACACCAAAAAACGGTTTTCCGGGCGGTATGAAACCCTGCTTTGGTTTACAAAATCTGACCAATACACTTTTAATCTAGACCCTGTTCGAGTTCCGTCCAAATACCCTGGCAAACGACATTATAAAGGGCCGAACAAGGGCAAACCATCCGGCAACCCCAATGGCAAAAATCCCTCCGACGTTTGGCAGAAACTATGCCAGGAATGGGAGGAAGGTTTTTGGGAAATCCCCAACGTGAAATCTAACCACCCGGAAAAAACGCTCCATCCATGCCAGTTTCCCATTGAGTTGGTAGAAAGATGTGTTTTAGCACTAACAGACGAAGGAGACGCTGTTTTTGATCCGTATGCGGGGGTAGGCTCGGCTTTGATTGCGGCCATCAAACATCATCGGAAAGCGTTTGGCAGCGAGCAAAATGGGGAATATATTCAGGTTGCCCAACAAAGGGTTGAATCGCTGCTGGATGGTACGTTGAAGATGAGACCCATTGGCAAACCTGTCCATAAACCCACGGGAATGGAAAAGGTGTCCCGGCGGCCTGTGGAATGGGATACCCCAAATGGCTCGAACGCATCATAACTAAACCCACCTTACAAATGAAAATCGGGATTTTGTCACGCAATTCGTCTCTTTACAGCACGCGCCGCTTGTTACAGGCGGCCAGGTTGCGTGGGCATGAGGCGTTTGTGATTGATACAACGGCCGTTTCCATAGACCTCGGCCACGCAACATCCTCCCTGCAAAATCGCTACCCGAAAATTGATGCTATCATTCCTCGCATTGGCACTTCCATTACCGAGTATGGGTTGGCTGTGGTGCGCCAGTTTGAAGCGTTGGGCATCCCGACCACGGCCAGCTCGGCCGCCATTGAGCAGTCGCGCAACAAGCTGCAAAGTTTGCAGCTGATGCAGCGGCACGAACTGCCCATTCCCAAAACGGCCGTTGTCAACCACCCTGGCACCCTTTACAAAGCGATTCAAGCCGTTGGCGGGTTGCCGGTGGTCATGAAACAGATCTACGGCACGCAAGGAGACGGGGTTGTTCTTGTCCACGACATCCGCTCAGCGCTGTCAGCACTGCCAACACTACAGCGGGGCGGCCAGCCGGTGCTGGTGCAGGAATTTATTGCCGAAGCCCAAGGACAGGATTTGCGGATCATTGTGATTAACGGCCGTTGTATTGCCGCCATGCAGCGCTCCGCCCCACCCGATGATTTTCGCGCCAATTTGCACCAGGGAGGAACGGCCGTTTCTATCGCCCTCTCCAGTCCAATAAAAAAACTGGCGCAAAAGGCCAGCCATGTTCACGGGCTACAGGTTGCCGGGGTAGATTTACTGCAATCCACTCGTGGGCCACTGCTGCTAGAGATCAACTCCTCACCAGGTCTGCAAGGCATTGAAACGGTAACTGGCGTGAATGTCTCTAGCGAAATTGTGGCGTTTGTGGAAACGGCCGTTGGCAAACGCAGCAAGCGGACGGCAAAAAAGCGATAGGATTAGGTTGTGTTGACTTTTGGCAAAAAGAAACAGATTTCACCGCAGAGGGCGCAAAGATCGCAGAGATTTACCTTGTTTTCTTCTCTTTCTTTGCGCTCTCTGCGAACTTTGCGGTTCAAATTCTGACATATCACCAAAACCTATTTTTTTGGATCATCACCAAAATCGAGTCCCGATGGCAAAATCCCCCGCCGCTGTGCCTCGGCCATGGTCATGCCTTCTTTCTTGACTTCAGTTTCATCCATCGCCTGCGACCAAAACGAATCCAGATCATCAGGAACGGCCGTTTCATCCAGCGACAGCCCTAACAAAGCCCCCAACTCAACCACATCTAACTCTGGTTCGGCCGGCGAAGGTGGTTCCTCAACCCTTTCCGCCTCTATCACAACAGCAACCACCTCGTCAGGTACTGGCTCAACGGCCGGCACCACCCCTTTAGATGGCACAGCTAACAGCCGTAACAAATCCGCCGTGGCTCGCTGCACAAACAGCCAAACAGTCCCAATCCGACTGCGACGCGGGTCTGGCTCAAAAACCAGGGTCAAAAAATGCTCGCGTCCCACAGTTGCACTTGTCAGCTTAAACGGTGTCAGATCATGGTATTGCAGCGTAAAGTTTTCCTCGCTGGCAACCGCTTCGGCCAACTCCACGCTGCTTCGCATCATCCGCGCCAAAGGCAGCGCAATCTTGTCCCACTGCAAGCCAGACATCTCTCCCACTTTTGCCACCACGCTGCCATCCATCTGCACAAACAGCAACCCCAAGGCACCCGTCTCCGTCCGCAGCATGTCCAGCCGTTGATAGAGCGGGTTTGGCACTGGGCTGGGCGCTGGCACGGCCGGCTTCTTTGGGCTGGCGACAATGGTGGGCTGGGGTTGGTGGAGGAGAGCGGTGTGAACGGCCGTTAATAAAACCTCTATCTCCAATGGCTTCATCAAATACTGCACCACCCCCAACGCCATCGCCTCCCGCTTCCCCTTCTCCGATGCGTAACCTGTCATCATAATAACCGGCAAATCAGGCTGCGTCCGCCGTAACTGCCGCACCAGCTCAATCCCACTTATTCCCGGCAACCGCACATCCGTAATCAACACATCATAGCCCGCCTGCCGCAACTCAAGCATCCCTTCCTCGCCCGAAGGAACCGTGCGCACCCAGTAAGCACTATCCGAATTTTCCAGCATCGCCCGCGTCACCGCCAACGTCTCAAAATGATCATCAACAACTAGAATCTTTCTTACGTGGGACATAAATAGCAACTTCTTACAATCAATGTTAAAAATAGGAGAGTAATATACCCCTATTATAAAACAAAAGGCCTGCACAGGCAGGCCTTCACAAACGCCAAACATATCGCATCAAGGCATTAACCAGCAACCCCTAAATCTGCCGCCGACACCTTACCTTGCAACAACTTACTCGCCCCTTTCTCACCCGTTTCCAAAAGCCAACACGCCGCATAATGCTCATCACCATAATCCTTAAACGGCGGCTCCTCTTGCGAGCAACGATCAAACGCTAAAGGACAGCGAGTGTGAAAACGACATCCCTTAGGCGGGTTCAATGGACTTGGCACATCTCCTTCCAAAAGAATTCGTTTACGCTGCAAAGTCGGATCAGGCACCGGAATCGCCGACATCAGTGCCTGCGTGTATGGATGCAGCGGATCACCAAACAATTCGCGCCGTGTCGCCATTTCCACCATCTTGCCCAAATACATCACCCCCACACGATCACTAAAATGCTCAACGACGCTTAAGTTATGGGCAATAAACAGGTAAGTCAAACCAAAATCGCGCTGCAGCTCCTTCAAAATATTCAAAACCTGCGCCTGAATGGACACATCCAACGCTGAAACTGGCTCATCACACACAATAAATTTCGGGCGCAACGCCAAAGCACGTGCTATCCCAATTCGCTGCCGCTGCCCACCAGAAAACTCATGCGGATAACGCCGCGCATGTTCAGCCCGCATCCCCACCCGCGTCAACATTTCCACCACAATATCATACCGTTCCTGGCTGTTCTTACTAGTATGAACCCGCAGACCTTCGGCAATACTCTCCCCCACCGGCATACGCGGATCAAGAGACGAATAAGGATCCTGGAAAATAATCTGAATATCTCGCCGCAACTTCTTCAATTCTGAAGCGTTTAAATTAAACAAATTTTTTCCATCAAACATAACCGTTCCGTCTGTCGCCGGTAACAAACGCAACAAAGTTCGCCCAATCGTCGTCTTGCCACAGCCAGACTCACCAACTAATCCAAACGACTCACCCTCATAAATAAAAAAGGTAACATCGTCTACAGCCTTTACATGCGCCTGCACCCGCTGCAACAAACCAGCCCGCACCGGAAAATATTTCTTTAAATTTTTAACATCAAGCAAAATACGTCTTTTCTTTTTGCCATCGTTCGCTTTAATCTCTTCCATTGCCTCATGCCTCCTATTCATATAACCAACAGCGCACCCAGTGTTCTGGAGCTACCATCTTCAATTCTGGCTCTTCTTTAGTACAGATATCCAGATTGTTCTGAATCCGAGCCAGGCACCGGGGAGCAAACTGACACCCAGGAGGCAGATCAACCAAATTGGGCACAGAACCAGGAATCGTTGTCAACGCCTTATCTGCCTGTCCCAATATAGGTGTCGAGCCAATTAGTGCCTCGGTATAAGGATGTTTAGGCTTTTGATATAGCTCTGTAACCGGAGCCATTTCAACAATGCGGCCCGCATACATCACGTTAACGCGGTCGCACATTTCAGCTACAACCCCCAAATCATGCGTAATCAAGATGATTGACGTTTCCATCTTGGAACGCAAATTACGCATCAAATCCAAAATCTGAGCTTGAATTGTCACGTCCAAAGCTGTAGTAGGCTCATCAGCAATCAGCAGTTCTGGCACACACGCCAAGGCCATTGCGATCATTACACGTTGCGCCATACCACCCGAAAGCTCATGTGGAAACGCCTTAACACGCGATTCTGGCTCAGGGATGCCCACCATACCCAATAGTTCTACAGCTCGTTTTTCGCCAGCATCCTTGCCAATATCCTGATGAACATACAAGACCTCGGCCAGTTGTTCACCAACACGGAATACAGGATTCAAACTACTTTGCGGCTGCTGAAAAATCATGGAAATACGGTTTCCCCGTATTTTCACCATTTTTGATTCCGGCGCCTTTACCAGATCTTCATCATCAAAAATGATCTGTCCTTCAACAATTTTGCCCGGCTGGCCTATCAATTTCATAATTGATAGTGACGTCACACTCTTACCACAACCAGACTCTCCCACAAGACCGAGTACTTCACCTCGCCTCACAGAAAAATCCACGCCATCTACAGCCCTCACAATACCAGATTCTGTAAAGAATTGCGTTTTTAAACCTTTTATTTCTAGAATGTTGTTCTTTTCCACGTTATCGGCCTCTTCCCTATCCTTAAATTTTCAAAATAATCGTGAGCCTCTTTCCCCACCCGTGTTTATAACTTCAACCTCGGGTCAAGGGCATCACGGAGGCCATCACCAATGTAGTTGAAACAAAGCGAGGTGATGAAAATCATAAACCCCGGATACAACGCCTTCCACGGAGCCGTAAACATATCCTTCTGCA
>WBZL01001500.1_pt1 | contig 24381 bp, 18 predicted proteins | sample 5204291 | NCBI WGS metagenome assembly WBZL01 (sample SAMN12344345, study PRJNA552823) | activated sludge metagenome | biome: Activated sludge suspended growth; feature: Nitrification reactor; material: Wastewater; isolation source: activated sludge from nitrification reactor of wastewater...
GCGATGTTCGTGTAGCGGACGTTACCGATGGTGTCGTCGCCGGCGTTGAGGGCGGCGAGGAACGGCGAGCCGATCGTCATCTGGCGGCAGGCGACCACGCCGGCGCAGGTGCCGAGGCCGAGCAGGGTCAGCAGGTTGGCGACGGCGGCGCCGTAGTGCGGTGCGCCGAGGCTGATGGCGCTGTCGACGACGCTGGCACCGCCCCGGTACTTCAGGAAGTGGCGGATGACGAGGCCGCCCTGGCTGTGACCGATGAGGTCGACCCGTGCGGCGCCGGTGCGGGCCCGCACCGCCGCGACCTTGGACGCGAGGTTGCCGGAGATGGTCCCGATGTCGCCGAGGCCGCTGCCCGGCAGCCCGAAGATGGTGACGTCGTACCCGTCGGCGCGGAGGCGGGCGGCGAGGGGCTCGTAGTAGACGCCGGCGAGGGTCTGGCCGGCCAGCGTCCCGGCCACGATGATCACCGGGTCCCTGGTGGCCTCCGTGGCGCCCCGGGGCGCCGCCGACGCGGCTGCCATCGGCGCCAGGGCCGCGAGCAGCCCCGCCACCAGCATCGTCCCGATCCACCGCCGTGCCCGCATGGTCCCCTCCGGTCCCGCTCGCCCGTCCGGCCGCCAGCGTAGGCGGCGGCCGGCGGATCGACCGAACCCCGGGTGCCGCCGGTGGGCGCCCTCAGCCGGGCGGGCGCAGGCTGAGCGGTCCCTGCCCCTGGTTGATCATGAACGTCGCCGCGTCCTCGAAGTACGCGAGCAGCTCGGCCTTGGTGGCGTCATCGGCGTCGGACGCCTCGACCGCTGCCGCCATGTGGCGCATCCACGCGTCGCGCTCGGCCTGACCCACGGTGAAGGGCAGGTGGCGGGCCCGCAGGCGCGGGTGGCCGCGCTCCTCGCTGTAGGTGCCGGGGCCGCCCCAGTACTGGCCGAGGAACAGGGCGAGGTGGCGCTTCCCGGGCTCGAGGTCCTCGGGGTACAGGGGCCGCAGCACGGGGTCGGGTTCGACGCCCTCGTAGAACCGCTCGACGAGGGTGTCGAACCAGGGCTGACCCCCGACCCGGTCGTAGAGCGTGTCGCCCGCCGGGCCCCCGTCGCTCACGTCAGCAGATTGCGGGCGGAGTAGACGGGCAGGTCGAGGAAGGTCAGCACCCCCGGGTCGGCCTCGCACACGAGCGGGATGGCGTTGATGACGTGCATGGCCGTGGCCAGGCAGCCGGCGTGGTTGTGGTCGCCGACGTGCGAGCTCACCGACAGCTCGAGCTTCACGCACGGCTCGCCGTCGACCTCGATGCGGTAGCCGGCACCCTGGGGCCACTCGGGGGCGTCGCCGTCGCGCAGGCGGGTGACGTGCTCGACCACGATCCTGGCCTCGCCGCCGACCATGCCGCGGATCTCGAAGCGCATGCCCGAGATGGTCCCGGCGGCGATGGGGCCGGAGGCGATCTCGAAGTCCTCGTCGGCGGTGATGACCTCGTGCCACTCGGTGATCTCGTCGAGCTCGACGCCGAGGGCCTCGGCCACCAGGGCGACCACGGGGCCCCAGGCCAGCGCGGTCGAGCCCGGCGAGAGCAGCAGCGACTGCGAGGCGTCGGCCTTCCCGAAGCCCATGATCTCGAACATCGTGAACGGGTTGTCCCAGGTGGCGTAGTTCACGATCTCGGCCATGCGGACCGTGTTGACCTCCTTGCAGAGGGCGAGGGCCGGGATGGTGGCGCCGGCGTTGCCGTAGCCCGGGTCGATGCCCGACGTGTAGAAGGAGGTCCCGCCCTCGAGGCAGGCCCGCTGGAGCTGGTCGTGGAACCCGGCCTGCTTGGGGAACAGCAGCGGCACGAACGAGGTGTTCACCACGTTCTTGCCGCTGGCGAGCATCCGGCAGAGGTCGTCGACGACCTCACCGGGGCGCACGTCGGAGTGGGCCATGTAGCAGACGCAGTCCGCGTCCATGGCGAGCAGGGCCTCGGCGTCCTGCGTGGCGGCCACCCCGAGGGGCGCCACCCCGCAGAGCTCGCCGGCATCGCGCCCGGCCTTGTCGTCGCTGTGCACCCAGAGCCCGGCCAGCTCGAGGTCGGGATGGGCGGCGATGGCGGGCACGGCGTGGACCCCGACGGTTCCCGTCGCCCACTGGATGACTCGATAGCTCACTGGTTCCCCCTCGTCGGTCGGTCGCCCAACCTACGAGCGGTCCCTCGGGGTGTCGAGTCGCCAGCACTAGCGTGGGCCCCGATGCCAGAGGGGGACGACGGGCGCGACGAGCGGTCCGCCGACGACGCGCCCGCGCCCGCCGCGACGGGCACCGACGCCCCCGTCCCCGACCGCGACCGGATGCCGCGGTGGGTGCCGCGGGCCATCGCCCTGTTCTTCGTCGGCATCGTGGTCCTGGCCACCTCGGTCTGGCTGATCGGCAAGCTCAAGGACCTGCTGATCATGCTGCTCGTGGCGCTGTTCCTGTCGTTCGCGCTCGAGCCTGCGGTGAACTGGCTCCAGGCCCGCGGCTGGCGGCGCGGCACCGGCACCGCCGCCGTGTTCGCGCTGCTCTTCGTCGCCACCGCGCTGTTCGTCTACGCCATCGGCTCGCTGTTCGTGGACCAGGTCCAGAACCTGGTCGACCAGGCGCCGGACTACGTGACCGACATCGAGCACTGGGTCAACGACACCTTCGACACCGACATCAACACCGACGACCTGGCCGAGCAGCTGCAGTCCGGGTCGGTCAACGACTTCGCCACGGGCCTGGCGGGCAACGTGTTGAGCGTCGGCGCCCAGGCCGTGGGCGTGCTGTTCCGCGGCCTCACCGTGTTGCTGTTCACCTTCTACCTGGTGGCCGACGGGCCACGACTGCGCCGATCCATCTGCTCGGTGATGCGCCCCGACCGCCAACGCGAGGTGCTCCGCGTCTGGGAGATCGCCATCGACAAGACCGGCGGCTACATCTACTCACGGGGCCTGCTCGCGTTCGTGTCGGCCGCGTTCCACTACGTGGCCTTCCTGATCATCGGGGTGCCGTTCCCGCTGCCCCTGGCCATCTGGGTCGGCGTGCTGTCGCAGTTCGTCCCCGTCGTGGGTACGTACCTCGCCGGCGCGCTCCCGGTGATCATCGCCCTCATCGACAAGCCCATCGAGGCGGTCTGGGTCCTGCTCGCGATCTTCGTGTACCAGCAGATCGAGAACTACCTGCTCGCCCCGCCGATCACCTCCCACACCATGGACATCCACCCGGCGGTGGCGTTCGGCGCGGTGATCGCCGGGGCCAGCATCCTCGGGCCGGTGGGGGCGCTGCTGGCCCTGCCCGCCGGCGCCACCCTCCAGGCCTTCGTGTCGACCTACGTGAACCGCCACGACGTGGTCGAGACGCACCTCACCCGCCATCCCCGGGAGCGACGGTCGATCGGCGAGATCGTGCGGACGTTCCGCGGGACCGGGCGCGACGATCCCCGGGCCGACGCGGATGACGACACCACTTCCTGACCACTTTCAGACATTTTCATTGCATCTGATCTGAGGGCGACCTAGGGTGTCGCCCGTGGGGACGAGGCCCAGGAGCCACCACCGCCGGCTCCGCCGGGTGCGCCACCTCCTCCTCCCGTCGGCCCGCACCCGGGCCCTCGTCCCCCCGGTCCCCGGGGTGGGAGCGCCGCCACCCGCTCCCGCCCCGGGGCCCCACCCGCGCCGCTGGGTGGGCCGCACCGCGGTCGGCGTGGCCATCGTGGTCCTCGCCGTGGCCGGCCCCCGCCCCGGCGCACCTCGCCCGGCGGTCGGGGCGACGGTCGCCGTGCGCCCACTATCGTGGCCGACGTGCCCGTTGGAGATGACGGCGTGGCGGCGGGCGCCTCGACCGATGACCGGGAGCGGCCGACGGCCTCCGAGGCCGCCGGTGACGCCCTCCTGAACGACGCCGACACGGCGCCGCCGGACCGACGCGCCCCCGACGCCGACCCGGAGACGGAGCCGGTCGGAGATCCCGGCGCCGCGACCGCGACCTTCACCCCCCCGTCGACCCGGTGGTCGATCTGGCGGGCGCTGTTCCTGCTGCTCTCGCTCGTCACCCTCTACGGGCTGTTCCCGAGGATCGCCGACGTGTGGTCGACCGCCCCCCAGTTGGCCACGCTCAAGGTCGAGTGGTTCGTGGTCATCGCGGTGCTGATGATGTGCAGCTTCCTCTGCTCGTGGGCGCTGATCCGCTGCGCGCTCCCCCAGGCCAGCTGGTTCATCGCCGGCACCGCCCAGTTGGTCTCCAACGCGGTCACCAAGGTCATCCCGGCCGGCGCGCCGGTCGGGGGCGCCGTGCTCTACCGGATGCTCTCGGTCGCCGGCATCGACAAGGCCGAGGCCGGCTCCACCCTCGCCGCCACCTCGCTCGTCTCGACCGCCACCCTCAGCGCGCTGCCCGTGGTCGCCGTGTTCCTCGCCCTGTTCGGGGCGCCCATCCCCCGGGGCCTGCTCCTCGTGGCATGGGGCGGCGGCATCCTCTTCCTCCTGCTGTTCGGCATCGGCTTCGTGCTGGTCACGACCGACCAGCCCCTCCTCGTCGTGGGGGGCTGGGTGGAGCGCATCGGGCGCTGGCTCGCACGCCGGCGCCACTGGGACTCGTACCCCCGCGCCCAGGGGTTCGTCGAGCAGCGCGACCGCATCACCACGGTCCTCGGCTCGCGCTGGAAGCGGTCGCTGGCCGCCTCGGTGGGCAACTGGACCTTCGACTACCTCGCCCTCGTCGCCGCCCTGCGGGCCGTCGGCGCGAGCCCCCGCATGTCGGCGGTGCTGCTCGCCTACGGCGCCGCCGCGGTGCTCAGCATGGTGCCGCTCACCCCGGGCGGCCTCGGCTTCGTCGAAGGCGGCCTGGTGGCCTGCCTCACCCTCGCGGGCGTCCCCGCGGACGACGCCCTGCTGGCCACGCTCGCATTCCGCCTGTTCTCCTTCTGGCTCCCGCTGCCCGCCGGCCTCATCGGCTACCTGGCCTTCCGCCGGCGCTTCGGGCCGCTCGGCCAGATCCCGATCGAACCGGACTCACCGAGACCGCTGGCGCCCTCGGCGCCCTGACCGGCACGGGCCGCACGGGCCCGGTGCGCTACAGCAGGAAGCGGCCGCAGATCGGCCAGGGCTGGGCGCCACGGGCCGAGTACAGGGCGCGGGCCCGGGCGTCCTGCTCCCACGGCGGGGCGTCGGACGGCAGGCCGGTGCCGCCGACCGACTGCCAGGTCTGCAGGTCGAACTGGTAGGCGCCGTAGAACCCGTTGCCGCTGTTCATGGCGTAGTCACCACCGGACTCGCAGCGCCGCAGCGCCGCCCACTTGTCGAGGCCGAGCGCGGCGGCGTCGCGGGCCGCCCGGGCGAGGGCCTCGGCCTGGCGCGCCCCGATGAGGTCGATCTCCGCGAGCTCGACCTCGCGTTGGGCGTGGGGAACCTCCTGCTGGGCGGACTCGAGGCGACGGTCGAGGCGGTCGAGGCGCTCCGCGGTGCGCTGCACGTCGTCGCTCGTGCTCGCCCGGAGGTCGGCGAACTCGCGGGCCACCCGCCGGGTCTCGAGGGACTGCTCGGCGAGGATGGTCTGGCGCCAGAGCACGTCGCTGGCCTGCTCGCTGTCGACGATGACCCCGAAGCTCGACTCGCTCCCGCCGCTCATGTACGCGGCGACCGAGAGCTGGCGGGCCTGGCGGCGCTTGGCCCGGAGCTGCTCGGTCAGGGCGAGCTCGTCGGCCTGCAGGTCGCCGAGCTCGGCGTCCGCCGCGGCGATGGCGGCCTGCGCGGCGACGACCTCGGCCTGGGCGTCGGCCAGGTGCTGGCGGGCGGCGGCGACCGCGGCCTCGGCCTCGCTGACGGTCAGGGCGTGGGCCGGCGGGGCGAAGGCGACGAGACTGCCGAACAGCGCCCACACCACCGTCACCGCGGCACCGGCGAGGACCCACGGGGTGCGACCGGGCGCGGCACGGGCGCCACGGGTCGTGGGCACGGCGACGAGCCCCCCACCTGACGACTCGGACCGTGCGCCTGGTTCGGCAGGGCGCACGGCGGACCAAGGTAGCGGCCCGTGGACAGGTGATCACCGTCGGCCGGTCTGGCTCCGGGCGGCCCGGGTAGGTTGGCCCCGGAGCCCGGAGGTCGCCTCATCCGGGTCCCCGAGCGGTGACGAACCACCTCCGTCGAGCGACGTGTAACGGATCGGGGTGGCGCCGGGACGGACCCGCGACCACCCCGGAGGAGACCGGCCCCATGACCCACCTGATCCACCTGCGGCACCTCGCCCTCGCCGCGATCTTCAACCCCCGGTGGGTCGGCGCGACCACCGGTCACCGCTAGGGCCGCCGCGACGTGCCGTCCGCCCACCGCACGCTCCGAGCCGCCGATGTGCGGGCCCTCACCGAGGCCTGCTTCGTCCCGCCGGAGGGCGCACCGACCGACGAGCGGATCGGCATCGAGCTGGAGTGGCTCACCATCTCGGCGCGCCGCCCCGACGACCGCCTCGACCTCGACGCCCTCCGTGCCGCGGCCGGCTCCGCCCCGCTCCCGGGGGGCGGCACCACCTCGTTCGAGCCCGGCGGCCAGCTCGAGCTGAACTCGGCGCCCCTCGCCGGCCTGGACGCCGCCCTCACCGCCGCCGCCGCGGACGCCCGGGAGCTGAGCACCCGGATGGCGCGCGTCGGCGTCGGGCTCGTGCCCATCGGGCTGGACGCGTTCCGCGAGCCCCGGCGGGTCCTGCACTCCCCCCGCTACGACGCCATGGAGGCGGCCTTCGACGCCCGCGGCGACCACGGGCGGCGCATGATGTGCAACACCGCGGCGCTGCAGGTGAACGTCGACCTGGGCCCCGACCCGGCCGCCCGGTGGCGCCTCGCCCACGCCCTCGGCCCCACGCTCGTCGCGTGCTTCGCCAACTCCCCCTTCGGCGCGGGCGCCGGGGGCGGCCGCCCGAGCGGTTGGCGGGCCAACCGGCTCGCCACCTGGTGGGGCATCGACCCGAGCCGCACCGCGTCGCCGTCGATGGCCGCGGACCCCGCCGGCGCGTGGCGGGACTACGCCCTGGCCGCCAACGTGCTGCTCATCCAGGGTGACGGGACCGCTCCTGGGCCCGGCGACGGCCACGCCACCCCGGTCACCGGGTCGTTCCCGTTCGCCCGCTGGATGGCGGAGGGCCACCCGTCGGGCTGGCCGACCGTCGACGACCTCGCCTACCACCTGACGACGCTCTTCCCGCCGGTGCGGCCCCGCGGGTGGCTCGAGCTACGGATGCTCGACGCGGTCGACGACGCCGTGTGGCCGGTGGCGGTCGCGGTCACCGTCGCCCTCCTGACCGACCCCGACGCCGCGGCGGCGGCCACCGAGGCCACCGTCGGGACCGCCGGCCGGTGGGCCGACGCCGCCCGGTGCGGCCTGAGCGACCCCGACCTGGCCCGCTCGGCCGACGCCTGCGTCGCGGCCGCGCTCGAGGCGCTGCCCCGACGAGGCGGCTCGTCGGCGCTCGCCGACGCGGTCTCGGCGTTCCGCGACCGCTACGTGGCGCGGCGCCGCAGCCCGGCCGACGACCGCCTCGACGAGTGGCACGCCCTGGGGCGGCTCCTCCCCCAGGGCACCGACAGCGAGCGGGAGCCGGCGTGGGCGAGCTGACCCCCACCCGTGAGCAGGTGGTCGCCGCCCTGGAGGCGGTGCGGGCGCGCACCCTCGCCCTGACGGACGCGCTCACCGAGGACGAGCAGCGCCGGCAGTGGTCGCCGCTCATGTCGCCCGTGGTGTGGGACCTGGCCCACGTCGGCAACTACGAGGAGCTCTGGCTCCAGCGCGCCCTCGGGGGCCCACCCGCCGAGCACCCGGCCTACGACGACCTGTACGACGCCTTCAAGCACACGCGCGCCGACCGGCCGGGCCTCCCCCTCCTGTCGCCGTCGGAGGCCCGGGCCTACGACGCCGGCGTGCGCGGGCGGGTGCTCGACGTGCTGGCCGGCCTGCCCGGCGACGACCCGTTCGGACCGGGCGCCGACCCCCTGCTCGCCGGCGCCTTCGTGTACGGCATGGTCGTGCAGCACGAGCACCAGCACGACGAGACCATCCTCGCCACCCGCCAGCTCATGGGGGTGCACGCCACGCCGCCGGCGGGCACCACGCCGGCACCGACGGCCCCGCCCGCAAGCCCGTCGCCGACGGCCGGTCGGCCGGCCGAGCAGGTCCTGGTCCCGGGGGGCCGGGTCGTGCTCGGCACCGATCTCGACCCGTGGGCCTACGACAACGAGCGCCCCGCCCACGAGGTCGACGTGGCCCCGTTCCTGCTCGACGTCACCCCCGTGACCAACGAGGCCTACCTGGCCTTCCTCGACGACGGTGGCTACGACGACCCGCGCTGGTGGGCGCCGGCGGGTTGGTCGTGGCGGCAGGAGGCGGGCCTGGTCGCCCCCCAGTTCTGGGCGCGCGACGGCGACGGCTGGATCGTCCTGCGCTTCGGCGAGCACCTGCCGCTGGCGCCGCTCGAGCCCGTCCAGCACGTGTGCTGGTACGAGGCCGACGCCTACGCCCGCTGGGCCGGCCGGCGCCTGCCCACCGAGGCCGAGTGGGAGTGCGCCGCGGCGTGGGACCCGGCCGCGGGCCGCGCCCGCCGCTACCCCTGGGGCGACGAGCCCCCCGACCCGACGCGCGCGAACCTCGGCCAACGCCACCGCGGCCCCGCCGCCGTCGGCGCCTACCCGGCGGGCGTCAGCCCCACCGGCTGCCACCAGCTCGTGGGCGACGTGTGGGAGTGGACCGCGTCCGACTTCCGCCCCTATCCCGGGTTCCACGCCTTCCCGTACCAGGAGTACTCCGAGGTGTTCTGGGGCACCGACTACAAGGTGCTGCGCGGCGGTTCGTGGGCCGCCGACCCCGTGGCCGTGCGCAACACCTTCCGCAACTGGGACCTCCCCGTCCGCCGCCAGATCTTCGCGGGCTTCCGCTGCGCGGCCGACGTCCCCGGTCCCGACCGCACCCTCGGGGAGGCCTGACCGCCGTGTGCCGCCTCGTCGCCCACCTCGGACCGTCGATCACCCTCGAGGCCCTGCTCGTCGACCCGCCCCACGGGTTAGCCCACCAGGCGTGGGCGCCCGAGCGCCAGGTCAGCGGCACGGTGAACGCCGACGGCTTCGGCGTCGGCTGGTACGACCTGGCCCGGCGTCCCGAGCCGGGCGTCCACCGCACCACCCTGCCCCTGTGGGCGGACCGGTCGTTCGCGAGCTTCGCCGGACTGGTGGCGTCGACCTCGATCGTCGCGGCCGTCCGCGGCGCCACCGCCCCGGCCCCCACCGAGGAGAGCGGCACCCCGCCGTTCGCACGCGGGCCGTGGCTCTTCGCCCACAACGGGGCGGTCACGGGCTTCCGGGAGAGCGTGGGCGCCGCCCTGCGCCGCCGGCTGAGCGTCGAGCAGGAGTCGGCCATCCTCGGCGCGGCCGACAGCGAGGTGCTCTTCCACCTGGCCCTGGCCCACCTCGCCGAGGGGGCGACCCCCGCGGAGGCGCTCGTCGACGTGGTCGCGGCCGTGGAGGCACACGCCGGCGGCCGCCTCAACCTCGTGCTCACCGACGGCCGGCGCCTCGCCGCGACCCGCGTCGGCGACTCGCTCTGGCTGCTCGCCGACGGCACCCGCACCGTCGTCGCCTCCGAGCCCTACGACGACGACCCCGCCTGGTCCGAGGTCCCCGACCGGTCGGTCGTCACCGCCACCCTCCATGCCGCCGGCTCGTCCACCGTGGCCGCCCTGCCCGCTCCCCTCCCCTGACGAAAGCGATCCCCCCGTGCCCGCCCCCTCCGATGCCCTCGTCGTGGACGTCCACCTCCGTCCCGACGACCTCGAGCGCGCCCTGCGCGCGGACGTGCAGGGCGGGTTGACCGCCACGCCCAAGGTCCTGCCCCCGAAGTGGTTCTACGACCACCGGGGCTCGGAGCTCTTCGACGAGATCACCCGGTTGGAGGAGTACTACCCGACCCGACGCGAGCGCGAGATCATCGACCGCGAGGCCGCGACCGTCGCCGCGTTCGGCGCCACCACCCTGGTGGAGCTCGGGTCGGGCACCTCCGAGAAGACCCGCCTGCTCCTCGACGCCATGGTCGCCGACGGCCTCCTGCGGCGCTACGTGCCCTTCGACGTCAGCGAGGCGTTCCTCCGCGAGTCCGCCGCGACCCTGGCGACCCAGTACCCGAGCCTCGAGGTCCAGGCGATCGTGGGCGACTTCGAGCGCCACCTCGATGCCCTGGCGGACCTGCCCACCGACGGCCCCCGCCTCGTCGCGTTCCTGGGCGGCACCATCGGCAACCTCGACCCCGCCCAGCGGGCGGAGTTCTTCGGGACCCTCCGCGGGGCGCTGCGCCCCGGCGACGGCCTGCTGCTCGGCACCGACCTCGTCAAGGACGCCGGCCGCCTGGTGCGGGCCTACGACGACGCCGCCGGGGTCACGGCCGCGTTCGACAAGAACGTGCTGGCGGTGATCAACCGGGCACTGCACGCCGACTTCGACCTCGACGCCTTCGACCACGTGGCCCGGTGGGACGCCGAGGCCGAGTGGATCGAGATGCTGCTGCGCTCCCGCGTCGACCAGTGGGTGACGGTCGCGGACCTCGGGCTCGAGGTGCCGCTCGTCGCCGGCGAGGACATCCGCACCGAGATCAGTGCGAAGTTCCGGCGGACCGGCGTCGAGGCCGAGCTCGGCGGCGCCGGCTTCGACCTGACGCGCTGGTGGACCGACGCCGCGGGCGACTTCGCCCTGAGCCTCAGCGTGGGTCGCTGACGTTCAGCGCCCGGGCCGCACGCTCAGGTCGGCCACGGCGTCCACGAGGCGGTCGAGCTCCTGGTCCGTGTTGAAGTAGTGCACCGACGCGCGCACCATCTGATCGAGGCCACGGTCGGCGAGGTCCCAGCGGGCGCCGGTCACGGACGTGACCGACGTGTTGATCTGGCGCTCGCGCAGCGCCTGGCCGACGTCGGGTGAGGCCCAGCCCTCGATGGTGAAGGTGACGATGCCGCACCGCCGCCGGCCGAGATCGTGCACCTCGACGCCGTGCAGCGCCTCCAGCCGGGCGCGGAGCCGGGCGGCGAGGTCGACCACCCGGGCCTCGATGGCCTCGAGCCCGATGTCGAGTGCGTAGTCGAGCGCGGCGACGAGCCCCAGCTTCGCCGCCAAACCCGTCTCCCAGAGCTCGTAGCGGCGGGCGTCGGGACGCACCTCGTAGCGGCGCTCGTCCGTCCAGGCCGCGCTGAAGAGGTCGAGCACCGGGGGCTCGATGCGGTCGCGAGCCCGGTCGGAGACCCAGAGGAAGCCGGTGCCCCGGGGCCCGCGGAGGAACTTGCGGCCGGTGGCGCACAGGACGTCGCAGCCGATGGCGGCCACGTCGACCGGCAGCTGGCCCACCGACTGGCAGGCGTCGAGCAGGAAGAGGGCATCCGAGCCCTGCAGGGCCGCACCCACCTCGGCCACGGGGTTCACGAGGCCGCCCTGGGTCGGCACGTGCACGACCGTCACGAGCTTGACCCGCTCGTCGAGCAGCCCCACCAGCGCCTCGACGTCGACCTGCCCGTGCTCGTCGTCGGGGATCACCTCGATCGTGGCGCCGGTGCGGGCGGCCACCTGGAGCATGGCGATGACGTTGCTGGCGTACTCGGACTTGGACACCAGGATGCGGTCACCGGCGGCGAGGGGCACGCCGTAGAAGGCGACGTCCCAGGCCCGGGTGGCGCTGTCGGTGAAGGCGATCTGGTCCGACCGGCCGCCGACGAGCGCGGCGGCCACGTCGTAGAAGCGCCCGAGCTCGTCCGCCCGGATCGCCGCGGCCTCGTAGCCACCGGTTCGCGCCTCCAGCCAGAGGTGGTCGGTCTGCGCGTCGAGCACGGGCCGGGGCGGCAGGGACGACCCGGCGTTGTTGAAGTGGGTGACGTGAGCGACGCCCGGGGTGTCGTGACGCACCCGGGCCAGGTCGATGGCGGCCATGGCGGTTGTGTAGCAGCGGCCACCCGGGGACCGCTCTCAATTCCCCCCGTGGAGGGCCGATGGATCAGCCAAGTGTCCTTCGAGCATCGAGGTAGCCCGTGCTCATCGTCGTCGTAGTGCTCGCCCTCGCGGCCATCGGCGCGGGCGTCTACGCGTTCCGCCAGCGGCAGGGCAAGGAGCAGCTCGAGGCCGAGCTCAACCAGCTCGCCCACCACGATCGCCTCACCGGCCTGCCCAACCGGTCGGTGCTCGAGCCGTGGATCACCGAGTGCCTCGCCGCCTCACGCCGCCACTCCTCGCGCGCGGCGATCATGCTGATCGACCTCGACCGGTTCAAGCGCATCAACGACAGCTACGGCCCGAGCGTCGGCGACGAGCTGATGAAGGCCATCGTGGCCCGCCTCCGCACGGTGCTGCGCCCCCAGGACAAGCTCATCCGCACCACCGGCACCCAGTTCACGATGCTGTGCCCGGAGATGCCGGACTCGACCGCCGCCGAGCAGCTCGCTCGCCGGGTGATCGGCGCCATCCAGACCCCGTTCCAGGTCGAACAGGACCTCATCTCCTTGAACGCCTGCGTCGGCGCCACGGTGACCGACGAGCGCCTGAGCGACACCTCGTCCGTCCTCCTCGACGCCGAGGTGGCGCTGTACAAGGCCAAGGACGACGGCCCCGGCACCATCGCCATGTACGAGCAGTCGATGCACGCCCGGCTGACCCCCGCCAACGCCGGCAAGCGCCTCGAGGAGGCCCTCGCCCGGGGCGAGTTCCAGCTGCTCTACATGCCGATCATCTCCCTCGAGACCAACCGCATGACGGGCGTCGAGGCCCTGATCCGCTGGCTCGACCCCGAGCGCGGCCTCGTCAGCCCGTCCGAGTTCCTCCCCGCGATGGACGAGACCGGCCTCATCGTGCCCGTCGGCGAGTGGGTGCTGAACGAGGCGTGCCGCCAGGCCGTGCAGTGGCAGGAGGCGTACCCCGCCCTCGGCCCCATCGAGGTCACCGTGAACGTGTCGGCCCGCCAACTCGCCCAGAGCGACTTCCTCGACGTGCTCACCGAGGCCCTCCGGATGCCCGAGGGGGTGCGCCCGCCCCAGCTGTGCCTCGAGATCTCGGAGGCGGCGCTGCGCGACGACCTCGAGACTGCGTGGACCATGCTCCGCCAGGCCAAGGAGCTGGGCGTCACCCTCGCCCTCGACGACTTCGGCACGGGGTCATCGTCGATCAAGTCGGTGCGGACCTTCCGCTCCGACGTGCTCAAGATCGACCGCGAGTTCGTGAAGGGCCTCGGCATGGCCGCCGAGGACACCGCCATCGTCCAGATGATGATCGCCCTCGGCAAGGAGCTCGGCATGGTCACCGTGGCCGAGGGGATCGAGACCACCCAGCAGCTCGAGGCCCTGCGCCGCCTGGACTGCAAGCGGGGCCAGGGCTACCTGTTCGGCCACCCGGTGCCCCCGCAGGTGATCGAGGACATGCTCTACGACATCGCCACCACCCGGGCCCAGCCCATGGTGCCGAGCACCACGAACCTGCCCCAGCGGGGCCAGCCGGCGGCCGGCCCGGCCGAGGTGCTGCTCCCCGAGGGCATTCAGCCCGCTCCCACCGGCCTGCCCGCGGGCACCGCCGCCGAGATCCCCGCCCACTCCCCCGCCGCGTGGCCCGGGAGCGAGACCGAGGTCGCCGCCGCGGCCGCCGCCGCCGGCCGCGCCGCCCTCGCAGCGCGCGCCGCAGCCGCGGCCCCCGCCGCTCCCGGCGCCCCGGCCGACGCCCCGCCCGCCGGCGCCATCCACCTCGACGCCCCCCGGCCCCACCAGCCGCAGCCCCTCATGTCGCCCCGCCGCCCCGGCGTCGCCCCCGCCACGGGCACCGTGGTCCCCCCGGTCAGCCGCGTCCCGCGGCGCCGCTCCGAGCTCGCCAGCTAGCGGCAGCGGGCCCGCACCGGGTCAGCCGGGCTTGGGGCGGGTGCCGGCACGCTCCATGCCGGCCTCGAGCTCGGCGATGACGGTCTCGATGACCTTGACGCGGGCGTAGCGCTTCGACTCGGCCTCGATGACGTGCCAGCGGTGGCGGTGGCGGTCGGTGCGGTCGAGCATGACGTCGACCGCCTCCGTGTACTGATCCCACTTCTCGCGGTTGCGGAGGTCCTCGTCGGTCAGCTTCCAGCTCTTCAGCGGGTCGTCCTTGCGGCGCTCGAAGCGGTGGAGCTGCTCGTCCGGGGACAGGTGCAGCCAGAGCTTCACGAGGACCATGCCCTCGTCGGCGAGGGCCGACTCGAACTCGACGATCTGGTCGTAGCTGCGGTCGACCTCGTCGGCGGTGGCGAAGCCCTCGACCCGCTCGACGAGCACCCGGCCGTACCAGGAGCGGTCGAGCACGGCCATGCCGCCCCAGCCGGGCAGCACCGGCCAGAAGCGCCAGAGGAAGTGGTGGCGGAGCTCGTCGGGGGTCGGTGCCGCGAACTGCGACACCCGGACGTGGCGGGGGTCGAGGCTGGCGACGAGCCGCTTGATGGCGCCGCCCTTGCCGGAGGCGTCCCAGCCCTCGAAGAGCACGCACAGCGGCGGGCCCAGCTCGCCGTTGCCGATCTGGCCCCCGCACTGCAGCCGCAGGCGCAGCAGCTTCTCCTGCGCGGCCTCGAGGCGCGCGGCCTCCTCCTCCCGGCTGAGCTTCAGCGAGAGGTCGACGTCGTCGAGGCGACCCATCAGCGGACCGCCCGCTCGAGCACGTCCACGCAGCGGTCGAGCTGCTCGTCGGTGATCACGAGGGGCGGGCAGAAGGTCAGGTGGTTGGGGGGCACGGCCCGCACGATCACCCCGTCGGCCCGCATGGCGTCACGGACCGTGGCGACGTCCTTGCCCTCCCCCAGGCTGACCGCCCAGACCGCGCCCTCGCCCCGCACCTCGGCGACGAGGCCGTCGGCCTCGAGGGCCCGCAGGCCGGAGCTGAGGCGCAGGCCGATGCGCTCGGCCGCCGGCAACAGCTCCTCGCGCTCGGTGATGGCCATGGACTCGAGGCCGGCCACGCAGCACGCCGGGTGCCCCGAGTAGGTGTGGCCGTGGCGCAGGAGGAAGTCGGGGGTGGACTCGAGCGGCTCGCGCACCGCGGGCCCGACGACGACGCCGCCGAGGGGCAGGTAGCCCGAGCTCACGCCCTTGGCGAAGGTGATGAGGTCCGGGCGGATGCCGAAGTGGGCCGTGCCGAACCACTGGCCGAGCCGGCCGAAGCCGGTGATGACCTCGTCGGCGATGAGGTAGGCGCCGTGCTGGTCGCACAGGCGGCGCAGCCCCTCGAGGTAGCCCGGCGCCGGCGGGAACACGCCACCGGCGCCCTGCACCGGCTCGGCGATGACCGCCGCGATCTCGTCACCCTGCTGCGCGAACAGCGTGGCCATGGCCTCGAGGTCGTTGTTGGGGACGGTGAGGTGGCCCGGGACGAGCGCGCCGTAGCCGGCCTGGTTCGCGGGCAGGCCCTGGGCGGACATGCCGCCATAGGTGACGCCGTGGTAGGCGAGGTCGCGGCTGACCACGAGGTGCTTCTCGGGGTGGCCGGCGAGGCCCTGCGCCAACCGGGCCAGCTTGAGGGCGGTGTCGACCGCCTCGGAGCCCGACGAGGTCAGGAAGACCCGGGCGCCCTCGAACGGCGCACGAGCGGCGATCTCGGCCGTCAGGCGCTCGGCCGGCTCGTTGGTGAACGGGTCGAAGCAGTGGTACGCCGCGAGGGTGCGCAGCTGCTCGGCGATGGCGTCCGCGATCTCGGCCCGACCGTGGCCGACGTTGCAGTACCAGAGGCTGGCCATGGCGTCGACGTAGCGGTTCCCGACGTCGTCCCAGACCTCCGCGCCCTCGCCCCCGACGATGGTGACGAAGCCCGACTCGTCCTTGGCCGGTGGGGCGAAGGGGTGCAGGAACGGGGAGAGCGCCATGTCCCGACGCTAGTCCGCGCCTGTCACCCCGGGGTCCGGCGCGGCGCCGCCCGGCGGGCCCGCGTCGGGACTAGCCCTGGAGGACCACGAGGCGGCGCTCGGTCATCTCCTGCACGGCGTACGGCGGGCCCTCACGGGTGTTGCCCGAGTCGCGGACGCCGCCGTACGGCATGTGGTCGGCCCGCCACGTCGGCACCTCGTTGACGAGCACGCCTCCGAAGTCGAGCACGTGGCCGGCTTCGAGGGCCCGGCCCACGTCCCGGGTGAACACCCCCGCCTGCAGGCCGTAGCGGGTGTCGTTGGCCAGCCGCAGCGCCTCGTGCCAGTCGTCGTAGACCGCCACGCCCACGACGGGCCCGAAGACCTCGGTGTTGCACACCTTCATGTCGGGCAGCACGCCGGTCAGCACGGTCGGCGCCAGCACGCCCCCCTCGACCTCGCCACCACAGCGCACCTCGGCGCCCTCGGCCACGGCCTCGCGGATCCACGACTCGACCCGGTCGGTCTCGCCCGGGTTGATGAGGGCGCTCACGTCGGTGGCGTCGTTGAGCGGGTCGCCCACGGTGAGGCCGGACACGCCGGCGACCAGCGCGCCGACGAAGTCGTCGGCGACGTCGCGGTGCACGAAGACCCGCTGCACCGAGATGCACGACTGGCCGGCGTGGGAGAACCCCGCGACCGTGATCTTCTGGGCGGCGGCCGCCCAGTCGCCGTCGGGCTCGATGATGACCGGGGCGTTGTTGCCGAGCTCGAGACTGACGCGCTTGCGCGGCGCCCGGGCCCGGATCCCCCACCCGACGTCGGGCGAGCCGGTGAAGGTGATCATGGCCACGTCGTCGTGGGTGACGAGGTGGTCGGCGACGCGCCCCGAGCACGTGACGACGTTGATCCAGCCGGGCTCGAGGCCGCACTCCTCGACCAGCAGCTCGACGAGGGCGACCGCGGTGAGCGGGGTGGCCGACGCCGGCTTGAGCACGACGGGGCACCCGGCGGCGATGGCCGGGGCGAGCTTGTGGGCCACGAGGTTGAGCGGGAAGTTGAACGGGCTGATCGCGCCGACCACGCCGATCGGCACCCGCTGGACGATGCCGAGCTTGCCCACGCCGGCGCTGCTGGCGTCGAGGGGCACCACCTCGCCCGCGAAGGACCGGGCGGTGGCCGCGGCGAAGCGGAAGGTGTCGACGGCGCGGGCCGCTTCCACCCGCGCGGTCTTGATGGGCTTGGCCGCCTCCGACGCGACGAGGCGGGCGAAGCGCTCCTGGTTCGACGGCTCCGCCAGGAGGGCCGCGGCGCGGTCGAGCACGGCGGCCCGCTCGTGGGCGGGCGGGGCGCCCTCGCGGTGGCGGGCGAGCGCGACCGCCACGGCGCGGTCCAGGTCGGCGGTCGTGCCCGCGGGGACCCGGCCGAGCTCGTGGCCGTCGTAGGGGGACGTGACGACGATGACGTCGTCGTCCGAGGCCGCCCCCACCCGCTCGTCACCGATCCGGAACGGCGTGATCTCGCTCATGCGCGGAGGCTACCGGCGGGGCGTCGGCCCCTGCCGCCGCTCTCGCCGCGACGATCCCGCCGGTTACCGTCGTGATCGTGACCGCGCCGCTCGCCGACGGCTACCGAGAAGCCGTCTTCTGGACCGACGACGCGCCGCCGACCGAACGACCCGTCGCCGCGCTCCCCGCCGACGCGGACGTGGTGGTCGTGGGCGGCGGGTACTGCGGGCTCTCCGCCGCCACCGAGGTCGCCGAGCAGGGCCGCGCCGCCGTGGTGCTCGACGCCGAGGCCTTCGGCTGGGGCGCCAGCAGCCGCAACGGCGGCATGGTGATCCCCGAGCTCAAGGTCGGCCCGGCGGGGCTCGAGCAGCGCTACGGCGCCCTGGGCCGGGAACTGTTCGCCGCGGTGAACGACGCCTTCGACCTGGTCGAGTCGCTCGTCGGCGACGGTGGCATCGCGTGCGATTACGAGCGCACGGGTCAGCTCTACCTGGCCCACCACCCCCGGGTCGTCGACCACCTCCGCCACGAGGCCGACGAGATGAGCGCGGCCGGCTCCCCCGCCCGCTTCGTGGCCCGGGACGACCTGCCCGCCGAGATCGGCTCGGACCAGTACCACGCCGGCCTGGTGCTCGAGCGCACCGGGGGGCTCCAGCCGGCCAGGTTCCACGCGGGCCTCGTGGCGCGGGCCGACGCCGCCGGCGTGGCGCTGCACGACCGGACCCGCGCCACCGCGATCCTCCCGGACGGCGCCGGCTTCCGGGTCGAGACGAGCCGGGGCACGGTGCGGGCCGAGCACGTGATCCTCGCCACCAACGCCTACGCCGACGGCCTCTCGCCCCGGCTGCGCCGGCGCACCATGCCCGTGGGCAGCTACATCATCGCGACCGAGCCCCTCAGCCCGGAGCAGCAGGCCGCGGTCAACCCGAACCGGCGCATGTTCGTGGACACCAAGAACTTCCTCTTCTACTGGCGCCTCACCGCCGACGGCCGCATGGTCTTCGGCGGGCGGCGCAGCCTGTCGCCGGTCACGGTGCCCGAGGCCCGCGACTTCCTCCACGGGTCGATGGTCCGGGTCCACCCGCAGCTCGCCGGCGTGCCCGTCACCCACGCGTGGGGCGGGTACGTCGCCATCACCTTCGACCGCATGCCCCAGGCCGGCGTGCTCGACGGCGTCCACTACGCCACCGGCTGCAACGGCTCGGGCGTAGCCCTGAACACCTGGCTCGGTCGCGCCACGGCCCGGTGGGCCCTCGGGGGCGAGCCCCCACCGTTCGCCGCGCTGAAGCAGCCGTCGATCCCGCTCTGGCGCCTTCGGGGCGCCTACCTGCCCGTGGTGGGCCAGTGGTACCGCATCCGGGACCGCCAGCCGTAGGGAGCGCGCCCACGATCTGCGGTCGTATCCCCACGTCGCGTGGTGTGTCTGACCCGGTACACCACTCTGCGTGGTCAGTCAAACTCGGGGTGTAGTTTTCGGTGGCACTGGGGTAGAGTCCGCGACGTGGCTCCGCGCAGCACCCCCGAGCACGGCCCGTTCGGCCACCTGCGGCGTGCCGCCGCCCTCGGGGGCGCGGTCCTGCTCGTGGCCCTGAGCGCCAGCACCGCGGTGGCCCTCGCCGACGACCAGGCCCCGGTCGACCCCGCGGCCGTGCCCACGACGCTGGTGCGCCCCGGCGACGACCCGGCCACGACCGCCCCGCCGGCCACCGAGCCCCCCACGACCGAGCCGCCCACGACGGCCCCGCCGGCCACCGAGCCCCCCACGACCGAGCCGCCGACCACGGCCCCGCCGGCCACCGAGCCCCCCACGACCGAGCCCCCCACGACCGAGCCGCCCACGACGCCGCCGACCTGGCGGGTGGGTCACGGCCACGGCGTGATCGCCGACGGCGACGGTTGTGGCAACGGCAACGGGAACAACGGCAACGGGAACAACGGCAACGGGAACGGCAACAAGGAGGACGGCGACGAGCACTGCCGCCCGGGCGCGATCGAGCCCCGACCGCCGACCACCTCGACCACCGAGCCGCCCACCACGACCACGACGGACGCCCCCACGCCGACGACCGTGGGAGGGAGCGTGGACGTCCCGGGCGACGACGCCACCGGGTCCGGCGGGGGCGCCACCGGCGGCGGCACCACGGCCGGCAACGGCACGGCCACGGGTACCGCGTCCGCCCCCGCCCCCGCCCCGGCGGCCACCGGCGGCACGGGCGCGACCGCCACGGCGGCCACCGGCGGCGCCGACGCGGCCACGCTGGCGACGGACGCTCCCGCCGCACCCACCACGACCGCGATCGACCCGTTCGGCCGCAGCCCCCTCGTGGACGGCGAGGACCTCACCGCCGCCGACCGCATCACCCCCCTGCCGCCCTTCACCGACCGACTGTGGGCCGCCCTGCCCCTCGGCCTGGTCCTGGGCCTGGCCCTCGTGGGCGTCGCCCTCGCGGCCGTGCGCATCGCCCGCCTGGGCCTGACGCCCTGACGCCCTGACGCGCTCACGCCCTGACGGCCCGGCCTGCGGGACGGCCGAACGCCTGACCGGCCGAGCGCCTCGACGGCGGGCGACCGACGGGACGAGGAGGAGGAGGAGGAGGCTCAGCCCTCGCTGAGCAGCGTGGCGGCGGCGTCGACCACGATCCGACCGCGACCCCGGGCCTTGGCCTCGTACATGGCGGCGTCGGCGCGGCCGATGAGCTCTCCGGTGCCCTCGTCGTCACGGGCGGTGAGGGCCACGCCGATGGAGGTCCCGACGAGCACCTCGGTGCCGTCGATCTGGGTGGGCCGGGCCACCTCGTCACGGATGCGCTCGGCCACGACGAGGGCCTCGGCCGCCGACGGGAGGTCCTCGCAGATGACCACGAACTCGTCGCCGCCGTAGCGGCCCACGGTGTCGGCGGCCCGTGCCGCCCGCTGGACCCGGGCCGCGACCTGGCGGAGGAGCTCGTCACCGGCGGCGTGGCCCCAGGTGTCGTTGACCTGCTTGAACTCGTCGATGTCGAGGAAGATCGCGGCCGCCCGGGATCCGTCCCGCCGGCCGCGCGCGAGGGCGTGGTCGAGGCGGTCGTGCACGATGACGCGGTTGGGCAGGTGGGTCAGCGGATCGTGGGTGGCCTGGTGGGCGAGGCGATCCTCCACCGCCTTCTGGGCGGTCACGTCGTGGGCCGTGATCACGAGGCCCGCCACCGCGGGATCGTCGTAGAGGTCGGTGATGGCGCCCTCGAACCAGCGGTGGTCGCCCTCGGCGGTGAGCACCCGGATGGCGGTGCCGAGGTCGCCGGCGCCGCCGGCCAGCAGTTGGGCGAAGCGGCCGCGGTCGTCCGGGTGCACCGCCGCCACCAGGTCGGCGCCGGCGGCGTCGTCGGCGTCCCAGCCGAGGAGGGCGGTCACCGAGGGGCTGACGTAGGAGATCGTGTGCTCGTCCTCGGTGACCACGATCAGGTCGGGGAGGTTGTGGACGAGGGCCTGGAAGCGGGCCTCGGTGCGACGGACCTCGGCGGTGGCGTCGGCCACCATGGCCAGGGCCGTGGCCCGTGCGTTGGCCAGGCTGTAGACGAGTGCGGCCAGCAGCACCGAGAGCGCCGTGCCGGCGGCCAGGATCCAGAGCGGCTCCCGTGACGTCGCCCCGCCGAGGCCGTCGAGGTCCGCCACGGTGAGGAGCCAGTGCTGGCCCAGCCGCTCGATGGAGTTGCGCTCGATGGCGTCGGCGTCGCCCCCGCTCAGGACCTGCGGGTCGCCGGAGCCGTCCCGCGCGGTGGAGGCGACGATCGTGCCCTCCGTGGCGGTGGGGGCGTCCGGGTCGGCGAGCTCCTCGAGCTGGGCGGTCAGCTCGCCCCCGCTCGGCGCCACCGCCTGGTCGAGGATGTCCTGGGCCGACGCCACCACGACCACCCAGGCGTCGAGCGCGGCGATGCGCTCCGCCGAGCTCACCGGCGGCTCGGCGCCCCGGTACACCGGGACGGCCACCGCGATCCCCGACCGGGCGAGGGCGGGGTAGGCCTGGACGGTCTCACGCGGCAGGCGCTCGAAGGTGTCGCTCACGGTGGCCCGGGCCTCGACCCGGGCCTGGTCGAGGGCGATGCGGGCCGACGGCACCCGCGCCAGGTCGAGGCCGTCGAGCACGGTGACCCCCCGGGCGGGGGCCTCGTAGGTCGCCACGAGGTGCTCGCCGCCGTGGACCGGGTCGTTGACTTCGAAGCCGCGCACCCCGTTGGCGCGCACGTCGTCGCGCAGGGCGTCGAGCCCGTCCGCCCCCTCGACGGGGACGACGTAGGCGACGCTGGCGATCACGTCCGCCGGCAGGCCCGCGATGGCGTCGGTGGCGGCGTGGACGAAGCCCTCCTGGTCGACGTCCTCGCCGGCGAGCGCGTCCCGCGTGTCGCGGCCGACGGCGGCCAGCTCGTCGAGGCGGGCGTCGACGTCCTCGTCGACGGCGCGGGCGGCGACCGTGAAGTGGGTGCGGGCGTCGTCGCGGAGCGCGTCGCGCCACACGGTTGCCGCGATGGCGCTGGCGACCAGCCCGCCGATCAGGACCACCAGCGCGATCGCCAGGGGCGTGCGCCGGACCTTCACGGTGCCGAGCCTACCCGTGGGCCGGCACGCTGACGCAGCAGGTGCCGGCCCGACCACGGAACGTGGTCGCGGGTGGGCGGTCGTTCAGCTCGCGAGCTCGGCGCAGAAGGCGCCGAAGACCTCGACGTACTGGTCGATGTCGGCCTCGGTGTGCTGGGCCGAGATGGTCCACTGCTCCTCGTCGCCGGGGGTCATGAAGATGCCCCGGTTGATGACCCACGCCCACGACGCCGCGAACAGCGTGGCGTTGGTCTCGAGGAAGTCCCGGAAGTTGCGCAGCGGCTGCTCGCGGTAGCAGACGCAGCCCTTGCAGCCGAGGTCGACCACGTTGGCGGGGATGCCGTGCTCGGCGATCGCGTCACGGCAGCCGGTGGCGAGGCGGGAGCCCAGCTTGGCCATGTGCTCGTAGGCGTCGGGGGTCAGCACCTCGGTCAGCGCGGCGATGCCCGCCGCGGCGACCAGGGGGTTGCCGTTGAAGGTGCCCTGCTGCGCGGCGCCGTTGGCGATGACGTCCATGACCTCGGCCTTGCCACCGAAGGCGGCGGTGGGCGTGCCGCCGCCGATGGCCTTGGCGAAGCAGGCCAGGTCGGGCTGCACGCCGAACAGCTCGGTGGCGCCGCCGGCGGCGATGGTGGCCCCGCACTTCACCTCGTCGAAGATGAGGACCACGCCGTGCTCGGTGCAGATGCGCCGGACCTCGGCCAGGTAGCCGTCGTCGGGCAGCACGAGGCCGATGTTCATCATCACCGGCTCCATGATCAGGCAGGCGATCTCACCACCCCGCTCCGCCAGCATGCGCTCGAGGGCCGGGGCGTCGTTGTAGGGCACGACGAGGGTGTCCTGGGCCATCTCCGCAGGGATGCCCAGCGACATCGGCGTCGACTGGGGGTTCTCCCGGTCGCCCATCTCGTTCGTGTCGGGCACCACGGAGAACATCACGGTGTCGTGGTGGCCGTGGTACGAGCCCTCGATCTTCAGGACCTTGTCCCTGCCGGTGTAGGCCCGGGCGATCCGGATGGCGTCCATGGTCGCCTCGGTGCCCGAGTTGCAGAACCGGACCTGGTCCAGGCGGAACCGCCGGCACAGCTCCTCGGCGAAGGCCACGGTGAGCTCGGTGGTCACCGCGAAGTGGGTGCCCCGGCGAACCACGTCGGACACGGCCTCGACGATCCTCGGGTGGGCGTGGCCCACCGCGTTGACGCCGAAGCCCGAGTGGTAGTCGACGTACTCGTTGCCGTCGACGTCCCAGACGTGGCTGCCCTCGCCGCGCTCGAGGTAGATGGGGTACGGGTCGGCGGCCTGGAACGAGGACGCCACGCCGAGGGGCAGCGAGCGCACGGCCCGCTCGTAGAGGGCGGCGGACTTCGGCGTCCGCTCCTGCATGCGCGCGCCTTCGCGCTCGATGATGGCCTTGGCCTGCGCCATCAGGCGGTCGTTGTCGATCATGTCGCTGTCGCTCCTAGGTGTGGCTGATCATCACGTGCTTGATCTCGGTGTAGGCCTCGAGGGCGTACACCGACATGTCCTTGCCGTACCCCGACTGCTTGAAGCCGCCGTGGGGCATCTCGGGGGTGAGGGGGATGTGGTCGTTGACCCACACCGTGCCGAACTGGAGGGCCTTCGAGAGCCGCATGGCCCGGGCCACGTCGCGGGTCCAGACGCTGGCGGCGAGGCCGTAGTCGACGCCGTTGGCCCAGGCGACGGCCTGGTCCTCGTCGGCGAAGCGCTGCACGCTCACCACCGGGCCGAAGACCTCCTTCTGGATGATCTCGGCGTCCTGGGCGGGGCCGGCCACGACGGTGGGCTCGAAGAAGAACCCGTCACCGTCGACCTTGGCGCCGCCGGTGACGACCTCGGCGCCGGCCTCCTTGGCCCGCTCGACCATCCCGGCCATGCGCTCGCGCTGCGCGCTCGAGATCACCGGGCCGAGGTCGATGGCCTCGTCGGTGGGGTCGCCGACGGGCAGCGACGACACCGCGTCGGCCAGGCCGGCCACGAGGTCGTCGTAGATGCCGGGGGCGGCCACGACGCGGCAGGCCGCGGTGCAGTCCTGGCCGGCGTTGTAGTAGCCGCCGATCTTGATGGCCTCGACGACCGTCTCGAGGTCGGCGTCGTCGAACACCAGCACGGGGGCCTTGCCGCCCAGCTCGAGGTGGACGCGGGCCAGGCTGTCGGAGGCGGCCTTGGCGATGGCCTTGCCGGTGCCGACGCTGCCGGTCAGCGAGATCAGCCGCACCTCGGGGTGGGTGACGAGGGAGGCGCCGGCGGTCTCGCCCTGGCCGGTCACGACGTTCAGGGTGCCGGCGGGGAGGATGTCGTGCTCGGCGATGAGCTCGGCCATGCGCAGGGTGGTGAGGGGGGTGAGCTCGGACGGCTTGAGCACCACGGTGTTGCCGGTCGCGAGCGCCGGGCCGATCTTCCAGATCGCCATCATCAGCGGGTAGTTCCACGGGGTGATCGAGCCGACCACGCCG